>CBJMC01400__coassemble_646_pt1 | contig 48171 bp, 41 predicted proteins | sample CBJMC01400__metabat2_low_PE_040 | metagenome-assembled genome bin CBJMC01400
ACCCCGAGAAAATCTCGAAGCTCTACGTCGACAACGAAAAAATCGCATGAGTCATCACCAACCTGCTGTCGAACGCCATCCACCATTCGCCCGAGCGGTCGCGCATCATCGTCGGCGCCGTGCAGCGGGAAAAGGCCGTCGAAATTTTCGTGCAGGATTTCGGACGCGGCATCGATCCCCGCTACCACAAAAGCATCTTCGAACGGTATTTCCGCGTTCCCGGCACGAAGGTGCAGGGCAGCGGTCTGGGACTGGCCATTTCGAAGGAGTTCGTCGAGGCCCACGGGGGCTCGATCTCCATCGACAGCGAAATCGGCCGCGGCAGCCGCTTCACGATCACGCTTCCGACCTGCTGACCCGATTCCCGGCCGGAGCCGGCGGGGACGGACAGACCGCCCGCCGCGGCACCTCCCCCGGTAGCTTCCCCGAAACCTCCCGAGCCCGGACGTCTCTCCGGCATGCATTCGGTCCGCCGACGGACCCGAACCGGCTCCGCAGCCCGCAGCGATCCTGCGCGACGCGGGCCGGTTTTTTATTTTATCGAAAAACGATAAATATTTTTTGAATTTCAAAATTTATATTTATATTTGTTCCCGACAAACCGCGGCACGGAAACCGCAGCGGCAGCGAAACGGAAAGCACCGGGGCCTGCGCGCGCTCCGGCCGCGATCCTCAACCCGACCGAACGTTTTCGACGAACCGGAGGGCGGCTCCGAATCCGACCGGAGAGGAGCGAGGCGGGAAACGACGGCTTCGGGCCGGCGTTTTCGCCGGGCCGCACACGGTCCGGCCCGGCCCGGGAAGCGCCGAGGATGCGAAAACGGTCGCAAAAAGCGAACGAACAGATGGATATTCTGAGAGTGGAACACGTTTCCAAACACTTCGCCCAGCACACGGCGCTCGACGACGTGTCGCTCGCCGTCCCCCGCGGCTCGGTCTACGGCCTGCTGGGGCCCAACGGCGCAGGCAAGACGACGCTCATCCGCATCATCAACCGCATCACGGCCCCCGACACGGGCCGCGTCCTGCTCGGCGACCGCGAGATCCGGCCCGAGGACGTCCGCCGGATCGGCTATCTGCCCGAAGAGCGCGGCCTCTACAAGAAGATGAAGGTCGGCGAACAGGCCGTGTTTTTCGCCCGCCTCAAAGGGCTCTCGCGCCGCGAAGCCGTCGCACGCCTCAAGGTGTGGTTCCGCAAATTCGGCATCGAGAACTGGTGGGACAAGAAGATCGAAGAGCTCTCGAAGGGTATGGCCCAGAAGGTGCAGTTCATCGTTACGGTGCTCCACGAACCCGAACTGCTCATCTTCGACGAGCCCTTCTCGGGCTTCGACCCCATCAACGCCAACCTGCTCAAGGAGGAGATTCTGTCCCTGCGCGACAAGGGTGCGACGGTGATCTTCTCGACGCACAACATGTCGTCGGTCGAGGAGGTCTGCGACCACATCACGCTCATCGACCGATCGCACAACATCCTTTCGGGCCGCGTGGACGACATCCGCCACAGCCACGGCAACAACATCTTCGAGATCGCCTACCGCGGCGACGAAGCCGCCCTGCGCGCCGCGGCGGCCGGGCGGTGCGAAATCCTCGAAGGCTCCGAAACGCAGTCGGTCTACCGGACCCTCAAACTCCATGTCGAACGCGACGCCGAGGTGCGCGGCGTCCTCGGGGCGCTCAACGAGGCGGTCGAGATCCGCTCCTTCACCGAGATCATCCCTTCGATGAACGACATCTTCATCCGCGCCGTGAACGGTTCCCTTTAACGAATCCGAATCGCATGAGACAGAAAGAGATCAGCAGTTTTTCCTACGGCGTGCTGGCGGCATTGGGCCTCGGCGGAGTGCTTTTCGGCCTGCTCGGCCCCGGCGGCTCGCCCGGCAGCGCGGCGGTCGGGGCGCTCTTCGCGGTGCTGGGCCTCGGAGGCATCGTCCGCAACAGCCGCAAACGCCGGAGCTCCGGAGCGGACGCCTCCGATAATCGCGAACACAACCAACCGCAACGTTAATACCCGTATATCCCATGTCGAACATCTCCATCGTCATAGGGCGCGAATTCAACGAGCGCGTCCGCAAAAAGTCCTTCATCATCACCACGCTCCTCATGCCCGTGCTGCTGATCGCCCTGATGGCCGCACCCGCGCTGATCCTACAGTTTTCGCGGGGCGAAACCAAGCGCATCGCCGTGATCGACGAGAGCGGTCTGGTGCTGCCCCGGCTGGAAAGCGACGCCGACGTCGAGTTCGAAGCCGCCGGGCTGAGCGTCGAGGAGGCGCGCCGCGAGCTCACCGACCGCTTCGGCGTGCTCTGGATCGGAGCCGACGTCCTCTCGAATCCGGGCGACGTGAAACTCTATGCCAACTCCTCGTCGTCCCTGACGCTCGAAGAGGGGCTGAGCCGCCGGATCGAGGAGGTGCTCGAAGCCGAGAAACTCAAGCGTTACGACATCGAGAACCTCGCACAGATTCTCGACGAGGTGAAAACCACCGTAACGATCCAGACCTTCCGCAACGACGAGTCGCAGGAGGAGGATGCGCAGGCCAAGTCGTCGGCCGTCTCCGCCTTCATGGGCTTCGGGCTGGGCATGGTGCTCTACATGTTTCTTTTGATCTACGGCGCGATGGTCATGCAGTCGGTCATCGAGGAGAAGAACAGCCGCGTGCTGGAGGTGGTCGTATCGTCCGTGCGGCCCTTCGACCTCATGATGGGCAAAATCCTCGGCATCGCATGCGTCGCCGTGGTGCAAATCCTCTTGTGGGCCGTGCTCGTCGTCGGCATCGGCGCTCTGGTCATGCCCCGCCTCATGCCGGCCGACCTCATGGCCAACGCACAGGCCATGCAATCCGGCGCACTCGACACCGCGAGCGCCGCAGCCGCCGCGGGCGTCGATCCGGGCATGCTCCACGCGGTCGCCACGGCCATGGATTTCGGCTATGTGGCCGCGATCCTGAGCTACCTGCTGCTGTTCCTCGTGGGCGGCTACCTGCTCTATTCGGCCATGTTCGCCGCCGTGGGTTCGAGCGTCGACAACATACAGGACGCCCAGCAGCTCCAGACCCCCATCATGATTCCGATCGTTCTCGGTTTCTTCGTGGCCATGTCGGTGATGAACGATCCCAATTCGTCCGTCGCCTTCTGGTTCTCGATCATCCCCTTCACTTCGCCCATCGTGATGATCGCCCGCATCCCTTGCGGCATTCCCGCATGGGAGATCCTCCTCTCGCTCGTGCTGCTCTACGCATCGTTCGTGGTGATGGTGTGGCTCGCAGCCAAGATCTACCGGGTGGGCATCTTCATGTACGGCAAGAAACCGTCGTTCAAGGAGCTTTACAAGTGGCTGCGCTATAAATACTGATCGGTCCGGGCCCTGCGCCGTGCAGCCCGGCTGCCGCCCCCCTTCCCGAGCCCCTTCTCCCCGACGCCGCAGATGCCGGGAATACGAGGCCGGCCCCCCGCAACGGCGGGAAGCCGGCCTCTCCGCATGCCGCCGGAAAGGGGCGGGGGGGGTGCTCCGCCGGTCCCGGAGCGATTCTTCGCCTCCGCAGCTTTCCGGGACGGCCGGCGATGCCGCTCCGCCCGTTCCGCCCCGGCAGCCCGGACGGCCGGCGCATGCGGAGCCCCCGTATCCGCGCGTAAGAAGGGGCCGACCGTGCAGCCCTTTCGGCCGGCCGATCCGGCCGCGCAATATTCCTCCGAAGGCGGGGATTGCCGGACGGGCTCCGCCGTCGCGCGAAAGCGGGGCGCCCGCCGTCGGAACGGTCGCCGCGCTTACGGCATGCGCCGCGCAATGCCTCGCAGACTGAGGCGCTGCGGACGCTGGCGGGGTCCGATCCGGGAAAACCGGAACCTCGGGTTCCGGTTCCTGCATGAAAGGGGCTGACTAACAAGTCCCCCCCTCCCTCTGAGAATTGCATATTGGGAAAAGTTCCCGATGAGCAGTACGAATAAAAAGGAGCTGTTTAACAAGTCTGATTCCAACGATTTCACCCCTGCCGGAATAAATTCCAGCAGGGGTGATTTCCGATTTTCGGGACTTGTTAGACAGCCCCTTTGCGCGTTCAGCGTGCGGCTACTCCTCCAGAAAATCGACGTTCACCTGCCGCTGGAACGCCTCCTGCAACGAGATGTAGGTCTGCGTCGTGGTGATGCCCGGAATGCTGAGTATGCTTTCGAAGATGGTCTTCATCAGATGCTCGTTATCCAGACAGTAGAGTTTCACGAGGATGTTGTAGGCCCCCGTAACAAAGTGGCACTCCACGATCTCGGGCACCTTTTTGAGCCGTTCCATGGTCTGCGTGAGAAGCTGCGGATCGTTGAGGCTGATGCCGATATGGGCGCAGACATCGAATCCCAGCATCTTCGGATCGACGACGAGCCGGCTGCCGAGGATGACGCCCGACTCGTCGAGTTTGCGGATGCGCTGGTGGATGGCAGCGCCGGAGATGCCGCATTCGCGGGCGATCTCCAGAAAAGGCATGCGGGCGTTCTTGATGAGGAATTTGAGGATCTTGCGGTCTATCGCATCCAATGTCGCTTTGGCCAATGTATTCGGAGTATTAGATTATTTGATTACGTTGAGTTCGCGGCCGACCTTGATGAAGGCGGCGACGCAGCGGTCGAGCTGCTCGGTGGTGTGTCCGGCCGAGACCTGCACGCGGATGCGGGCCTGCCCCTTCGGCACCACGGGATAGTAGAATCCCGTAACGAACACCCCCTCGTCCTGCAGCTTCGCGGCGAAGTCCTGCGACAGTTTGGCGTCGTAGAGCATCACGGCGCAGATGGCCGACTGCGTGGGTTTGATGTCGAATCCGGCCTCCATCATGCCCTTGCGGAAGTGCTCCACGTTGGCCACCAGACGGTCGTGCAGTTCGTCGCTCTCGCCGAGCATGCGGAACATTTCGATCGAGGCGCCGACCACGGCGGGGGGCAGCGAGTTCGAGAACAGGTAGGGGCGCGAACGCTGGCGCAGCATGTCGATGATCTCTTTGCGGCCGGTGGTGAAGCCGCCCACGGCGCCGCCGAAAGCCTTGCCCAGCGTGCCCGTGAGGATGTCGACCTGCCCGCGCAGGTCGTAGAGCTCCGTAATGCCGCGGCCCGTCCTGCCCAGAACGCCCGCCGAGTGGCACTCGTCGACCATCACCAGCGCGTCGTACCGCTCGGCCAGCGCGCAGATCCGGTCGAGCGGCGCGGCATTGCCGTCCATCGAGAAGACGCCGTCCGTTACGATGATGCGGAAGCGCTGCGCCTGCGCCTTTTTGAGGCACTCCTCCAACTCGTCCATGTCGGCGTTGGCGTAGCGGTAGCGCACGGCCTTGCACAGACGCACGCCGTCGATGATCGAAGCGTGGTTCAGCGCGTCGGAGATGATGGCGTCCTGCTCCGTGAAGAGGGGCTCGAACACGCCGCCGTTCGCGTCGAAGCAGGCGGCGTAGAGGATCGTATCCTCCGTGCCGAAATAGTCGGCGATGGCCTTTTCGAGCTGTTTGTGAATATCCTGACAGCCGCAGATGAAACGCACGGACGACATGCCGTATCCGCGCGCGTCCATCGCCCGTTTGGCAGCCTCTATGAGGCGCAGATTGTCCGAAAGTCCGAGGTAGTTGTTCGCGCAGAAGTTCAACACTTTGCGTCCGCCGACCTCGATCTCGGCCCGCTGGGGCGACTCGATGATCCGCTCGTTCTTGTAAAGCCCGGCCGCTTTGATTTCGGCGAGTTCGTTTTGTAAGTGCTCTTTGATTTTACCGTACATAGTATCTTAATGTTTTAATAGAAATCGGGGCGAATTCATGTCGATTTGTTAGCAAAGGTATGAAAAATTTTATAAAAATACGATGCTTCGTCTGAAAATTGCAGTTCGAAGTTACGAATCGTAACATCATCCGCTCCGCAACGGGCAGCGTCCCCGTCCGCGGCGGCGAGCGAGCAGCGAATCCGCGGCCCGCGATCCGCCCACGCGGTCCTGCGGACACGGATGCACGGCCCGCACGCCGCAATCGTCCGGGCCCCTCGGCTTCGGGCGGATCGGGCTGCGGTGCGGCGCCGCGCCTCGGCAGCCGTCCGGGCCCTTTCCCGCCGCGTTCGCAAGCCGCGGTTTCGTGCGTCCGCCCGCGCTTGCACCCGTCCGCACGGCAACCGTATGCAGCCGGAAATTCGCACTTGCCGGCCTTCCGCGTCTTGCCGGCAGCCCGCGCCGCCCGGTCGGGGCGTGCGGCGCTCGCAGCCCCCCCTCCCGCCGGCGTGTGCGGCACCGGCGGCTTCCGGAGGCTCCCGTCCGCAGACGAAAGCAGCCTCATGCGCACGGCCCTTCCGTGCGATGCCGCGCAATGCTCCGCTTTTGCGAACGGCGGATCCGCCCCCTCCGCAGCCCCGGCTGTCGGAACCCGTTCCGGGCACGGCCTTTGCGGCCGGACCGCCCGGTGCGCCGTCCGGGGGAAATTCCGTAAAACATTTCCGGAATTCCGTAAGAGCGGCCGGCGGCTCCGGACTTATCTTTGTTCCGTAAAAAAAAGATTTCGCATGATGACGGAAAAACGTATCGTCCGGGAAACCTTTCCCGTCTCGGGGATGAGCTGCGCTTCGTGCGCCGCACGGGTCGACAAAGCCCTCGGCCGGGCCGCGGGCGTCGCGGAAGCCTCGGTCAACTTCGCGTCGGGCGAAGTCGTCGTGGCCTACGACCCGACGCTCGCGTCGCCCGAAACGCTGCGCGAGGCGGTCCGCCGCGCCGGCTACGATCTGCTGATCCGCGACGAGGCGCAGGACCCCGACGCCGCCGAGCGGGAGCACGCGCGCCGCCTCGCCTCGCTCCGCCGCCGCACGGTGTGGGCCGCGGCGCTCGCACTGCCCGTGGCGGTCGTGGGGATGTTTTTCATGCACGCGCCCCATGCCGGCCTCGTGATGTGCCTGCTTTCGGCGCCGGTCGTCTTCTGGCTGGGCCGAGGCTTCTTCGTCAATGCCGCGCGCCAGCTGCGGCACGGATCGGCCACGATGGACACGCTCGTCGCGCTCAGCACGGGCGTGGCGTGGCTGTTCAGTCTCTTCAACCTGCTTTTCCCCGCGTTCTGGCTCGCGCGCGGCATCGAACCCCACGTCTATTTCGAGGCTTCGGCCGTCATCGTGGCCTTCATCCTCGTGGGGCGTCTGCTGGAGGAGCGGGCCAAGGGCGACGCCTCGTCGGCCATCCGCAAACTGATGGGCCTCCGGCCCCGCACGGTTACGCTCTGCACGCCCGGCGGCGAGCGGACCGTGCCCGTCGAGACAATCCGTCCCGACGACCTGATCGCCGTCCGCCCGGGCGAGCGCATCCCCGTGGACGGCACCGTCGTCGACGGTGCGTCCCACGTGGACGAGAGCATGCTCAGCGGCGAGCCGCTTCCCGTGGCCAAACAAGCGGGCGCCCCCGTCTTCGCCGGCACCGTCAACCAGCGGGGCGCATTCCGCTTCCGGGCCGAGAAAGTCGGGCGCGACACGATGCTCTCGCAGATCATCCGCATGGTGCAGCAGGCGCAGGGCAGCAAGGCCCCCGTGCAGCAGCTCGTCGACCGGATCGCCGGCGTTTTCGTGCCCGCGATCATCGCCGTGGCCCTGCTCTCGTTCGGGGCGTGGATGCTCTTCGGCGGCGCGGAGGGTCTGACGCACGGCCTTCTGGCACTCGTTACGGTGCTCGTCATCGCCTGCCCCTGCGCATTGGGGCTGGCCACGCCGACCGCCATCATGGTGGGGATCGGCAAGGGAGCCGGGAACGGCATCCTCATCCGAAACGCCGAGAGCCTCGAAACCGCACGCAGGGTCGATACGGTCGTGCTCGACAAGACGGGCACGCTGACCGAAGGCCGTCCGGCCGTGAGCGATCTGGCGTGGGCCCACGACGCACCCGGGGAGAGCGCCGCGATTTTCGCCGCGCTCGAACGGCGTTCGGAACATCCGCTGGCCGAGGCGGTCGTGCGGTATTTCGACGGTACGCCTGCCTCCGCCGCACCCCGCACCGGATTCCGGCCCGTGCAAGACGGAGCCGCACGGACAGTGTCCGGGCCGGACGGGGAAGCCGGAGCGTGCGAATCGGATACGCTCCTGCATCGGCGCGTCGGCGCATCGGCCGGAGAGAGCGGAACCCCGCAGGCGGCACCGGAATCCGGGGCGTGCGGCGACAGCCTCTCTCCGCAGGTCGAAGCGTTCGAGAGCCTCACCGGAGCGGGCGTCTCGGGCCGCATAGGGGGCCGTACCTATTATGCCGGCAACCGCCGGCTCGTCGACGGCCACGGGGTCGCCGTTCCGGCGGAGCTGGAGCGCGAGGCGGCCCGCCTGTCGGACGAAGCCAAAACCCTCGTCTGGTTCGCCTCGGAGGATCGGGCGCTGGCCGTCGCAGGCATCGCCGACCGGATCAAACCTTCGTCGGCTCAGGCCGTCGCCGCACTGCGCGCAGCCGGCACGGAGGTCTGGATGCTCACCGGCGACCACGCAGCCGCAGCACGGGCCGTCGCCGCGGCTGCGGGCATCGACCGCTACCGCGCCGGAGTGCTGCCGCACGAAAAGGCCGCCTTCGTGCGGGAGCTGCAGGCCCGCGGGCGCCGCGTGGCGATGGTCGGCGACGGCATCAACGACAGCGCCGCACTGGCCGAGGCCGATCTGGGAATCGCCATGGGCGGCGGCAGCGACATCGCCATGGAGACCGCCGGCATGACGATCGTCTCCTCCGACCTGCTGCGGGTCCCCGAGGCGTTGCGCCTCTCGACCCTCACGGTGCGCACCATACGCCAGAACCTCTTCTGGGCCTTCATCTACAACCTCATCGGAGTACCCGTCGCCGCCGGCATCCTCTATCCCCTGTGCGGGTTTCTCCTCAACCCGATGATCGCCGGCGCAGCAATGGCCTTCAGCAGCGTCAGCGTCGTGGCGAACAGCCTGCGGCTCAATCGCAAGCGGATCGCCGTTCCGACCGCCGGCACCGCATCCGCTCCGGCTTCCGCATCCGCCGCATCCCTGCCGGCGTCGGAGGCGGCCAAGATTTCGCCGAACGAACGAACAAACCACAATAACGTCAAAATCATGAAAAAAGAGTACAAAGTAGCAGGCATGACGTGCGGCCACTGCCGTGCGCATGTCGAGAAAGCGCTGAACGGCATCGCCGGCGTGCGGGCCGTCGTTACGCTCGATCCGCCCGTAGCCTCGGTGGAGTTCGCCGGCGAAGCCAAATCGCTCGAAGAGCTTCAGGCCGTCGTGCGGGCCGAGGCCGGGGACTACACCCTCTCGGAGTAGAACGCTCCGGCCTCCGCGCGGAGGCTGTCCGACCAGTTATTTCAACCCTCCGAGAACCGCCTCTTCGGGAAAACTCACGGATGGCGGGCGGTACGGATGAAGGGGGGGGCCGAGATTCGTCGGACAGCCCCCTCGCTTCCGGACGGCCCCGTCTTCGTTTCGCGGCTTCCGCCCTCGCCGCGGCAAACCGCATGTCCGGTCGCAGCGTATGCCGGCCGGCTGCAAACGACTGTGCTGAAAACGCGGGTAGGGCGGAGTGCGGCCGAGGGCGAAGAGACGAGGGCGCCGGCAGTTCCCCGCCGTCCGGACGGCGGGACGCGGACGAATCGCGCAGATGCGGCAGGCACTCGCCTGCAGACGTGCCGACGCCGCAGCCTCGCGGGTACCCGCACCCGTTGCGGGCGCCGGCTCGGCCGGCGACGTGCGCCCCCCCCGATCGCTTCCGGAGTACTTCCCGGCAAGGCACGAGGCGGCCTGCGCAGCGCGCGCGAACGGGCCGCATCCGCGGGAGCGGCCCGAGAAGCCTTCGACCGGCGGGCATGCGTCCGCCGCCACAGCGCGTCGCGCCCGGTTCCGGCGAATGGATGCCGCCCCCGCACCGCCGCTGTCGGCCGCTCGACCGCGTGCGGCACACTGCGCCCCGTCCCGCCGCCATGAAGGCCTATTCCGGCCGTCGGCGGCCATCCCGGTCCTTTGCAACGGGACGGGTGCGAAACGGACGATGGAAAAACGTTCCGGAGACCCTCCCGCGGGACGAACGGCACGGAATGCGGCCAACGGCGCCTCTCCCGCAAATTTCAGGATGTCCGTCCCGTCTGCGGCGCTTTTTCCACGCATTATCCCTATCTTTGTCCCGACAAAACTCCATTCCCATGAAAAGACCGTGTGTTCTGGTTACGGGCGGCGCCGGCTACATCGGCTCGCATACGGCCGTCGAACTGATCGCCACGGGATTCGACGCCGTGCTCGTCGACGATCTTTCGAACAGCGAGGTCGCCGCGATCGAAGGCGTGCGCGCGATCACGGGCCGCGACGTGCCGTTCGTCGAGGCCGACTGCTGCGACAGAGAGGCGCTGGAGCGCATATTCACCCGGTACGAATTCGGCTCGGCGATCCATTTCGCGGCGTCGAAGGCCGTCGGCGAATCGCTCCGCGAACCGATGAAATACTACCGCAACAACCTCCTCTCGTTCATGAATCTCGTGGAGCTGATGCACGAGACCGGGCGCCGGAACATCGTCTTCTCGTCGTCGTGTACGGTCTACGGCGAACCCCGCCGACTGCCCGTCACGGAACGTACGCCGCGTCGGCCGGCCGCGTCGCCCTACGGCAACACGAAGCAGATCTGCGAGGACATCCTGCGCGACGCGATCGCGGCCGGAGGCGGAGCATTGCGCGGCATCGCGCTACGCTACTTCAACCCCATCGGCGCACACCCCTCGGCCCTGATCGGCGAGCTGCCGCGCGGCGTACCGCAGAACCTACTGCCCTACATCACCCAGACCGCCGCGGGCATCCGCGACTGCCTCTCGGTCTACGGCGGCGACTATCCGACCCCCGACGGCTCCTGCATCCGCGACTACATCGACGTCGGGGACCTCGCCCGAGCCCATGTGGCGGCCATCCGACGCATGACCGGAGGGGCAGACGTGCGCCCCTACGAGGTTTACAACATCGGCACGGGCCGCGGTGTCTCCGTACTCGAACTGATCCGCCGCTTCGAGCAGGTCAACCGCGTGAAAGTCGACTATAAGATCGCCGGCCGCCGGGCGGGCGACATACCGGCCATCTGGGCCGATCCCGCGCTGGCGGCCGAACGCCTCGGCTGGCGGGCCGAGCGCACGCTCGACCAGACGCTCGCCTCGGCATGGGCATGGCAGAAACGTCTGAGCGGCATCGAGTGATCCGCGGTGCCGTCGCTGACTTCGCGGCTCCGATACACCGGCGGTGCGAAACCGCAGCGAAGGGGTTGTCTAACACGTTTCAGACACCCCTTTTTTATTCGTACTGCTGCTACTCGGGAACTTCCCCGAACACGCAATTCCCAGAAGGTCAAAAAAACTGTTAGACACCCCCCCTCGCATACATGCGGGCAACGGCGCTCCGACCGCTGAATCCGCCTCCTTTGTCCCGCCCGTTTTGCCGCCGCGGCATATGCCCGAACGAAGTCCGGCTGCACACCCGTTTTGCCGCGGAGGCGTTCGCCTCGGACAGACGTTTTGCCGCCGCGCTGCAACCCGGCGAGGTCGCGGCGCGGCGGCCGGTTCGCATGCGACGTTCGTTTCCGAAGGAGAGGGACGGCGCTTTCTCGTCCCGGGAACGATCCTTCGGGCGGGCCCGGAGCGCCGTCCGGCCTACCGCGGAAGCGCCGTTATCTGCGCCGCACGTTCGGATCGTACGAGCGCACCTCGCACTCGCCCGCGAAGTCGATCTGTCCGCCGGAATCCGTGCGCGTCGAGAGCGAATGCGAGCAGCGGACACTGGCCTTGCCGTAGGATCGCGCCTCGATGCGATAGTCGGCCACGTCCAGCTCGGGCGCTCGGAACGAAGCCCCGCCGCAGACCGACACGCTGCCTTCAGCGACCGGACCGCCGCCTCGCAGATAGATCTTGGCGTATCCACTCGCCGCCGCTTCGAAACGGTCGAGGTCGCACGTGGCCGTCATCGTACTGCCGCCGGCGCACTCCATCCGAAGCATCCGAGCCCGAATTCCACCATCGAACTTCGCATAACCGCCGGCGATCACTTCCAGTTCGGCCGTTTCGACCGCACCGCCGATCCTGCTGCCGCCGCCGACCGAGATGCGTCCTTTCGTCCCTCCGGTCAGGTCGCACTGCATTTCGGCGTATCCGGAGAGCTGCAGTTCGTAGTTTTCGAGTGCGGCCTCTCCGTCGAACCGGCTGCCGCCCGTCAACATGATTCTGCTGCTCCGGGCCCTCGCATCGCTCGCATACTCGGCATAGCCGCTCAGCATCAGCGATAATTTGTCCGCCTCGATGTCCCCGTCGAACCGGCTGCCGCCCGACGTCTCGATCCTGCTGCTGCGGGCCCTCGCATCGCCCGCATACTCGGCATAGCCGCTCAGCGTCAGCGATAATTCGTCCGCCTCGATATCCCCGTCGAACCGGCTGCCGCCCGACAGGCCGACCTCGCACTCGCCGCTGACGCCGACACGGCCCGTAAAACGGCCGTAACCCGAAACGAATACCGTCATCCGTTCGCCCGAAAAGGCGCCCTCGGCCTGTCCGCCGCCCATGAGGGTCAGCGAAGCGACGTTTTCGACCGGAGCGAGAAACTTCACCGAGCCGTACGAAGAGACCTCGATGCGCGCGAGGTCGGCCGAAGCAGGCACGACGGCCTCCAGAGTGAGGCCGGATACCTCGTGCACACCGCGCGCTTCGAATCCGAGCACGAGGCAGCCGTCCGCCGCGGCTGCGGTTACGTAGTCGATCGCATTGTCGTCGGCCGTGAGGAGAATCTCCGTCGCCGAAGGGTCCACCGTAACCCGCACGCCGGAACGGACGCAGAGCGCGGCATAATCGCCCGTGCAGGGGACAGCGCGCGTAACGAACCGACCGCTGCCCTTGAGGCGCTTGGGCCCCTTTTTCGCACGGCGCTTTTTCGGTGCGGTCCGTTCCGCACCGGCCGATTCTTCGGTCCGAAACGTTTCGCCGGAGGCGGTCCGTGCCACCGATTCCGTCCCGCCCGACAACAGCAGAAGACAGATCGAAATTTGCAGCAAATGTTTCATAATCATAGAGTTTTTAGATAGTTCGACATTCGGTCCTCGCCCCGACGAACACTCTCTGTCGAAACGCTTTTTCGGTATGCCGATCTGCCGAACCGGACGTCTAATTTCTTACATCCGGTCCTCGCCCCGATACGGTCCGAACGAGTTCGGCTCTGCCCTCGGCTTAGCGAAACGGGGTCGATTTTCGGGACAATCGCCGGCACGGGACCGAATCCGTGTTAAAGTTAGGAAATTCAATCGACAAATGAAACGGGAAATAAGATTTTTCACCTTTTTCGTTCAACCGGATGGGGCCGACCCGAAACTTCGTCCGGGCCGTATCGGGGCGAGGACCGGACGTAAGAAATTCAACGTTATCCGTTGAACCGGGGACGGAAAACCTCCTGCCGGACAAACGCTCTCCGACCCGGTTGGAGAGGTCCGGGCATGCGGGCCGAGCCCTGCCGGCGGTGCATCCGGCACCGCGGTTCGCGGGTCTCACGGACCTCGGCGGGGAGGCCGCCGGAGCACGGCCCGGCGGGACGGCCGACACCGCGGGGGAGCGCGGCCCTGCCGCACACCCTCCCGCACCGACCTGCTCCGGCCCGCGTCGCCCCCTCCCCTTCGCACCCCCGCGAAGTGCGGAAATAATCCGCCGCATCCGTTGATTTCGAAGAATATTTGCTATCTTTGCCCTCCGAAGCAGGCGGCATGGGGTGCGGCTTTCGGGGCCGCACTGAGAACCGCCGAAGGTAACGCATTAAAATTCTAAACATTATGAAAACCCTTTCGATTGAAACCAAGACTCGCAACGAGTATGGCAAGAAGGCGGCCAAAGCGGTGCGCCGCGAAGGTCTGGTGCCCTGCGTACTGTGCGGGGGCGGCGAGACCGTTTCGTTCTCCGTAGACCCCAAGGACGTGAAACCCCTGATCTACACGCCCAACTCCTACATCGTCGAATTCACGATCGACGGGCGGAAGGAGCAGGCCGTACTCCGCGACGCGCAGTTCCACCCCGTGCGCGAGGAGATTCTCCACCTCGATTTCTACCGCGTTCAGGAGGGCAAGCCCGTTTCGATCGCCATTCCCGTGCGTCTGACCGGCAATGCCGAGGGCGTCAAGGTCGGCGGCAAGCTGGTGCTTTCGGCCCGCAAGCTCGTCGTGAGCGCTCCGGTCGACCGGCTGCCCGACGAGATCGTCGTGGACGTAACCGAGCTGGGCGTAGGCAAGACCATCTTCGTGGGCGACCTGAAGATCGAGGGTCTGAAATTCGTAACCCCCGCTTCGACGGCCGTGTGCGCCGTGCGCGTAACCCGTGCTTCGCGCGGTGCGGAGGCGGCGGCCAAATAACAATCCGCCGTTGCGATGAAATACCTCATTGTAGGACTGGGCAACATCGGCGCCGAATATGCCGACACCCGCCACAATGCCGGTTTCGATGTGTTGGATGCCCTCGCCGGGGCGTCCAACATCTCTTTTGCGGCAGCCCGCTACGGCGCCGTAGCCGAACTGAAATACAAGGGCCGCACGCTCGTTCTGCTCAAGCCTTCGACCTACATGAACCTCTCGGGCAAGGCCGTGCGCTACTGGATGGATGCCGAGAAGATAGCGCCGGAGAATCTGCTCGTCATTTCGGACGACATCGCCCTGCCGTTCGGGACGCTGCGGATGCGCACGAAGGGAAGCTCCGGCGGCCACAACGGACTGAAAAACATCTCCGAACTGCTCGGCCGCGAGGACTATGCACGCATCCGCTTCGGCATCGGCGGCAATTTCGCCCGCGGACAGCAGATCGACTACGTGTTGGGTACATGGACCGACGAGGAGCGCAAACTGCTCCCCGAGCGGCTGAAGGTTTTCGGCGACGCCGTCCTTTCGTTCGCCGCCATCGGAGCCGAGCGGACGATGAACCTCTTCAACAAGAAGTGATCGTCGCAGCCGCCGAACGGCTTGCATAGGGAGGGCTAACAAGTTTTTTCAATCCTCCGGGAATTGCCTATTCGGGAAAGTTCCCGACGAGCAGTACGAATAAAAAAGGGCTGTCTACTATAGTGTCAGACAGCCCTTTTTTTACGGTCGGTCGCGCGCTTTGCGGCGGTCGTTCCGACCGGCTGCGTCGCGTTTGTCCGCCGTTCGCCGCCTTGCGAACTGCATGTTTCCGGCTCCGCATCCCGCGGACCGCCCGCCCGGCGGTTCCGGGCGGGCGGTCCGCGGGATGTTTTGCCGTGCATCCGGGCGGCGCAAACCACCGTTTCGATCAGCCGGGCGCAATCCGAGTTTGTTCGGAAATTGCCGAGGCGAGCAAACGAAGGGTGCAAACCAACCGTTTCGCCGAACCGATGGCGAAGCAAAACCCCGTGCGGATTGTGCCGGAGCGAGAAAAGGAGTGTCCCGAGGCGAAGGTTTTCGCTGAGCTGAACGCCGGCTCGAACTTCGTCCGGGCTATGCAAAAGGTGGGAAACGGCCGGAAAAATGCAACGCACTCCCCCCCTGTCCAAGTTATGTAGGGTTTGGAACCGACAGCCCCGCAGCGAAGGGTTCCGCCGGGCCGGGTGGCGGGACCGAACCCCGTCCGGGTTGTGCCGGGTGGGGGGGGCAGGGTTCCGTCGTATCGCCGATGCCGCTCGCCAATGTCGGCGGTTCGTGTCCGTCCGTCGGAGCGCACGGCCCGAAACGACGAGCCTGCAACCGCCGCGGTGCGGCGAACTGCCGGCGGCGGCAACACGCCGCCGCATCGCCCGCCGCTCCCGACACAGCCCGGCCTCCCCGCAGGACTGCGCCCCGCCCGAGGGAGAGCGACAGTCCTCCGCACAAGACCGCACGCTACACGTCGTCGCCGAGGCAGATCTCCTCCATCAGGCCGTCCAGTTCGCGGCGCTCCTTCTTGGTGGGACGTCCCGTGCCCCGGTCGCGGAAGACGAAGAGGGTCTCGTGCGGCGTGCGGAGCTTCTCCAGCTCCTCGGGCGGCGTGGTATCGAGGCAATAGAGCGGCACATTCTTGGCGGGCTGGCGGCTCGATACGAGTTCCAGCACCTTGTAGGTGTACGTTACGCGCTGTTTGCGCACGGCGATGCGGTCGCCGATCCGCACCTCGCGCGAAGGCTTGGCATAAGCGTCGTTCACCGTAACCTTGTTGTTGCGGATGGCGTCTGCGGCATCGCTGCGCGTCTTGAACACGCGCACGGCCCAAAGGTATTTGTCCAGTCGGATATCGTCGGCCATAGGCTTTGCGTTATTTTTCGTAGATGGATTCGTTTTTCGGAGTGTCGTGCGATTGTTCGTCGTTCTGGCGGCTGACGCTGAGGATCATGCCGAGGGCGATCGTGGTGAAGAGCACCGACGAGCCGCCGCGCGAGATGAGGGGTAGCGTCTGCCCCGTTTCGGGGATCAGGTTCACCGTTACCATGATGTGCAGCAGGGCTTGACAGGTAATCAGCAGCGCGAGCCCGAGCACCAGCAGTCCCGGGAAGGCCGTGCCGCAGCGGCGGAAGATCTCGATGGCGCGGAAGAAGATCCAGAGATAAAGCATGAGCAGCGCCGCAGCCAGCACGATGCCGTACTCCTCGACGAAGAAGGCATAGGCATAGTCGCTCTCGGGATGGATCATCTCCACGCGTATGTCGCTCTGTCCGGCCCCTTTGCCCAAGATGCCGCCGTTGTGTATGGCGATCATCGAGCGCTCCGTGTCGGTGAGGTGTTCGATGGGTTTTTCGGTCTGCGAGCGGGTCCAGAGATGGATCCACGTCGAGACGCGCCCCTCGGCGGTCTCGCTGCGGCCCAGATTGAGCGCCATAATCAGTACGATGCCTGCCGCGGCCCAGCCCACGAGTTTGAGCAGTTCGCCGATCCGCACCCGCCCGATGAGCATCATCACCCACGAAGCGGCGAAGACCAGCACGGCCGACGAGGTGTGGGCCGGGAAGATCACCAGACACGAGAGCACGACGGGCAGCAGGATCGGCACCGTCCCCTCGCGCCAGATCCTGCGCTGCGCGGGGGAGCTCCGCCATGTCCAGAACCGCCACGAAGGGACGATCCGTATCCGGTCGATCTTCGACTGCCGGCCCGCGAGCTGCCGCGCGAGAAAGAGCACCGTGGCCACCTTGAGCGCCTCCGAAGGCTGGAACTGAAAGGGACCGATCGGAATCCAGCGGGCCGCCCCGTTGGTCGTGGCGCCGATGAAGTAGACGGCCGCCGTCAGCAGCACGCTCAGCACGTAGGCCGGCACGGCGAGGTGGTTGTAGACGCGGCAGTTGATCTTGTGGACCGCGATCATCAGCCCCAGACTCACCGTGAGGATCATCACCTGCTGCTTCAGAAAGTGCGACGTGGTGCGGGCCGCATGAGCGTCGTAGGCCATCTTCGCAGTCGAGGAGTAGACCACGAGGATCGAAATCACGGCCAGCGCCGCGACGATGATCCACAACACACGGTCGCCCGTGAAGATGCGCAGCGGACGGTCGCCCGGAGCATCGGCCGCATTTCCCGCCTTACGGTCCCCTTCCGCCCCGAGCGCGTCCGCAGCGTCTCTTCCGCCGCCCGGCGCGCGGCGCCGCACGCCGGAAGCGGAATCCCCGGAACCTTCGAAACCCGTCCGGGCACGGTCCCGGTCCGCTGCGGCGCATCCGGACGTTCCGTCCGCCGCCCCCGCGCCGGCCCGGACAGTCTCTCCGGAACGCCGGTCCGCATCCGTCCGTCCGAAACCGTAAGGCGCTCCGTAACCTCTCCCGTCCGATCCGCCGCGGGCAGGCTCCGGATCATCGTCCCGGCCGTATGCCGCCGGCCGCGGAGCGTCGTACCACGGCGCTTCGTCCGGCCCGTCGGCGCGATCCCGCCGGCCCTGCCGGCCGGCCCCGGCGCTCCCCGGCGCATGCCGCAGACCGGCTCCCGCCCGCCGGTCGCTGTCGGAGAGCCAACTGTCGTCGGCGTGCGCATTGCCGTCATGCGGCACTCTTTCGGGATCTTGCACCTCCCCGCCCGCGTGCCGCGCTCCGGCCGTGCCGCGCTCCGGCCGTGCGGGCTGCCCGTTTATTCCATTACGTCCCCAAGCCATCGGTTACGCATCGTTTTTTACGGACATTTCCGCGTCCGTACAATCTCCGGGCAGGCGCCGCGCCGCGTCCGCCCCGTCGCCAATGTCGTTTTCCCGCACGCGGTCCCGCTCCGGCACCGTCCGAACAGCGTCCGGCTCCGCACCCGCCCCGTCGGCAGCGCGGTCTTTCACCCACTGCCTGAACATCCGCCCGCGCTGCTCGTAGTTCTCGAAAAGATCGAAGCTGGCGCATGCCGGCGAGAGCAGCACCGTATCGCCCGGCCGGGCGGCCCGGCGGGCCGCCTCCATCGCCTCCCCGAACGAGGAGGCGGAGACGATCCGGGGCACTACGCCCGTGAACTCGCCGAGGAGTTTTTCGTTGTCGAGCCCCATGCAGACGAGCGTGTGCACCTTCTCGCGGGCGAACTCCTTCAGAGGTCCGTAGTCGTTGCCCTTGTCCGTACCGCCGGCGATCCAGACCAAAGGCCGCTTCATGCTTTCGAGGGCATACCACACCGAATCGACGTTGGTGGCCTTCGAGTCGTTGATCCACTCCACGCCGCCGTATTCGCCCACGGGTTCGAGGCGGTGTTCCACGGGGGCGAACGCATAGAGCGACTTGCGCACCTGCGCAGGCCGCACGCCCGCCGCGAGCGCCGCGAGGGCCGCCGCCATCGCGTTGTAGGCGTTGTGGAGTCCGCCGATGCGCATCTTCGCCGTATCGACCTCCACCGAGGCGCGGCCCACGGCGGCGGTGAAGCGGCCGTCGCAGAGGAAGGCGTCGCCCGCGCCGCTGGCCACGGCCTGCTTGGCCGCAAAGGGCAGCTCGCGCATCCGAAGGTCGTATTTCGGCAGTTCGGCCGCGATCACGGGATCGTCCGCCGAATAGATGAACGCGCAGCGCGAATGCTGGTTCCGCACGATCCGCATCTTCGCATCGACATAGTTCTGGAAGCAGTGGCCGTAACGGTCGAGGTGGTCGGGCGTGATGTTCGTCAGAATGGCGATGTCGGCGCGGAAACGGTACATGCCGTCGAGCTGGAACGAGCTCAGCTCCAACACATACCAGTCGTAACGGCCCGTGGCGACGGAGTAGGCGAAACTCTCGCCGATGTTGCCGCCGAGGGCTGCGTTGTATCCCGCGTCGCGCAGGATCTTGTAGACGAGCGACGTAGTGGTGGTCTTGCCGTTCGATCCGGTGATGCAGATCGTGCGCGCGCCGTCGAGATAGCGGCCCGCGAATTCGATCTCCGAGATGATGGGGATGCCCGCCTCGCGCACGGCCCGCACGACGGGCGCCGTCTCGGGAATGCCGGGCGACTTGATCACCTCCGCGGCCGCGAGGATGCGTTCGAGCGTGTGGCCGCCCTCTTCGTAGGGGACCTGCCACTCCTCAAGCCGCGCCCTGTAACGGTCGGCGATGCGGCCGCTGTCGGAGAGGAAGACCCCGAATCCCTTTTTCTTGGCGAGGATCGCGGAGCCGTAGCCGCTGATGCCGCCGCCCAATACGACGATATTTTTCATATTCGGTTCGTTTGATTCCGATCATTTCCGCCTCCGGTCGCACACGCCGGCTTCCGCCGCGTGTCGCGCCCGGGAGGAGGGGGGGGGCTCGTCGGCCGCGTCCGGCGTCGGCCGAGGGACGGACGCGGACCAGCCGCGTCGTGCGGTTCGCCGCCGCCCCTCGCGGCGAACCGTCCGCATCGCCGGGCGATGCCGCAGACGGCGCGAAAACGTGCGTTCGCCGAACGGCATGCCCGATCCTCCTCCTACCGTATTTTCAGCGTTACGAGCGTTATGGCCGCCAGCAGCAGCGAGACGATCCAGAAGCGCGTGGCGATCTTCGTCTCGAAGATTCCCTTTTTCTGATAGTGGTGGTGCAGGGGCGACATCAGAAGGATGCGGCGCCCCTCGCCGTACCTGCGCTTGGTGTATTTGAAGTAGGAGACCTGCATCATCACCGAGAGGCTCTCCGCGAGGAAGACCCCGCACAGCAGCGGCAGCAGCAGCTCCTTGCGGATGCAGAGGGCGAAGACGGCGATGATGCCGCCGATCGAGAGCGACCCCGTGTCGCCCATGAAGATCTGCGCCGGATAGGAGTTGTACCACAGGAAGCCGATCAGCGCTCCGGCCATCGCGGCGGCGAAGACCACCAGCTCGCCCGCGTCGGGGATGTACATGATGTTGAGGTAGTCGGCATAGACGATGTGGCCCGACAGATAGGCCAGTGCGCCGAGCACCGCGACGATCGGGACCGAGACGCCCGTGGCCAGTCCGTCGAGCCCGTCGGTGAGGTTGGCGCCGTTCGAGACGGCCGTGATGACGAGGATCGCCACGGCGACGTAGAGGAGCCATGCCGCCGTATCGCGGCCTCCGGTGAGCCAGCGGTAATCGAATTCGTTGTTCTTGATGAAGGGGATCGTGGTCTGCGTGGTCTTGATGCGTTCGGAGCTGACCACCACGTTGCGCGTGTGGCTGGCGATCACCTCGCCCTCGTCGTTGCAGTAGACCGTTTCGATCGGGTCCACGACCTTGTCGCGCACGACGATGTCGTCCGAGAGCCACATGGTCGTGCCGACGATCAGTCCGAGACCGACCTGTCCGACGATCTTGAAACGCCCCTTGAGCCCCTCCTTGTGGTGCCGGAAGACCTTGATGTAGTCGTCCAGCCCGCCGATGAACCCGAGCCACAGGGTCGAGCCGATCATCAGTTGGACGTAAACGTTGTCGAGCCGCCCGAACAGAAGGATCGGCACAAGTATGGCCACGAGGATGATGACGCCGCCCATCGTCGGCGTGCCCCGTTTCTGGAGCTGCCCTTCGAGTCCGAGGTCGCGGATCTCCTCGCCGATCTGCTGGCGGCGCAGGAAGTCGATGATGCGGCGGCCGAAGATGACGACGACGAGCAGCGCGAGGATCACGGCCGCCGCCGCACGGAACGAAATGTATTGGAACATGCCCGTGCCCGGAATGTTGTAGAGACGGTCGAGGTATTGGAACAGATGGTAGAACATTTTCTCTTATCAGCGGTTTAGCTTCGTGGATTCGGGTTGTGGGCGGCCGCGAAGCAGCGGCTCACCTCTTCGCGGTCGTCGAAGCGGCGCTTCTCGTCGCCGACGATCTGATAGGTCTCGTGGCCTTTGCCGGCCACGAGAAGGATGTCGCCCGCGGCGGCGAGCATCGAGGCCGTGCGGATCGCTTCGGCGCGGTCGGCGATCCGGAGGTAACGGGCCTTCGGATCGAGCCCCGCGACCATCTCGTCCAGAATCGCCTCGGGCTCCTCGCGGCGGGGGTTGTCGGAGGTGAAGACGGCCGTGTCGGCATACTTCACGGCGATCGCCGCCATCTCGGGCCGCTTGGTGCGGTCGCGGTCGCCGCCGCAGCCGCAGACGACGATCAGCCGTTGCCCCGGCCGGCGGATCTCCCCGATCGTGCGCAGCACGTTCTCCAGCGCATCGGGCGTGTGGGCATAGTCGACGACGGCAGTCGTGCCGTCCGCCGCGCGGATCGTCTCGAAGCGGCCTCTCACGGGCGCGAGGGTGCTCATGGCCTGCAACACCTCCCGCTTGTCCTGCCCCAGCAGCCGCGCCGCGGCATAGACCGTCAGCAGGTTGTAGGCGTTGAAACGGCCGAGGAACCGGAACCACGCCTCGTCGCCGTCGATGCGCAGCAGCATGCCATCGGGGTGCTGCTCGACGATCCGGCAGCGGAAGTCGGCCGCCGAGCGCAGCGAGAGGGTACGGACCGTCGCCGCGGTGTTCTGCACCATCACGCGGCCGTTGCGGTCGTCGATGTTCGTGAGGGCGAAGGCACCGGCGGGCAGGGCGTCGAAGAAGAGCTTCTTGGCGCGGATGTACTCGGCGAAGGTCTTGTGGTAGTCGAGGTGATCGTGGGTGATGTTCGAGAAGATGCCCCCCGCGAAACGCAGCCCGCGGATGCGCTCCTGCACGATGGCGTGCGACGAACACTCCATGAAGCAGTAGGCGCACCCCGCGTCGGCCATCTCGCGCATCATGGCGTTGAGACGGATGGCGTCGGGCGTGGTGTGCGTGGCCTCGGTCTCGCGGCCGCCGATGCGGTAGACCACCGTCGAGATCAGCCCCGCCTCGTAGCCCAGCGCGCGGAACAGATCGTGCAGCAGCGTCGCGGTCGTGGTCTTGCCGTTGGTGCCCGTGATGCCCACGACCTTCAGCTCGCGGCTCGGATCGTCGTAGAAGGCGGCCGCCAGATCGGCCATCGCGGCGTTCGTGTCGGCCACCTCGACGTACGTTACCGCAGGCGCGAGCACCTCGGGCAACCGCTGGCAAACCACGGCCGCCGCACCCCGCCCGACGGCTGCGGGGATGAAGTCGTGGCCGTCGCACTGCGTGCCCGCCACGGCGAAAAAACAGTCGCCGCGCTCCACGCGCCGCGAGTCGTACGTGAGTTTGGCGATCTCCCGTTCGGCGGGTCCCACGATCCGCCGGACGGCCGTTCGGCCGAATGAAAGTCTCTTCATTTCAATATCGTATTTTCTCTTTACCAATCATGCGCTTCGTTACACCGAGCCGGTCCGCATCCCGAACTACGGCTCTTCGGAGCCGCGCGGGCCGCAGCCTCCGGCAGAGGATGCGCGCGAACCTTTGCAAGTCAGGCAGCCCTCCGCCGGCGACGAACCGCGAATGCATCAAAAAACCGGTTGCAAAAATAGTCTTTCTTTTCGGTACCTTTCGGTGTCGAAAGGTACCGAAAAACATTGGCAAGGCGAAAAGCCGCGGGGCCGTTCGCTCGCCGAGCCGAAACGGGCGGCTGCGCGGGTCTACCAGTAAACCGTTAAACCTTCCCCGTTTTTCAACGCTCGCCTTCGCTCCGTCCTCATTCCGCACTTTTCACGTTGCGGAGTTTCTGTATCCGCTGCGCGGATGTGTTTATAAACTTCGCGTCCTGTCTTTCTCCCCCCCCCGAACGTCGGGAAAGGCGTCTCGGAACCCGCCGGACTAAAAGCGGCAGGAAACGGGAACGGGGCGCGTGCGCCCCCCGCGGTTAATCGCCCGCTTCGGGCGTTAGTCCGTCGGTTTCAGCCTTTTCCGACATTCGGCCGCCTTTTGCACACCTTTTGGCGGAGCAAAAGGTACAAAAAATAGTTCCTTCCCCCTTTTCACATATCTCTTTTCCGACATTGCTTCAGCAATGCCGGCCATCCGCCCCCTGTTCCGCTACCGCAGCGTCAGGCGGACCGTCCGTCCCGCCACGGCACGGCTGTTCGGCGCGAGACTCTGCTCCCGCACGGCACCCGTTCCGGTGAACGAAACCCGCAGTCCGCGCTGCTCCATCAGGAAGAGCGCGTCCTTGAGCCCCATGCCGCGCACGTCGGGCACGGTCTCGAAATCCTGCGGCAGCGCCGTGATGCGCACACGTGCGGCGCTGTCCACCTCGGCGCGGCCCCAGCCCGTGCGGCTGTCGTACTCCACATCGGGCGATCCGAGCTTGCCGGCCACACGGCGCACCTGAGCGATGTCGCCCCCCTTGATCCGCACGGGGTGGTGCCGCTCGCCCGTGCTCCCGACCCGTGCATGCCAGTCGTGCTCGCGGTGGTAGATGTAGCCGGCCATCCGCTTCACCACGGGGCCCGCGAGCGGCCCGCCGTAGTAGGCCTTGCCGCCCTGTCGGCGGGTGTGGATGGTCGTGAGGATCGTATAGCGGGGTTCCTCGGCCGGAAAGTAGACCACCATGCTGCCCATGTAGTAGCCGTCGGAATAGCGGATTCCGTCCTGCGCGAACTGCGCCGTCCCGGTCTTGCCCGCGGCGCGGAAAAGGGTCGTGTCGCGGAAGTAGGGCGCCCCCGTGCCGCTGCGGCAGACCTCTTCGAGCAGCTCCCGCACGGTGCGGATCGTCGCGGGCGGACAGATGCGCTCTTCGAGCACCTCGGGACGGAAACGCTCTTCGAGCACGCCGCCCCGCCGGATCTCGCGCACGAGCCGCGGCGCGACCATGCACCCGTCGTTGGCCACGGCATTGTAGAGCGTGAGCATCTGCATCGGCGTGAGTTCCGCGACATAGCCGAACGCGAGGCGGGCGAGGGCCTGATTCGCGCCGCCGATCTTCCGCCAGTCCGAGGGCAGGTAGGGCGCCCGCTCGCCGTAGGCTTCGAGTCCCACGGTGCGGTCGAGGCGGAGCTTGCGCAGGAAGTCGGTGTAACGCTCCTTGCGGTCGGCGTAGCGTTCGACCACCGCCTCGGCGAAGTAGACGTTGGACGATTGGGCCGCCGCCGTGCGGAAATCCATCTCGCGGTGGCCGCCGTGAGCGTCCCGCACCGGTGCGCCGCCCACCGCGACGGGGCGTCCGTCGCCCGTGTCGTAGACGGTCGACAGGGGCATGTCGGCGTCCTCCACGAGGGCGAGCATCGTCGCCAGCTTGAAGACCGAGCCCAGCTCGGCCCGTTTGGCGATGGCGTAATTCGTATTTTCGACGTATTCGCCGCGCGAGTTGCGACCGAGGTTCACCAGCGCGAGGATCTCGCCCGTCTGCACCTCCATCACGATCGTCGTGCCCCACAGCGCGTTCTGTCTTTCGAGCTGCCGGCGCAGAGTCTTGTCCGCCACGTCCTGCAGGTCGAGGTCGAGCGTCGAGACCACGTCGGCGCCGTCCACCGGGTCCTCGCCGCTTCCGACCACGCGGCCCGAGAATCCGCGGGCGATGCGCTGCCGCACGGCCCGGCCGTCGCGCCCGGCGAGCGTCTCGCGCCAGACGGCCTCGATGCCGTAGTTGCCGCGGTCGCCCGTGAGGCCGATCGTGCGGCGCGCCAGCTCGCCCTGCGGGTAGATGCGCCGGTCGTGGCGCACGAGGTTGTAGACCATGCCCATGTTCCAGTTGAGGATGGGGTATTTGCGCAGCTCCTGCCATTCGTTGTAGTCCACCTCGCGCGGAAAGAGCTTTACGGGCGTGTGGTCGCGGATCGTGTCGTAGATGCGGCGCTTCACGTACTCCTCGCCGCGCAGACGGTTCAGCAGCCGGGCGAAGAAACCCTCGTCGCGCAGCACCGAAGTGTCGCGGCCGTTGACCAGCCGGTAGTGCCGCGCATGGGAGGTGCGGAAGAATTCGCGGTATTGGGCCGCGGTGCGGTCGCGGAAGAACGAAGCGAGGAGCTTGGCGAGCGAGTCGCTCTGCTCGCGGAAGGTCCCGAGCGAGTCGAGCCCCGGGCTGCCGAAATCCATCTCCACCTGATAGCGGAACATCGAGACGGCCAGCGGCTCGCCGTTGCGGGCGAGGATGCTGCCCCGCTGTGCGGGCAGGATCTCCTCGGTGAAGATGCGGCTTTCGAGCCGGCGGGCGTTGTAGTCGACCTCGGAGCTGAACATCTGCACCCACACCAGACGCCCGAGCACCGCGATCCCGATCCCGATGAACAGCAGGTAGAGCAGCCGCACGCGCAGCAGAATGTCGCTCTTGATCTTCGACTTTCCCTCCTTCATGGCGCAATCAGTCTTCGATGATTTCGCTCGGCGCGATCGGATCGCAGAGGTCGATGCCGCGTTCCCGCAGCCGTTCGACCACAGCCGAATGGGTGGTCCGGCGGTAGCGCTGCTCCTCGAGACGGATCGAACGCTCGCGCAGCAGCTGCACGTCGCGTTCGAGCCGCGAGTAGCGCATGTCGAGGTGCAGCGAGGTGAACATCACCACGATGCTCAGGAAGAACATCGCCGCGATGCAGATCAGATAGCGGTAGTACTCCGAGCTGCCCTCGCGCACGAGAATCGTCCCCGACACGAGCTGCCACAGGGCGCTCGAACGGCGGCGGCGTTCGAGCCGCTCGCGGGCCTCCTCCTCGGCCCGCTCCGCGGCTTCGCGCTCCTCGTCGGCACGGATCTCTTCGTCGGCCTCGCCGCGCTGGACCCGCAGCACTTCGCGGCGGATCTTGCGGGCCAAATCGGCTTCGCGCTCGCGTTCGGCGAGCTCCTCGGGCGTTACGGGATCGAATTCGTGGTCGTGTTTCATGGCGGCGGTCAGAGTTTGCGGGCGCAGCGCAGACGGGCCGAACGCGAACGGGGGTTGCGGGCCACCTCCTCCGCGGACGGAGTTACGGCCTTGCGCGTAACCGGCTCGAACGGCACCGCGGGACGGCCGTAGAAATCCTTCTCCACACGTCCGTCGAAGTTGCCGCTGCGCATGAAGTTCTTCACCAGCCGGTCTTCGAGCGAATGATAGGAGATGACCGCCAGCCGGCCTCCCGGGCGGAGCACCCGAAGGCTCTGTTCGAGCGCCATCTTCAGGGCCTCCAGCTCGCCGTTGACCTCGATGCGGAGGGCTTGGAAGAGTTTGGTGAGGAATTTGGCTTCGTCCTTTTTCGGAGTGCACGGACGCACGGCCTCCACCAGATCGGCCGTCGTCGCAAGGGGTCGTGCGGCACGGGCCCGCTCGATGCAGTTGGCCGCCTTCCACGGGGTCTCCAGTTCGCCCCAGTTGCGCAGCACGCGCGTGAGTTCCGCATTGGAGTAGCGGTTGACCAGATCGGCTGCCGTGAACGCGCCGCGCCGGTTCATGCGCATGTCGAGCGGCGCGCTGCCGCGGAACGAAAAGCCCCGCTCCGCAACATCGAAGTGGTGCGACGAGACGCCCAGATCGGCCAGCACGGCATCGACCTCCCCGACACCCCGCAGCCGGAGCGCTCCCCGCATGAAGCGGAAATTGCTCTCTACGAAATGGAAACGCGGATCGTCCGGACAGTTGGCGCGGGCGTCGCGGTCCTGATCGAAAGCGTAGAGCCGTCCCTCGGGACCGAGCGCACGGAGGATGCGGCGCGAGTGTCCGCCGCCGCCGAACGTCAGGTCGACGCAGGTCTGCGCGGGGCCGATTTCCATCAGCGCGACGGCCTCCTCCAAGAGTACAGGAGTGTGGTATTCGTTTCGATATTCGGACATAGTCGGGCGGCAACTGTCGATTCGGGTGTAAAGTTAGGCAAATTTCGGAAAAGAATTCCTATATTTGTACATATAATTACGAACCGGACGGCCCGTGCCGGCCTCGGCGGCCGTTCGCTCAAAACGATACGCCATGCCCGAAATCGACGTCGGCGCGGTGCTTGCGGCCAAGGCGCCCCGCATCGCGCGCTACGTTCCGCATTGGGCGGTCGAGTGGCTTCGCCGCACCGTCCGCGAGCGCGACATCAACCACATCCTGCACACCTACTGGGATCTGCCCCCGCAGGCGTTCATCCGCGCCTGTTTCCGCGAGTGGGGGGTTACCTACTCCTCCGCGGGCCTCGACCGGCTCGATCCGGCGGGCCGCTACCTCTTCGCCTCGAACCACCCGTTCGGAGGCATGGACGGGATGATGCTGGCCGACGAGCTGATCGGCCGCTTCGGCGACGCCCGCGTGGTGGTCAACGACCTTCTGACCTACCTCGAACCGCTCAACCCGCTCTGGATTCCGGTCAACAAACACGGCATGCAGAGCGCCGACTACGCCCGCCGTTTCGACGCCGAGTTCGCCGGCGACCGGCCGATCCTCACCTTCCCCGCGGGCCTCTGCTCGCGCCGCCCGCACGGCGTGGTGGAAGACCCCGAGTGGAAGACGAGCTTCCTGAAGAAAGCCCATGCCTCGCAGCGCGCAGTGGTCCCGGTTTTCGTGGAGGGCGCGCTTTCGGACTTCTTCTACCGCGCAGCCAACCTGCGCCGCCGGTTGGGCATCGGGTTCAACATCGAGATGCTGTGGCTCCCCGACGAGATGTTTTCGCAGGGCGGCAAACACTTCCGCATCGTCTTCGGCGATCCGATCCCGCCGTCGGAACTGGGGGCGCAGGGAACCCTGCGCGAGCAGGCCGACTACGTGCGCAGAAAGGCGTATTTTTTGCAAAATACGCTCGCCGACGTTCCTGCGAAGCCGTAAAAAACCTATTTTTGCACCCGAAGTCAGGATCAAGCAACGTTATGGAGACGATCATTCCCCCCGTCGACCGCGCCTTGCTGCGGGCCGAGCTGACCCCCGCCCGCAAGGCCCGCGACACGCACAAGGCCGGCAACGAAATCTACATCTTCACCGCCACCGAATGTCCTTCGCTCATGCGCGAGATCGGGCGACTGCGCGAAGAGGCGTTCCGCACGGGCGGCGGCGGCACGGGCCTCGCCCTCGACATCGACGCCGAGGACCTCGCCGGCGACGGCTACTACCAGCTCATCGTCTGGGACCCAGCGGCCGAGGAGATCGTCGGCGGCTACCGCTTCATCGTCTGCACCTCCGAAACACCCCGCCACCTCTCTACGGAGCACTACTTCGTCTTCAGCGAGCAGTTCCGCCGCGATTACCTGCCCCACACCATCGAGCTGGGGCGTTCGTTCGTGCAGGTGCGCTATCAGGTGCGGCAGAATCCCAAGAGCCTCTATGCGCTCGACAATCTCTGGGACGGCTTGGGGGCGCTGATCGTGCTGAACCCCGACGCCCGGTACCTCTTCGGCAAGGTAACGATGTACACCACCTACAAGGCCGTAGCGCGCAACGCCCTGATCTGGTTCCTGCGCCGCTACTTCCCCGACCGCGACGGACTGGTGAAGGCCATCCGGCCGCTGGAGCTGGACCTCGACGACCCCTATTACGAGCGGCTGTTCACGGGCGAAGACTATCAGGAAAACTACCGCATCCTGATCCGCAAAATCCGCGAATTCAACGAAACGATTCCGCCGCTGATCAACGCCTACATGAACCTTTCGCCCACGATGAAGGTCTTCGACACCTTCGCCAACCCCGATTTCGGCGGAGTGGAGGAGACGGGCATCCTCGTTACCATCCCCGACATCTACCCCGAGAAGCGCAACCGCTATACCCGCTGGGAGGGATGGCGCCAGAACCTCGCGGCCCGGCGCGCGGAGTTCCGCCAGCGCCTCGCCGAACACCTGAAATCCATCAAGATCAAACGCAGAAGCTGACCTCGCGCGACCGGACACGGCGGCGACACGTCCCCCGGACGGGACGGGGCGTCGCCGGCATGGCCTCAGCCCTGTCGGTAATCCGCAAAACGATCGCTTCGTACCCTTCGATGTCAAAAGGCTCCCAAAGCCATTCGCAAGGCGGAAAGTGCAGGGCGGGGCATTCGCTCGCCGAGCTGAGACCGGCGGCTGCGGCTGTTCGCGGGCGAATCCGCAAACAGCCGCCCGTTCCGAGCGTCAGGCCGGCGAGTTCAGCCTTTACCGACATTCGGCCGCCCCATTGAGCCCCTTTGGGCGAAGCAAAAGGTGCGAAGAAATGAGAAAAGATACTTCGGATGGCCTTCCGCCTCCGTAGGGAACAAAGAAAAAAATTGCGCTCCGCCGCATCGGGCGGCGACGAATGCCGGCAGGGCGAAGAACTTGAAAAACGCCCCTTCCGAAACGCCGATCAGCATGCAAATCGTCCCCTTGCGAAAAATCCCCGGCAGCCGGACCGAATGATCTCCTGCCTCCAAGACAAACGGGCCGATGCGCGAAGCATCACGGGCGACGACGTCAGCCTGCGCAACCCGCCGCGAACCCGGCCGCCGCTGCCGCAGGCATATCGGCCGCTCCTGCCGCAGGCGAAACGGCCGGTTGCGCAGACCTCATCCCCGGCGGCTTCGATCCGCGGGCGGGGCTCCGCCCGCGGATCGCGGACCCGTTCGCCGAGGAGCGATACGGAAGGCCGAAGCGACATCCGGCCGACGACGATGCAGCCCCCCTCCGGCCGCCTCCGTCTCCGCACCGACACGAAGGAGTGTTGCGGACGCCGCGATCTCCGCGGCTTCGGCCCTCGCCCCACCCTCGGGACGCATGCACGCGCCTCCGCCGGAAGAGACACCGAACTAAGGCCGGCGCGGGTCGATCACGCCGTAACGTTCGAGCGTGCGGGCGATGCCGTCGTCGTCGACCGCGGGCGCCACATGATCCGCGGCTGCGCGCACCGCCTCGGCCGCCTCGCCCATCGCCACGCCCACGGCTGCATGGCGCAACATCGGAATGTCGTTGCCGCCGTCGCCGAAGGCCATGGTCGCCGCGAGCGGAATGCCGTAGTGGGCGAGCAGCGTATCCATGCCGGTCCGTTTGTCGCATCCGCGGCTGTTGATGTCGGCGAAAGCCGGATGCCAGCGGCTCGACACGCATGCGGGAAACAGCTCGCGCATGAGCCGCCTCTCTTCGTCGGGTCCGACGAAAATGCTGGCCTGATAGACCGGCTCGTGCAGCGCGTCGTGCGGATCGCGCAGGACGGGGGTCTCCACGCCGCATTGCCGCATCAGCGCGAGCACCTTTTCGTCGTTGCGGTTCACGGTCATCCGGTCCTCGTACATATAGGTTACGGTGAGCTCGTGGCCTGCATCGAGCCACGCCAGCAGGCGGCGAATATCCTCACCGGGCAGCGGCGTGCGGCCCAGCACGTTCCAAGCACCGTCGAAACAGCATCCGCCGTTGCAGGTGATGTAGCCGTCGAACGCGAGTCCGCCCACTACGGCGACCTGCGAAGGCATGCGGCCCGTGGCGATGAAGGTCCTTACGCCGCGGGCACGCGCCGCAGCGACGGCTTCGGCGGCCGAGCGGGGCATGCGGTGGGTGGCGAAGCTCACCAGCGTACCGTCTATGTCGAAAAAAAGAGCTTTGACTTCCATGACATTTTCGTTTAGTTTCGATTCCGCCGCGAAAGACCGACCGCCTGTCCGCCCCTCCCGCAAAATGCCTGCGGTTGGCCGATGCCGGCCGATCCGCGGCCTCTGCCGTGCGCTCCGCCGCCGCGGAGGGAGTGCCGACGCCTCCGGCGCCGAAGCTGACCGGCCGACGACCGCCTTCGCAAAGACAGGCGTGCAACCGCTCCGGCCCGTATCGCCGATTTTTCCGGTCCGGCCGGCACAATCCGAACAACCCCGGATCCGCACCCGGCTCGCCGGCAACGTCCGCACCCGCGCAACCGCCCCCGCTCAGCCCGCACCCGATCGAACGGGCGGTCGCCCGCCCGGCACGGATGCAGACGCACGGAAACGGTTCTCCGCCGCATCTGCCGCGGAGTGTCCGCTTCCGGACCGACCCGCAGCGGGAAACGGCAAAAGCCGCCCGCAGCCCAGCGACGACCGGACGATCCGCACGCCGCCGAACTCCATCCCGACCCTGCCCGCAACGGACGCCGGAAAACGTCCGCGTCGCGGCACCCCGATTCGGGAAACGGCACCCGAGGTTACGGCCGGAGCCATCGAAGCGGGCGTTCGGCTATCTCGACGCCGCGAGCTTCGACGGGGTTACGCCCATCGAGTCCTTCGCCCAATCGCCGCGTGCGCGGAGCACCTGCTCCACGATGTCGCGCACGGCGCCCCGGCCGCCCGGGAACTCCGAGACGTAGCGCGACGCCTCGATCACCTCCGCCGCGGCGTCGGCCGGACAGACGGGGATTCCCACGGCCCGCATGCACTCCAGATCGGGGATATCGTCTCCCATGTAGATCGTATTGGCAGGATCCACGCCCTCCTCGGCGAAGAACTCGCGCATGGCCGCCATCTTGTCCATGCAATCAAGGTATATGCGTGTGAGGCCGAGCATTCCGAGGCGGTGTTCGAGCGTCCGCCCCCGGCCTCCCGTGATGATGCAAATCTTATACCCCATGCGCACGGCATAGGCCAGCGCATACCCGTCCTTGGCATCGTAGCGGCGGATGAAGTCGCCGTCGACCGTGGGGACGATGCCGCCGTCGGTCATCACCCCGTCCACATCGAAGATGAAGGCTTCGGTGCGGGCTATATCTTCTTTGAAGTTTCCCATATGCTTTGTGTTATCGTTCGGTAAATCGTTTCGAGCAGCGGATCGCCCGCCAGCAGCGCGAGGTGGCGCTCCTGCGTGGCGCGGTCGCCGCGCACGGCGGGGCCGGTCTGCACGGCGGACGGATCGTCCGCGGCGGCGGCTTTGGCGGCCGTCTCCGCGACGATCGGCCCCAGCAGCCCCTCCGGCAGCCCCGCTTGGCGGAGCATGCGGCCGCCGAGGGCGAAAAGATGGTTGGCGAAGTTGCAGGCGAAGACCCCCGCCAGATGGACGCGGGCCCGCGTCGCGGCGTCGGCCGGCAGCACCGTGCGGCTCAGCCCGCGGGCGAAGGCCGCGATGCGGACGGCCACGTCGGGCGCCGAGGCTTCGACGAGCAGCGGCACCTCCGCGAAATCGACCTCGCGGCCGGCCGTGAAGGTCTGAAACGGGTAGACGACGGCCCTCTGCGCGCCGGGGAGTGCCTCAAGCGGCACGCATCCCGCCGTGTGGGCCACCACCGCCCCTTCGGGGACGCGGAGCGCGCCTGCGGCCTCCGCCACGGCACGGTCGCTCACGGCGACGAGGTAGAGGTCGGCCGCCGCCGCGCGCGCCGGATCGGCGCACCACGCGCAGCCCCCGATGCGCGCGACCTCGGGTCCCCGCACCGGATTGCGCGCACAGACCTCCACCAGTTCGAACGGCGAACGCCCGAGGGCGCGGGCCAGCGCTTCGGCCACGTTGCCGCTGCCGACGACCGCCACAGTCCGTATGGGTTCCGTCCGATTCGTCATAGCAGGTCGGTGAGACGTACGTTTTCCTCCGATCGCCGGGCGCACGACTTGATCCGCTCCAGCTCTTCGTCGATGCGCCGCATTTCGGGCACGGTCTTCAGATCGAAGGTCGTGCGGCCCTGCGTGTCGGCGGCTTCGAGCACGCCGTAGACCGTGAGCGACGCGAGGTCGCAAGCGGGCGTGTAGGCCATTTCGCGGTCCGAGTCGTCCGTCGGCACGGCCACGAGCAGTCCGGCCGTTACGAGCTGGTACATCACGTCGCTCACGATGCGCATCGGCAGCCCCAGCCTGCGGCGGATTTCGTCGATGCCCGCGGGTCCGTCGCCGTCGCGGAAGCGGCGCACGACGACCAGCATCGCGGCGAGCATGATCTTGCGCCGCTGGTCGTAGCTCACTTGCAGCGATTCGCGCTCCTCGCCGAATCGTTCGATGTTCTGGTAGGCGAACGACAGTTCGCCGCCGAACAGCAAGATCTGCCACGAGGTCTGCATCCAGACGAGGAAGAGAGGCAGCGCCGCGAAACTGCCGTAGATGGCGTTGTAGGAGGTCATCCAGCGTTGCAGGTAGACATATCCCCACTGGAAGAGCAGAAAGAGCGTCCCGGCGATGAGACCGGCCGTGAAGGCGCTGCGGAAGCGCACCTTGGCATTGGGGATGGCCGTGTAGAGGAACGTGAACATGATCCACGTTACGACCAGCGACGTCAGGCGCGAAAGCAGCAGCACCGGCTCCGAGTCGCTGCCGCCCAGCAGTTCCTCCGCATACGCGCCCACGACATGGGCGATGCCCCAGAGGATCGGCCCCACGACCACGACGGTGATGTAGTCGGTGTACTGCCGCGCGATGCTGCGCGTAACGCGCACCTCCCAAATATCGTTGAACGCGCTCTCGATCGAGCCGAACACCTTGACAACGGCCCAGAAGAGCGTTCCGAGCGCCACGACGGCCACCACGCCGCCCTGCGTGCGGGCGAGCGCGCGGTCGGCGAAGGACACGAGGTAGTCGATGATTTCGGGGTTCTGCGGGAAGAGCGAATAGAGGTTCTCCAGCAGGCTGTCGGCCAGTCCGAACCCTTTCACCACGGCGAAGGCCACGGCGGCGATCGGCACGATCGACATCAGCGTGTAGAACGTGAGCGCCGCGCTGCGCACCAGCGTGCGGTGTTCTACGAGTCCGCGGGCCGTATAGAAGAGGAGCTTATACTGCTGCACGCACCACCGCACGACGGGGTTGCGGTATTCGCTCGCGTCGCGCCGGAAGACCGTATCGGTGAAAAATCCGAGTATGCGCTTCATCATCGTCAACTTGCGGTGGGCTGTTGCAAAGGTAGCGGTTTGAGGCGGATCGTCCAAAATTCGCTTCCGATTTTCGTGAAGGCCAGCCGCAGCGCCCCGCCTTCGCGGATGCCGGTCCGTGCGGCGATCTGCGCCGTCGTGAACGGGAAGTCGTGCTTGAGCAGTTCGGCTCCCCGCCCCTTCAGTTCGCGCCGCAGCGCCTTCGGATCGTAAGGTTCGATGCGGTCGACTGCCAATACCCTGCCAATCGCGCCGCGCGGCTCCTCCGCGGCGAAGGCATAGCCCTCGTTGCTCCACATGCAGGCCTTGCCGCGCAGAGCCATGCACGCGAGCCGCGCCTTCCGGAGCGCCACGTCGGGGACCACGAGCCAGCGCCAGCGCTCCGGCTCGAACGGCCCGCCGCAAGGGGTGTTGTCCGCCTCGCCGCGCAGGACCGTGAAGGAGCCCAGTCCGAGGGCCGTGGCCGTCAGACGGGGCGGACGTCCGTCGGCATAGACCACCACCTCCTTGCACTCGCCGCCCAGCGAGACGACCTCCACTTCGCAGTCGCCGAACGATGCGAACGCCTCGTCCACATCGAACAAGGGGGAGTTCTTCACGCACAGCCGCCCCGAAAGCCTGCGCAGCAGAGGCCCGAGAGCCGCGACGTCGGGCGAACAATCCGCGAGGCGCACCAGCTTGCGCCCCTCGGCGCTCCGGCGGTCGGGATCGGCATAGACCCAGTCGAACCGCCCGGAGGCCGATGCGAGGTACTCCTCGGCCGAGGTGCAGAGCACCTCGACGTTCCCGATCCCCATGCGCCGCAGATTCTCCTGCGCGACGGCCGCCAGCACCGGATCGCGTTCGAGCGCCACGACCCGCCGGAAACGGCGGGCGAGCGCCGCCGCATCGACGCCGAGGCCGCACGTGAGGTCGAGCGCCGTATCGCCCCCGATCCGCTTGTGCGCGGCGCACGCCTCGCTCGACGCCTGCTCGAAGGCGCGGGGCGGCAGCAGACAGCGGGCCGCATGCCATGCGGGCAGCTTCGCGGCCGCCCGCCGGAGGTATTTCACCTGCGTGGCCACAGCGGCGGCGTGGGGGACGCGGCTGTCGAGCGCGATCTGCACGGGATCGCGTCCGAGCTGCTCCTCCACCGTCCGTCCGCCTTCGGGCGATCGGAGCCATTCGAATGTTTCGCGGGTCATCATCGGCGCAAAGATACCTTTTTCTTCGGCTCCGCGCACCATGCGACGGCAGTAATCCCGATGAAAAGCAGGTAGACCGCGGCGGTCTGTCCGGCAGAGGGCTCCCACGCGAACGTCGCCCACGGCACGGCGGCGGCCCGTTCGACGAGGGCGTTCTGCCATGCGGCGGCCGTACCGATCACGAGGCGGAAGAGCGGCGCGGCGAAGGCCAGCGGCGCGATCATCCAGACGACCGAACCGAAAACCACCGTCGCGGCGAGCGGGACGACCGCGGGGTTGACCGCGAGCCCCACCAGCGAGACATAGCCGAACGTGTGGGCGGCCAACGGCGCCGTAGCCACCGAGGCGGCCAACCCCACGACGAGCGTATCGACGAGCGCATTCAGCGGCCCGAAGCGGGTGCGGAGCAGGCGGCAGAGGGGCACGCTCCACGCGAGGATGGCCGCCACGGCCGCGAACGAGAGCTGGAAACTGAGGTCGAAGAGCCAGTCGGGATTCCAGACCAGCATCCCGAAAGCGGTCGCGGCCAGCACGTTGCCGCTCGCATAGACCGAGGCCGAAGCCAACGAGAATTGCAGAGCCGTGAACATCAGCGCGGCCCGCACGACGCTCGGCGAAAACCCCGCCGCCGCGGCATAGAGCCAGACGAGCGCTGCGGCGGCGCAACTGCGCCACAAATGGCCGTACCGCAGTGCGGGCAGCCATCCCAGCAACAGGTTCGCCACGAGGAAGACGATCCCCACATGCAACCCCGAGACGGCCAGCAGGTGCGCCGTGCCGCTGCGGGCATACGCTTCGCGCAACGGGCGCGACAATCCGGCCCGTTCGCCTGCGGCCATCGCCTCGCACAACGCCTGCGCGTCCCGCGCCCTGCCTGCATCGCGCAGCGCCTCCGCCCCGCCGCTATCGCACGTTCGGTCCGCCGCGTGCGTTTCGGCCGCCCCGACTGCCCGGCCCGATGCATCCGCCCCATTCGCGCCGGCCCCCGCATTCGCTTCGGTCGCTGCGGCCGCCCTGTCCCATGCGTTCTTCCCGTTCGCGCCGTCCGCCGCGTATGTCCCGTCCGCCGCGGCCGTTACGGATGCCGCAGCCGCTTTATCCGCTGCCTCCTCCGCCAGCCCGAGCCGCCGGAGCCGTCCGACGGCGATCGCGTGCAGGGTCGAGCCCCGGGCCGGTTCGCGCCGCAACACCTGCCGCTCCGAGAGCCACACCGACCCCACGCACCCCCGCCGGCGCATCAGCTCGGCATAGGAGGGCAGCGAGGCGGGCAGATCGTCGAGACAGCCCGTCAGTACGAGCCGTTCGCCCGTGCGGAGCGCGAGCGTCGAGTCGGCATGCACCACCGCCCGGACCTTCGTTTCGCGCCAGCGACCCGTCGCGGGATCGCGCCACGCGGTGATCCGCCCCGTGCCGCCGCCCTCGACCGTAAGCGCGAAGCCCGTCCGCACGTCGCGCGGCAGCCGCTCGGGCGGCGTCTCGTGCAGTCCCCGCACGCCCCAGCCGAAGAGCAGCAGCGCCGCGACGGTGTAGACCGATGAACGGCGGACGAGCGCCGTCCCGCCGCAGAGCGCGAATCCCGCCCATACGAACAGTGCGGGCAGCGCATAACGGTCGGCCAGCACGATTCCCGCCGCGAAGGGCACGAAGGCCCGCAGCATCGGAAGCCGCCGGAGGCGGCGCGCGAGAACATGCAGCGACATCACCCTTCAAAGATAGGAAAAATAGCTCATTCGGGCGCATTTCCGACGCATAAAGGCCCGTAACGCACGATTCCCGCTTGCGGCCTGCGCCCCGCGCCGTGATCTTCGCCGCAGGAGCGGTCGGTCGGGAAACAACCGCATCCCGCGACATCACGGCTCCGCCTCGCGGTCGATGCGGCGGCGGACATAACGCTTGAGCCACCGGAAAATCGGGGCGTTGGAGAGCTGCGTGGCGTTTTCGAGGAACGACCACAGCTCCACGCCGCAGGTGAAACCCGTGAAGAGCCGCGCGATGTTGAGATGCAGGAAGCCCAGAATGCAGGAGTCGATCAGCCACGACATGGCGATGGCCGTTACGACCAGCGCGAGTTTCACCACCGTGCGCCACGCTTCGCGGCTTTCGAACCACCACGCGCGGCCGGCGCGCCGGGCTTCGGCCCGGCTTGCGGCCACGCCCGTGAGGAAGTCGATGCCGATGAATACCACGGCACAGGCCACGAGCGGTCCTATCGGGGCGAAAAGCCCCGCGGCGGCGAAGGCGCCGCTAACGTATTTCGATATAGTTTCCATGTATCGTACAGGTTTTCAGAATATTCTCTTCCGGATCGTATTCCGGGAAACGCTCCGCGTTCTGCGCGAGATGTTCCGCGGCGAGGCGCACGAGCGTGCGGGCTTTCGTCCGCAGCGACTGCATGAGCCGCAGGCATTGGGCGTCGGTCGCGGGCTCGGCACCGTCGGGGTTCGGAGCCACGGTCCCGCACTGTCCCGAGTGCACGTCCAGTCGCGGTTGGACGAGGACGCGGGTCCACAGGGCGACGGGCGCCGCGAGGTACTCGGCCGTGAACTCCGCGTAGCCGCCCTCCGCGAGGCGCGCATGGAGCTTGCGTCCGACAACCGGCACGATGTAACGTCGTTCGGCCGCGGCGATGTCCGCCTCGGCAATGGCTTCAGGCGCGACGTACTCGCCCGTGCCGAAGGCCAGCGCTACGGCCTCGGCGGGTGTGATGAGTGTTTTCATAGGATCGGTTTTCAAAGGTGAATGATTCGCAGCATGCCGGATCTCGGACCGCAGCCGCATCCGCTCCGGCATTTCGGCGGCCCGAAGCGCAGCCGACCGGCTCCGAGCGGCCGGAGCGGAAGGCCGTGCGCAGCGGCGGACTGCCGGCGGGCGAGGCATACGCCCCCCGAGCGCCCCCCCGCCGGACCTGCCGCCGATGCCGTGCGGCCGCTACCCGATGCTCTCGATGTCGTATTTCGTGATCTCGGAGAGAAACCGCTGCTGCCGTTCGTCCCGGGGATCGTAGTCGAGTCCGTCGGCCTTGCGGGCCTCCCAGACCTTCATGTAGATGGGTTTGGAGCGTGTCGGCGGGCGGTTCACGATCTCAAGCGACGAGGTGTCGCAGCCCAGCACGCGCTCCGCGATGCGGCGTATGGGCTCCATCAGCTCGGCCTGTTCGCCGAGAATCAGGGTGTTGAGCGCCACCTCGTATTCGTGCAGGATGCGCTCGGCACTGAATCCTCCGGCATAGTCCAGTCCGCTGAGGGTCCTGAACCACGAATGAGCCACCACGATGTCCGACACGGCCTGATCGTGGAGCGCCTTCCAGTCGCCCTCGTTCTGCGACGCGATCGGGATGAAGCGCGAATTGTCGTCGGCCGACCCCTCCTTGAGCACGAACATCACCTGCCCGGGATTGCCGGCGAATTTCCGTTCGGCCGTCCGCACGATCTCCTCGGCCTGCTCCTCGCTGTCCGCGGAGCTGTCGAGCATCATCACGCCCGAGAGCTGGAACGAATTGTCGAGCCGCGAAATGTTCCAGCGGTCGGTCTTGTAGGCGATGGCCGAGACGTCGAACCCCGCGATGTAGGGCGGCACGCCGTAGTGTTCGAACATCGGCTCGTAGTCCTTGTAGTGGACCACGGAGCGCAGCGTGCCGTCGTCCTGCCGCTCGAAGGCGGGCCAGAGCGGCAGCGACAGCGCCTCGGCCGGGCGGAAGGCCGCCCAATCGGGGTGCAGCAGGATGTGGGCCGAGTCGCGGGCCACGCGGCAGCGCGATGCGTCCTGATGGAAGAGCGAAAGCGAAGGCGCCTCTTCGCACACCGCGACTTCGAGAAAGGCGTTCCCGAAGAGCGACTTGTCGAAAGCCAGCTTGTTGAGCAGCTGTCGGAGCGTCTCGCCCGAACCGTTGACGCGCTCGACGAAGGCCCTGAGCAGGGGCTCGCCCTCGTCGCAGACGATGCCTTTGCCCGAGATGTAGTCGGCCTTGTCGTTGATGATGCGGCGGTGCGTGGTCGAACGACGCGCCATCAGCGCCAGCGCCGCCGGAAAGAGGTTGTCGTCGCCCCAACGCCAGAAACGGTCGCTTTCGACGCGCCCCGCACCGAGCGTGAGATAGGGATCCGTGCGGTCGTTGCGCACGGCCGCCCTTCGTTTCGTGTCTTTATTCATGGTTTTTACGGTTTGTCTGCAAAAAATATCCGAGGTTTCTGCGATCCGGGAGGTGCGGGCGCCGTCCCGTGCGGCGGAGCGCAGGTCGCTGCGCGCACATTCCGCCGCCGGCACCTCGCCCCCGCCCCGCAAGAGCCGCAAGCCGAAGCGCCGCGTCAGGCTTCGTCCTGCCACAAGGCGGTCGTATCGTCGCTTTCGAAGCGGAGCGTCGCGGCATTTCCGTCGGCGGCGTGCGTTCCGCTCCCGAGCAGCAGCGAACGCAGCCGCAGAGGTTGTTCGAAGCCGAAACGCTCCGACCACCCCACGGTCAGCTCTTCGCCCGCCGCGGTTCTGACGACGGCCGTTACGCCCGCAGCGGCCATGCCGGCGGCGAGGGGCAGCAGCGCGGCCGCGGCTTCGCGCGGCATGACGAGCGTCAGCGTGTGGTGCACGCGCAGGATGCCGTCGTCCGAGACCACCTCCTCGACATACGACGAGCGCTGTTCGATCAGAGGCGTCTCGGGCCGCGGCGACCCGTCCACGGGGACGATCGCCGCGGCCTCGATGCCTCCGACGGGTTTTCTCATCGGTTCCATTCGGCTCAGACTTTCGCGGCGTAGGTTACGAGCGATTCGTCCAGAACGTCGCACCCCGCCATGAAGACGGCCCGCTGGCGGTTCTCCATCTGGTCGGGGTTGTACCACATGCGCACCTCGTTGCCCGGGAAATCGGCCGTGTTGACCGCAAGCACGAGGTTGCGGCGGTCGGTCAGGACGGCGAACGACTTGTCGAGCGTGGCGCTCTGGGCGAGGTAGCTGCCCAGACGCACGTCCACCACCGGAATGCCGTGATAGGCCAGCTCCTTGCGGCCGGCCACGGCGTCGAGGTAGGCCGACTCGGTGCCGCGGCCGTCGAGATACTTCTCGTAGAGGTGATGGAGGTCCGACGTAACGAAGAATACGAGCCGGCCTTCGGCCTTGAGGTCCTGCACTTTGGCACTCGCATTCTCCCACAGGTTCTCGAAGATCCCCACGACGCCTTCGGGCTCGGCGAGTGCGGCCGCGTCGTAGAGATAGGACGAGATCGTGTCGCTCGCGGCGAAGGCCTTGATCGTTTTGAGGAATCCGTCGAAGGTGTTGAATCCCGACTCGGCCGACGTGTCGCCCACCCACATCGTAGCGCGGATGCCTTCGGCGATCGAACGTTTGAAAAGCGTGGTCTCGGCCTGTTCGAGTTCGGTGCCCGAGAGGTCGTCCATGTTGACGTCCGCACGCGAGGCGATCAGCTCGTAGACGAGCGAGAAGTAGTCGGCGGCCGAGAATCCCATTTCGGCCTTCACGCGGTTGAGGCGGATCGTCTTCTGGAGCTTGGTGGCTCCGGCGCCGCCCGACCAGCCTGCCGCGGTGTACTTCTGCAACACGTCGGGATTGCCCTCCCAGAGCTGCACCGTGGTCGGCACGGGCATGTTGTAGAGGATGCGGATGCCGAGCTCTTCGGCCGAGGGGCCGCTCAGCATGGGGCGGAAAAAGATGGTTTCGAGGTCCTGCCCCGTGTAGGTTTTTGCGTTTTCGAGGTAACTCATGGTGTCCGAATGTTTTTTATAGGGTTTGAAACGGTATGAAACGGTTCGTCCGGTCCCTTTCGGGCGGAGGACGATCAGAGGACGACGGCGGTTCGGCGCCGCGTCTCAAGGGCCGGCACGGCCCTCGGGCGAAAGGTTCTCCGCAGCGCGGGCGGAGAGAGCGAGGGGGGGGCTTCGGGCGAAAGGCGCCCCGGTCTGCGGGAGAGACGGCGCACGGTTCCCGGCCCCCGACGACGGGACGCGGACGGCGGAGCACGCCCCCGTGAGAGGCGGCCTCCGCTGCTGAGGCCGCGTCCCGCGGCTCCGAAATGCCGCGCCCCGAAGAAGAGCGACAGACTGCACGACCGGAGTGGCGGCGCGCGCCTCCGGCACGGCTCCGGAGCACCGCGCCCCGGCTGCGGACGCCTCTCTCCACGCCCTCCCGCAACGGACGCGGCATCGCGCTCCGATCCGTCAGAACTTGGCGAAGCGCTTGGCGTCGCAGGCATAGGCCCGCTCGTTGGGCGTCCGGAACGTCTCGCGGACCGAAGGATCTTCCCGCGGCGCGACCCGCGTGGGCCCCACGCCCTTCTGCCCTTCGCGGGCCGCGACGAGCGATCGTGCGGTCCGCAGCACGGCATCGTCGTCGAAGTGCAGGATGTTGCGGTCCTCCCCGGGGTCGGGCAGTCCGGCAGAGGTGCGTGCCTGCGGAGCGTTCGCAGAACGGTCGGCAGACCCGATCGCGACAGAAACGTCCGCCGCGGAACCGGCCCGGAAACCGCCGCGGCGATCGACGCAGAGGCCGGCACCGGGATCGTCCGGCGAACCGCCGCGCAGACCGGCACGTGCCCCGGCGCCGGAATCCGTCCGCCGAAGCCGCTCCCGCCAGCGGCGCAGAAATCCGCCCAAAAACGAGGTACGCTCCGCCGGTTCCCGCTTCCCGGCCGGGCCGTTTTCCGCCGCCGGGGAGCAGATCGGCGTCCGACCGCAATCCGGTGTCCCGGACTCTCCGGAGCCCGTCCGTCCCGGCGCCGCACCCGGTGCGGAAGACTTTCGAGCCACGCACGTCCCGTCGGACGCCGATCCCCGTTCCCCCGACCGAATTTCGGACCGACCCTTCACATCCGATTCCCGATCGGCTACCGGTCCTCCTTCAGCCGCCGCCGGCGTCGACCGTGCTCCGGAAACGTCCCCTCCGGCTCTCTTCGGTTCCGCCGCCACCGCTCCGCTCTTCGGCGACGACCTTTCGGGGCAGGCTTCTCCCGAGGCTTCGCGGTCCGCTGCGACCGGCCATGCCGCAGACCGAACGCCGGGATGCTCCGCAGAGACCGATTCCCGTCCGGCGGCCGGCAGCACGCTCTCCGCCGTTTCCGGCTCGGAACGCATCCGCACGTCGGCCTCCCGTCCGGCGGCCGTCCGCTTCCCCGCCCGAAGCCCGGACCGCTGCACGGCGGCGCAGCCTTGCCCGGCAACGAGCCCGTTCTCCGCCCTCCGCGCCTCCACGGCGGAAGCCTCCTGCACGTCCGGCTCCCCGGCTGCGCCTCCGATCACGCGATCGGCCAGCCCCGCGGCCACGGCCTCCGCCGGTGCGAGCCAGCGGCCCGAGCCGTTGTTCTCGGCCATCAGGGCGACGAATTCGGCCTCCGGCCGCCCCGCACGAGCCGCATAGAGCGCAGCGAGACGCCGGTCGGTCTGACGCAGCAGATCGAGCCGCGCGGCCAGTTCCTCGGCATTGCCCTCGGTGGCGCACACGGCATTGTGGATGAGGTACAGAGCGTTGGCCGAGATTTCGCGGCATCCCTCGGAGGCGGCCTGCGCGACGAGCGTCGCCGCCGAAGCCGTGTAGCCGTAGCAGCGGGTCGTGATGCGGGCCGGAAGCGACGCGAGCGCCTCGTAGATCAGCAGCGCGTCGTTCACGTCGCCGCCCGTCGACCGGATGTTGACCACCACGTCGGCGGCCTCGACGGCGCCGATGCGCCGCACCGCGTCGCAGAACGCTTCGTAGGTGGCCACCCGCTCGGCGGGATCGTCGAACTGCCACGCTTCGGGCACTCCGATCGTGCCCTCGATGTCGATCGTGCAGACCTCCGCACGATTCCGGATTCGGATGTTGTGGTACATGTCTTCTTCAGTTTTTCGGTTTGTAATAGATGATGTTCCTCACTTTGGAATAGGAGCAGCCGAAGCGGATCGCCGCAGCCTCCATCGCCTCGCAGCGTCCCGTCCCCCGCCTCACCAGACGCTCCACCTCGGCGCGGATCGCCGCACGCCCGCAGGCGCAGGCGTCTACGGCCCCCAGCTCGAAGAGCCGTTCGAACGCCGCGACCCGCCCGAGCCCTTCGGTCTCGGAGAGCAGAAACCGCAGGAGTTCCTTGCGTCGCGCAGTCATAGGCGGTCGTGGGGCAGAAGGGTGAAGGTGCAGCGGGCCGCAGCGGCCTCGGGATCATAGCGTTCGATGCGGCGGAGCGTGGCGCGCACGACCCCCTCGTCCGTGCCGATGCGGAACGTGCTCCGCAGGTCGGGCGCCGCTCCGGCCGGCGCGAAGAGCGTCTCGAACTCATGGGGCTCGATCCGCAGCGTCAGCGTTACGTGCCGCCGCTGGGCGAGAACCGCCTCCTCGCGGTCGTAGAAACGGTGGAGCCCCTGCTGTCCGTCGCGGTCTTCGAAGCAGAGCGAGAACCCTTCGAGCGAGTCGTCGCCCGCGAAGTGGAACGCCGCCAGCGGATACTCCCCGCCGCCCGAGGGATCGTCCCACCGCTCGCCTTCGGGCAGGGGCTGCATCCCGCACCAGCGCAGAATGCGGGGCGTGAAGTTCACGCCGTCGTTCTGCGCGTCGTCGCGGTCGCCCACCTGCGGCAGCAGGGCCGAGGGGGCGCCCGCGTAACCTCCCGCGGCGTTCACCGTCGGGCTGAAGAGCGGACTGGTCCGCCTTTCGTCGCCCGGGATGCAGGCCGCCGATCCGCACTCCGAGCGCCACGACCCGAACGGCAGCCCGTCCCCGTCTGCGAGCCGTGCGGAAGCGCCGTCGCCCGCAAGGTACCCGTAGGTGCGGCTCTCGTGCGCCTCAAGCGCCGCATCGGTCCATACGACGGGTTCCGACCGGTCCGTGCGGTCGCTCCAGTCGGCCTCGCGGCTCTCGTCCCAGAATGTCGCGTCGGGCTCGATGCGGACCGTCCGCGTCGCTTCGTCGGTGAAGAAGCGCAGGTCGAAGAGATGCTGCACGGCCTCGATGAGCTCGATCTGACGCATGTCGTGGCGGCAGATGTCGGCCGTCGTGAGGCTCGCTCCATAGGCCGGAGCGGCCGAAAAGAGCGGACGCACCGAACATTCCCTGCAGAGCGTCAGGCGCATACCCTCTTCGGCCCCATAGAAGAAGATCGTGTTGAAATACTTGGGCGCCGAGGGTCCCGCCTCGACGGCGGGCGTGCGGAGCGTGAGCTCCACGGTCGTCCGGCCCGTCTCCCCGATGTGGCCGTCGTACAACGCCCAATCGCCCGTCCACGCCTGCCAGACGCTCCCCTCGCGGACATAGAGCTCCGGCGACGAAAAGACCCCCGACGCCGGAGTCGTTACGACGGCGCTGCGGCCCGTGAAATCGGCCCAGTGGCTCGACGCGACCCCGTCGGCGGTGTAGAGCAGGCGGTACTGCCCCTCGGCCGAACCGTCGAAGACGACCGCGCGGTAGGCGGTGCGGGGCTGCAACGCCCCGCGCCGGTCGGTGTAGCGGTTGGGCAGACGGAACACCAGATTGCCGCCCGTGCCGAGGTTGAGCGAGTCGAAGCCCGCGAGCCGGTCGCGGCTGCGGATGCGGTGGTCGGTGGTATAGCGCAGCCGGTATTCGAACCCCACGCTCACGGTCGAGACGGGCCGGTAGACGATCCGGAGGTCGTCGTAGCCGAAACAGTTGCCGTTGTTGTAGGGATCGGTCCGCACCACCCCCTCCTCGTCCTCGGAGAGCGGCGTGGCCGTCTCGACGATGTTGCCCACGACGTTCCCCTCGCCGTAGGGCGTGGCGTAGACGCGACCGAGCGCATCGGCCGCGGCGGTCGCGGTCGTCAGCCGCACGGCGCGGAATCCCATGCGTTTTTCGGCGGCGGCCGTGTCGCGCGTCGCATAGGCGCCGCTCATGTAGAGCGACCGGAAAAAGGCACCCTCCATGAACCGGCTCTCGACCGTGTAGCCCGCCCCGGCGAAGATCACCCGCAGCAGGGCGTCGATTTGCAGAAAGGGGTGGTAGTCGTCGGGGGTGAGCATCCGGAACGCAGGTTGCAGATCCGACGGATCGTTCTGCGGCTCGTAGCCGTCGCGCAGGACGGGCAGGAACTTCACGGGGCCCTCGCCGCGCCATCCGGCGCTGATCTGCGAAGGGGTCAACAGACCCGAATAGCCGAGATCCACGGCATCGAACGGCCGGCGGGCGGCCTGCTCGGCCCACGATGCGGCGGCGCCTGCGATCTCCACCGCGAACCCTTCGGTCGAAGTGCCGAGGAGCCGGAGCGCACCCGCGTGGAGCCGTGCGCCGCCGTGGCGGAGCTCGGCACGGTGCGCCGTGCGGTTGAACGAAGGGAATCCCGTGCGGAAGAGCGCGTCGTTGACGGCGCTTCGGGGCAGAAGCAGTTTCACGGCGACCCCCTCGCGCAGCTCGGAGGGCGAGCGGAGCCGGTCGGCATCGTAGCCGAGCGCGATGCGCGTACCGGCCTCAAGGTCGCAGACGACGTTATCGACGATCAGTTGCATGGCATTCGGATTTGCAGTTCGAGGTTGCGGAGCGTTCCGTGGCGCCGGATGCCGGCCGCATCGGTCATCGGTTCGACGGGGGTATACGCGCCCTCCGCGACGAGCCACACCTGCGGCGAGGAGAGGATGCCCGCGAGCGCCGCAAGCATCTGCGCCGGTTCGTAGGCCGAGAGCAGCGTGAGCAGCCGCCACGAGCGTACATCCCCCGCGACGCAGCCCGTCTCGGTTTGCAGGCGCGTCCGCTGCGTCTCGACGCGCTCCTCCTTCACCACGGGGAAGGTGTAGTGTTCGAGCGATCCCGCGCTGCTGCGCCACGCCAGCCGGCAGCCCTCCCCGAACGGAGCCGCGATCTGGCAGACGACACGCGAAAAACGGTCGAACTGCACGGTCAGGATGTCGGCCTCGGGAAAGTCCGCCGTATCGAGCCGGAAGAGGACGAGCCCTGCGCGGGAAGCCGTGTAGCCGGTCGCTACGGTCTCGCCGTCGCGGAAAGCCTCGACGGTCGCCGTCGCGGGCGTGTCGGTCAGCAGAGTGAACTCTTCGCACGCTCCGCGGACGACGAGCCGCTGCCGCGGCACGGTGGTGAGCAGGGCCGGCGCCGCGACGGCCGTGTCGCGCGGCAGGAAGTTGCGGGCGGGGGTGCGTATGCCGTCGATCTCGACGACGGCCGGCACGGTGCGGTCCCACGGGACGACGAATCCCGTCACCCCCGGTTCGGGCCGGAACGAGACGCGCCGCCGCAGATAGGGTGCGGCGTCGAACGTACCCGCGGAGAGGTCGCAAAACCGCTTCGCCCCGACAGGCGCTTCGAGGTTGAGATCGACCACGGAGAGATCGAAGGTGCGGGGCGCCGCATCCGAAAAGGCGTAGACGAGCGGCCCGCCGAGCGGTGCGTAATCGGACGGAGTCTGGGTGAATTGCATGGCGGAAAGCGTATTAAAACCACGTAACGATGCGGGCCGAAGCCGTTTGCGAGAGTTCGCCGTGCGGCGTGAGGGTGAAGGCCGAGGGACGGATTTCGAGCGCTTCGACGGCGATCACCTTTTCGTCCTGCGACAGTTCGGAGAAGAGACCGAGCAGGTCGTCTTCGAGGGCGGCGAAGGCTTCGCTGCGGGCTTCGGGCGAAAGTCCGGCGCCCTTGCACAGCAGTCGGAGCGTGAGATCGTAGACGGCGCGTCCGTGCGTGCGGCCTTCGACCGAGCGGAGCGCGAGGGGCTGGAGCAGAGCGGCGGGATAAGTGCGGACGACGGCGGGCTGCGCCTCCTGCCCGAGGGCATGGAACGCATACCCGCGTTCGGCCGCGAGCCTCTCCGCCGCACGTTCGAGATGGGTGCGGTTCATTGTCGGTAAACGGTTTGATAAGGGCGATCGCACACGATCGATGCACCGGACGTTCCGGCCGTGTTTTCCGGACCGGACCGCTCGTCTTGCGCAGCGGTTTTCCGTCCCGGCATTCTTCGGCGGGACACCTCCTGCGCCCGAGGCGCCGCCACGGCCGACCGCCGCGGCTTTCGGCCGTGGCGGCGGGTCCGCGCCCCGATCCGTTCCGCCGGCGGGCGCATCGCCGGACCGCCGGACCGGAAACAGAACCCGTTCCGGAATTCACCTTTCGGCAGAATACTTCGGTCGCGCCGCGCCGCCGAAACGACGCAGCCGGCTGTGGGTGCAAAAAAAGTGGATAATCGCGTTGATAAAATGTTGATAACTCGGAATAACCATTCGTAAAATACAGATAACAAAATATTTTACGAATGTCGATAACTCCTGCGCCGTGCACTGCGCCGTGTCGATCGACGGGACAAATATAGCATCCGCAATACCCCCTTGTCAAGAGGCGGACGCATTTTTTCCGAAAAAAATGGAAAAAACGGAACCGCCGCACCGTTAAAATGACTACTTTTGCCGGAGACAACCAATGCTCTTATACCGTATGGATGATGGTCACAGTTCCACGTATAGCCGTTGCGCCGTCGCTCGACGCAGCGCCCTTCATCTATGGTATCCGGTGTGCGGCTGACCTGCGCTCCGGTCTGACGCTCTCATCCCCGACCGAAACCGTCCGTTCGTTCCGCGAAGGCGCCGCCGATCTGGCGCTCGTACCCTCCTCGTGCGTGCCGTCGCTGCCCGACGCAGAGCTCGCGACGGAATACTGCATCGGCTCGTCGGGGGCCTCGGGCAGCGCCCTGCTCGCAGGCGGGGTGCCCCCCGCCGAAGCCCACCGCATCTTCTTCGATCCCGAAGCCCCCGCGGAGGCCCGGCTCGCCGCCTACCTCTGCGAACGCCACTGGCGCACGACACCCGAGTTCATCGCGTGCCCCGATCCCGCATCGGCCGACACCGGCTGCGCGGGCGACCTCTCGCTGCTCGCGGGCGAACGGGCGCTCTGCGCCGCCGGCCGCTACGCCGTCGTGTGCGACCTCGGCGCGGAGTGGAGCCGCACCACGCGCCAGCCGTTCGTCTTCGCCGTCTGGGTCGCCCGCAAAGGAGCGGACAAGGCACGGACCGAAGCGCTGCAACGGGCCTTGACGTTCGGCCTCGAACACGCCTACGAAGCGGTGCTCGACGGAGGCTGGGCCGACAAGCCATACGACGCCTACGGGCACCTCACGCGCCAAACAGACTACATTTTCGATCTTCAGAAACATAAAGCACTCCAGAAATTTTGGGACTCGGGCATCAAGGTGTCCCCGAGAGCCAATCCCGGCTGAAGAGGTTAGCGGGCCCTCCGGTCCGCCGCACCTCCTGCCGAGATTCCATACACCCAA
>CBJMC01400__coassemble_865_pt1 | contig 26452 bp, 19 predicted proteins | sample CBJMC01400__metabat2_low_PE_040 | metagenome-assembled genome bin CBJMC01400
ATCTACGGCTTCGAGTACCTCGAACCCGGGAGTATGGCCTTCTCGATCTGGCTCTGCGGCGCCGAGTTCATGATGGGCTGCATGCTGCTCTTCAAGGTCCGCATCCGCCTCATTTCGATCTTCGCGCTGGCCTCGATGTGCTTCTTCACGCTGCTCACGCTGCTCAGCGCCACGTGGATCCCCGTCGAGGACTGCGGATGCTTCGGCGAAGCGCTGAAGCTCACGCCGTGGCAGACTTTTTTCAAAAACCTCGTCCTGCTGCCGATGGCATGGGTGGTGTGGTACCGTTACAGGCCCGACCGGGTTTTCGCGTTCAGGCCGCTGGAGATCGTCCTCACGCTCTTCTTTTTCTCGCTGGCCATGGGGCTCGGGACGTTCTGCTACCGCCATCTGCCGCTCATCGACTTCCTGCCCTACAAGGTCGGCGTCGACATCCGCGAGGCGATGCACGCCGGGGCGTCCGAGCCGGTCGGAGCGTCCGAAACGGTGCTCGTCTACCGCAACCGCACGACGGGCGAGGAGCGCGAATTTTCGCTCGACGACCCCGAGTGGCAGGATGCGGAGCAGTGGGAGTGGGTCGATACCCGCACGGACGCTCCGCTTCCGGCGGTCGAACCGCTCATCGGCGAATTTGCCCTGCGCGACGCCGAGGGCGACGCCACGGAGCGCATCCTCACGACGCGAGGCCGTCTCTACATGATCTGCGTTACGGCTTTCGACAAGATTCCGCGCGGATGCGAGCGGCGTCTGGGCCGTCTGGTGCGAGCGGCCGAGGCGGAGGGTGCGGAGGTCGTCTGCCTCACGCCCGAGCCGCTGGACGGCGTAACATGGCACTCGTTCGACGGCAGTGCGGCGGTGCGGTGTTACAACATCGACGCCACGGTGCTCAAGACCATGCTTCGGGCCGCGACCGGTCTGGTGGTGCTCGACGACGGAGTGATCGCTGCTAAAAAGAATTGTCGCGATATTCGTCCGTAGCGGCGCCGCGCGGTGCATGGTACGGTAATTGACTTCCGCGTAAGGTACGATCGAATCAGTGCCTTATGCGAACACCCGTTGAATTTCTTTCGGCCGTTTCCCGCCTCGGCTTAGCCCGGACCGGCGTTCGTCTCTGCGCTCGGCCCGGCGGGACGGTTCGTTTTTTTGCAGTCGTTTCGCCGTCCCGGCGGTCTTCCGGGCGGGGTTCGGGTTGCGCCCGGCTCATCGAAAACTTTCCTCTCTTCATCTTCCTTTTGCTCGGTTCCTGCGGTTCGCCCCGCCCCGATGCGGCTGCGGTGCGGCCCGTGAAGGTCGTCGTCGCGGCCGGCGCCGAATTTCTCGACAAGGATTTCGCGGGGCTGGCGACGCCCGACGACGCCGTGAATCTCGCGTTCAAACTCTCGGGACAGATCCTCGACATACCCGTGTCGCAGGGCGAGAACGTGAAGAAGGGAGCGCTGCTCGCCGAGCTCGACCCGCGCGACGTGCGCCTGAAGGTCGATGCCGACAAATCGGCTTATGCCGAGGCCGAGTCGCAGCTCGCACGCATGAAACGGCTGCTCGACCACGAGGCCGTCTCGCGTCAGGAGTACGAGGCGGCTCAGACGCGCTATGCACAGGCCCGCTCGGCCTATGAAAATTCCAAAGACCTGCTCGCCGACACCAAGCTGCGGGCTCCGTTCGACGCCGTGGTCGAGGACAAGTATGCGGACGTCTATCAGCGCGTGCAGTCCGGCGAACCGATCCTGCGCATCGTGGGCCCCACGACCACGACCGTCAAATTCACCCTCCCCGAACAGGGGCTCTACCTGCTCTCGCTTCCCACGACGCGGTTCGCCGTGGAGTTCGACAACTACCGCGGCGTGCGCTTCGACGCCCGGTTGAAGGAGTATGCCAAGACTTCGTCCGATGCTTCGGGCTTTCCCGTGTCGCTCACGCTGGAGGGGACGTCCGCCTCGCGCTACCGCATTTCGCCCGGCATGTCGTGTCTGGTTACCATGCGGAGCGCCGACCCCGTGGCCGGCGCCGTTTCGGTGCCCGTGTCGGCGATCTATGCCCCCGCTTCGGGCGGCGAATACGTCTGGACGGTCGCCGGCGACTCGGTCGTGCGCCGTGCGGTACGGCTGGGCGAGCTCTTCGGCACGGACCGCGTGGTCGTCGACAGCGGTCTGGTGGCCGGCGAACGGGTCGTCTCGGCCGGCGTCTACCGGTTGCAGGACGGCGAGCGGGTGCGGATCTTGAAGTGAGACGGCCATGAATCTGCCCGAATACTCGATCCGCAACGCCAAGGTCGTCTGGTTCTTCCTCGCCGTGCTGCTCGCAGGCGGTGCCGCGGGCTTCGCTACGCTCGGCAAGAAGGAGGACGCGGCGTTCGTCATCAAGAGCGCTTCGCTCGTCTGTTCCTATCCGGGTGCGACGCCCGAGCAGGTCGAACAGCTCATCACCGAGCCCATCGAACGCGAGATACAGTCGATGCGCAGCATCCATAAGGTAACCTCCGAATCGTATTACGGCATTTCGAAGATCCTCGTCGAGCTCGACCCCGCCACTTCGGCGCGGGAGATCCCGCAGTTGTGGGACGAACTTCGACGCAAGGTGCTCGACATCCAGCCGAGCCTGCCGTCCGGTGCGTCGACCGTTACCGTGGCCGACGACTTCGGCGACGTCTACGGCATCTACTACGGTCTTTCGGCCGACGAGGGCTTCTCGTGGTCCGAGCTGCGGCAGTGGGCCCAACGCATCAAACGGACGCTCGTAACGGTCGAGGGCGTGCAGAAGGTGGCCCTCTACGGCGAGCAGACGCCCGTGGTGAACGTCTGCGTCAGTCTGGCGACGCTCGCCAATTTCTCCGTCCGCCCCGAGACGATCGTCTCGATCATCGGCCGCCAGAACACCATCGTCGACAGCGGCGAGGTCGAAGCCGGCAAGATGCGCATCCGCATCCTCGAAGACGGCGTCTACAAGAACCTCGACGCCATCGCCGACCAGCTGCTCACCTCGTCGTCGGGCAAGCAGTACCGGTTGGGCGACATCGCTCGCGTGGAGCGCGGCTATGTCTCGCCGCCGCGGACGCTCATGCGCGTGGACGGCCGCCGTGCCGTCGGCATCGGCGTCTCGACCGAGGCGCAGGCCGACGTGGTGAAGACGGGCGCACGGGTCGTGCGAGCGTTGGACGAAGCCACGCGCGACATGCCCGTCGGCATGCAGCTCACGGTGCTCTACCCCGAGGACCGCATCGCCCGCGAAGCCAATGCGACGTTCGTGCTCAATCTGGCCGAGTCGGTGGCCATCGTCATTGCCGTCATCATGCTCGTGATGGGTTTCCGCGCGGGTGTGCTGATCGGTTCGTCGCTGCTCTTCTCGATCGGCGGGACGCTGCTCCTCATGCAGTTCCTCGGCGAGGGGCTCAACCGCACCTCGCTCGCCGGATTCATCATCGCCATGGGCATGCTCGTGGACAACGCCATCGTCGTTACGGACAATGCCCGGCATGCCATGCTCCGCGGCACGGATCGGTTGCAGGCCGTAGCCGAAGGCGCCGATGCGCCCCGCTGGAGTCTGCTCGGAGCCACGCTCATCGCCATCTTCTCGTTTCTGCCGCTCTACCTCGCGCCGTCGGCCGTGGCCGAGATCGTCAAGCCGCTGTTCGTCGTGCTGGCGCTCTCGCTGCTGCTCAGTTGGGTGCTGGCTCTTACGCAGACGCCTCTGTTCGGCAGCTTCCTGCTCAAGCCCGCCGTGCAGCGCCGCGACCCCTACGATACGGCGTTCTACCGCCGTTTCGACCGGCTGCTGGGCGGTCTGATCCGCCGCCGCTGGTGGGTGGTCGGCGGTGTTGCGGCGCTGTTCGCCGTCTCGCTCGCCGTGATGGGACGCATGCCGCAGAATTTCTTCCCGTCGCTCGACAAACCCTATTTCCGCGCCGACGTCATCCTGCCCGAGGGCTACGACATCCGCGATACCGAGCGCAACATCCGCCGCATGGAGGAGTGGCTCCGCGCCCAGCCCGAGGTGAAGACCGTCTCGGCGACGATGGGCTCCACGCCGCCGCGCTACTATCTGGCCAGCAGCAGCGTGTCGCTGCGGCCCAACTTCGGCAACGTACTCGTCGAGCTGCACGACAAGCGCTCCACGGCCGCCGTCGAGGAGCGGTTCGCCGCATTCGTCGGGGCCGAGCTGCCGGACGTGTGGCTGCGTTCGTCGCTCTTCAAACTCTCGCCCGTGCCCGACGCCGCCATCGAGTTCGGCTTCATCGGCGACGACATCGACACCCTCGTGCGCCTCACCCGCGAGGCCGAGGAGATCATGCACCGCAATGCCGGCGCCATGAACGTCCGCAACAGCTGGGGCAACCGCATACCGGCATGGCAGCCCTTCTATTCGCAGGTGAAGGGACAGCGCATCGGCATTTCGCGCCGCGAGATGGCCGAGGGCATCACGGTCGCCACGCAGGGCTTCCGGCTGGGCGAATACCGCGAGGGGGATCAGCTGCTGCCGATTCTGCTCAAGGACGAGCGCATCGGCGATTACAACCTCACCAACCTTCAGGCCATGCCGCTCTTCACCCCGTCGGGCAAGGTGCGGTCGCTCGGACAGGCCGTGGACAGTTTCCGCTTCGGGTTCGTGCGGGGCGTGGTGAAGCGTTTCGACCGCCAGCGGGTGATGAAGGCGCAGTGCGATCCGGCGCGCGGCGTGAACACCATGCGGCTCTTCGCCGAGCTGCGCGATTCCGTCGAGCGGCAGGTGCGTCTGCCCGAGGGCTATGCGCTCAAGGTCTTCGGCGAACAGGAGAGCCGGCAGGAGTCCAACGAAGCGCTGGCGGCCAACATGCCGCTCACGCTGGTGCTGATCTTCGTCGTGCTGTTGCTGCTGTTCCGCAACTACCGGGAGCCTGCGGTGATCCTGCTGATGATCCCACTGATCTTCATCGGCGTGGTGCTCGGGCTGGCGGCGACGGGCAAGGTCTTCAACTTCTTTTCGCTGCTGGGACTGCTCGGGCTGGTGGGCATGAACATCAAGAACGCCGTGGTGCTCGTCGAGCGGATCGGCGTGCTGCGCGCTTCGGGCATGCCCCCCTACGATGCGCTCGTCTCGGCCACGCGCAGCCGCATCGTGCCCGTGGCGGTGGCTTCGGGCACGACGATCCTCGGCATGCTGCCGCTGTTGTTCGATTCGATGTTCGGGGCGATGGCCGCCACGATCATGGGCGGACTGCTGGTCGCCACGCTTCTGACGATCTGCGTGCTGCCGGTCGTCTATGCGCTGTTCTACAAAATCCGCAAACCATGAGAAAATCGGTCCTTTCCGCGTTTTGTCTCCTCCTGTGGCTGCCGCTTGCGGCCCAGATCACGCTCGACGACTACCGCGCCGACGTGGCCGCTTACAGCCGCCGGCTCCGCATGGCCGCCGCCGCGAGCGGCGAAGCCGCCGAGCGCGCGGGGCAGGCCCGCACGGGCTATCTGCCGCAGTTGTCGCTCGACGGCAGCTTCACGGTCGCGTTCCGTCGCGAGGACGGACAGAAATCGTGGACTTTCGGCGTGTTGCCCCAGATCGTGCAGACGCTCTACGGCGGCGGAGCCGTGCGGGCCGCCCACCGTCGGGCGGAGCTGGGCTACGACATCGCGCTGTGCGAGGAGGAGTTCGCGCGCTGCGACGTGCGCTATGCCGCCGACTACGCCTACTGGAACCTCTCGTCGCTGCGCATCTTCGCCGCCGCCATGAGGGAGTACGTGGGCATCATCCGCTCGCTTCGGGAGGTCGTCGAACGGCGCTTCGCCGAAGGGTACATCGCCAAGGGCGACGTGCTGATGATCGACGCGCGGCTGAGCGAGGCCGAGTACGGGCTGGTGAATGCCGAGCAGAATCTCTCGGTGGCGCTCCACAACTTCAACATCCTGCGCGGCATGCCGGTCGAAACGGAAGTGCGGCTCGCGCAGTCGATCCGCGACTCGATCCCGATGCCCGGGCGAGTGTCGCCCGATGCGGCGCTTCTTAGGCGGGCGGACTATGCCGCCGCTACGCTGCGGACCGAGCAGGCGGCGTGGGGCGTCGAGGCGGCCCGCGCACCGTTCGATCCGCAGGTGAGCGTCGGCGTGGGCGGCTCGTGGCAGCCTCATACGCCCAACCGCACGGGCCGCACGCGGATCGACGGGTCGGCCTTCGTGCGGGTGAGCGTGCCGATTTTCCATTGGGGCGAGCGGAGGCGCGCGGTGGGGGCGGCGCGTGCCGCGGAGCTGCGGAGCGAATGGAGCGCGGCCCAGCTGCGCGACGACATCGTGCGCGAGGAGACCAACGGCTGGACGGCCGTGGTCAAGAGCAATGCGCAGGTCTCCGCCACGGAGGAGAGCCTGCGCATCGCGGGCGAAAATCTCGAAATCAGCACCTATTCCTACGTGGAGGGACTCGCCACGATTCTCGACGTGCTGCAAGCCCAGTTGAGCTGGATTCAGCTCTACACGAACTCCATACAGGCGCGTTACAGCTATGCCGACGCCGTGTCGGCCTACCTGCGCATCACGGCCCGCTAAGCTTCGGCGGACTGGGTGCTGACGATGGCCGTTTCGTGGGAGACGGGTGCGATGCGTCCCAACATCTGCACCGTTCCGCAGTATTTCTCGTGGGAGAGGTTGACGGCACGGCTGACTTTCGACTGTTCGTCGTAGCGGGCGCATTCGACGTTGTAGACCACGTTGAACGAACGGAAGACGCTCTCCGACTGCACGGTGTCGGTGGAGAGCTCGCCCGACATGCTGATTTCGAACCGGACGGGCGTTATGCGCTCCTTCTGCATGATCCTCAGGGCGGTGAGCCCGGCGCATTTGGCTCCGGCGTAGAGCAGCAGCGCTTTGGGGTTGAGGTCGGCGCAGGCCGTGTCTCCGCTCAGATCGAACCCCGACTTGTCGTTCATTTCCAAAGTTACTTTTTCGATCATAGTGTTAAGTGTTTAGAATGTAAAAGAATGTCTCCGTGCATGGCGCTTCATCGGACGCAACCGCCGGACGGGGTCGCCCGAAATCCCCGGCGGATAGGGGTTCGGGGCGTCGGCCCCGCAGACGCGGCCTCGGGCTGCGGATGACGGCGGCCGGCTGCGGAATCCGGGATGAAAACGCGCAGTGCACGGATCGGTCCTGTTACGGTTTTTCGAATGATAATAAAGCGGGGGCAATAATCGTTCCTTATGGTGTGCCCGAACTGAAAAATTCGTATCTTTGTCCGACTATATACCGGTACCTATGCGCAGCAATCCGATCATCCTGCCGATCCTCATCGCGGGGCTCCTCTGCATCCGTGCGGGGCGCGCCGCCGAACCCGAAACCCTCGCTCTCATCGACCGCGGCGTCGAGCTGTTCGACTACGGCCGCTGGAACGACGCCCGCCACGAATTTCTGCGGGCGCAGCAGGGGCTCGCGCCCGACGACCGCTACGAACGCCAGAAGGTCGAGTTCTATCTGGCGGCCTGCGCCGTCGAGCTGGGCGACCGGGATGCCGAGGGGGCGTTGAAGGGTTTCGTGGAGCGGTGGCCCGGTTCGGTCTTCGGCAACGACGTGCTTTTCTCGCTGGCATCGTACTACTGCACGGCGGGCGACATGGCCGCTGCGGCCCGCACCTTCGCCGAGGTGGATTACCGGTCGCTCGGCGCGCAGCGCAAGGCGCAGTACGACGTCCGCATGGGCTATGCGGCCTTCTGCGCCGGCCGCTACGACGAAGCCTACGGTTACTTCGACCGTGTGGAGCCGCGCAGCGAGTACGCCGACCATGCGCTCTACTACAAATCCTACATCGACTATGCCCGCGGCGACTACGACCGCGCCAAGCTGGGCTTCAACCGCCTCGCGTCGAGCGACGCTTATGCGCCTCTGGTGCCTTACTACCTGCTCCAGCTCGAATTCATGGAGGGCGACTACGACTATGTCGTCCGCGAGGGCGATGCGCTGGCCGCGAAAGCCGCGCCCCGGCACCGCACCGAGCTCGAACGGGTGCTGGCCGAGTCGTGGTACCATCTGGGCGACTACGACAAAACCGTCGGTTATCTATCGGCCTACCGCCGCGACGGAGGCGACTTCGGCCGCAACGAGGAGTATCTGATGGGATACTCGCTCTACCGCACGGCCCGCTATGCCGATGCCGAGGGCTACCTGCGCCGTGCGTGCGGCGCCGACGACGCTCTGACGCAAAACGCCTCCTACCATCTGGCCGACTGCTGCATCCGACGGGGCGCCAAGCGCGAGGCGATGCAGTCGTTCGCCATGGCCGCCAACGATGCGTTCGACGCTTCGATCGCCGAAGACGCCCTGTTCAATTACGGCAAATTGCAGTACGAACTGGGCGGCGGCGTCTTCAACGAGGCGATCAACCTCCTCACGCGCTACATCGAGCGCTACCCCTCATCGCCCCGCACGGCCGAGGCGCGACAGCTGCTCGTGGCCGCCTACTACAATTCGCGCAACTACGACGCCGCCTACGAAGCCCTCCGGTCGGTGCCTTCGCCCGACGCGGAGCTGCGCGCCGCCTTGCAGAAGATCGCCTACTTCCGCGCGCTCGAAGCGTGGACCGGCGGCGACCGTGCGGCGGCCGCACGGCTCATGGCCGAATCCGCTGCGGTGGGCGTGAGTCCCAAATACAATGCGCTCGCGCTCTTCTGGCAGGGCGAGATGGCCTATGCCGACGGCGATTACGCTGCCGCGGCGAAATGCTACGACGCCTACCTGAGACGCGCTCCCCGCAGCGCGGCGGAGTATGCGCTGGCGTGGTACAACCTCGGCTACTGCCGTTTTTCGGAGGAGCGGATGCCCGAGGCCGGCGAGGCTTTTTCGAAATTCCTGTCGCTCCGCCGCACGTCCGACGACTACCGCGCCGATGCGTGGAACCGGCTGGGCGACACGCAGTATGCCGCCCGCGATTTCGAAGCGGCGTCGGAGAGCTATGCGAAGGCCGTCGCCGCGGGCGGCCCTGCGAAATACTATGCACAGTATCAGCGGGCCGTAACGCTCGGCATTCTGCATGAACCTCAGGCCAAGATCGAGGCCCTGCGGGGGATCATCGCCGCGGGCGAGGGCGACTATGCGGACGACGCCTCCTACGAGCTGGGCCGCACCTATATCGCCGCAGAGCAGTACGCCGAGGGAGCCCGTGCGCTCGAACGCTTCGTGGCCGACTACCCTTCGTCGCCGATGCGCACGCAGGCGCTCGCCGATCTGGGACTGGCGTGGCTCAACCTCGGCGACGAGGAGAAATCGCTCGCGTACTACGACCGCGTGGTCTCCGCCGCTCCCCAATCCGCCGAAGCGAAGGGGGCGCTGGAGGGCATCCGCGACATCTATGTTTCGCGCGGCGACGCCGACGCCTATTTCGCCTATGCCGAGCGGGCGGGGCTCGAAAGCGACGTTACGCTCGTGGCGCGCGATTCGCTGACCTTCGCCGCGGCGCAGCAGCTCTACCTCGCACGGCAGGACGGGCCGGCGGCCCGTGCGCTCGCAGACTATGCGGAGCGCTTCCCCAAGGGCTACTACCTGACCGATGCGCTCTACTATCTGAGCGATACCTATCTGCGTCTGGGGCAGCGGGACGAAGCCGTCGCCACGCTCGCGGCGCTGGCGGATCGCAGTCCCAACGCCCACACGGCCACGGCGCTCGCCCGTCTGGCGGAGATGACCCGCGACGACGGACGTTATGCCGAAGCCGCCTCGGCCTACCGCCGCCTCTACGATGCGGTCGGAGAGCCGAAAGCCCGCAGCGAGGCCATGACGGGCTATGTGCGGGCCACGCTGGCCGAAGGCGATCCCGCGAAGATCGCGCCGATGGCCGCCGACGTGGCCGCTTCGGCCGATGCCGGTGCGGTCGCCGTGCGCGAATCGCAGTTCGCACTGGCCGAGCAGCTCCGCGAGGGGGGCGACTGGAAGGAAGCCGTGAAGATCTATCGCCGGCTCTCCTCCGAAGTGAAGAGCGCCGAGGGTGCGGCCTCGGCCTACTATGTCCTGCAGGATACGTTCGATGCGGGCGATCCGGCGAAGGCCGAGAAGGCCGTGTTCGCCTACATCGACCGCCGGACGCCCCACGCCTACTGGCTGGCCAAAGCCTACCTGCTTTTGGGCGACGTCTATGCCGCCAAGGGCGACGCCTTTCAGGCGCGCGCCACGTGGCAGAGCGTCGCCGACGGTTATTCGCCCGCCGACGACGGCATCGTGAGCGAAGCCAAGGCGCGCATCGCCCGACTCGATTGATCCCTGAGCCATGAAAAGAATCTTCCATACCATCCTCTTCGCGGCGCTGCCCATGCTGGCGGCGGCGCAGGTCGATAAAAGCGTCGAAGTGAGCAAGGAGTACGTGCCCGCCGTCGCGGCGGCCGCGAAATTGCCCGTAGCGCCCGACATGACCGATACGGTGCGTCTGCGTCCAGACATCGACTACTCGATCACTCCGCTTTCGATCTCCACCAACCTCGCCTCGAAACCCATCCGGCCGGCGACGGTTACCTACTGGGAGTTCAACCGTCCCGAGCCCTTCTACCTCAAGCTGGGGGCGGGCTGGCCTCTTAATTCGGCCGCCGACTTCTACGCATCGACGCAGAATCCCGGGACGGGGTATCTGCTCGGCTACATCAATCACGAAGGCCGCTATGCCGGTGTCCGCAACGATTTCGGACTCGCGGACGACGCCCTGCGCATGATCAACCGTGCGGGCATCGCTGCGGGCAAGTACTTCGGACGACATATGCTCGAAGGGGAGTTCGGCTACGAGAACCGCTTGTACCGCCGTTACGGCCAATATACGATGGACCCGATGCCCGCCTCCTTCGGCCCGAAGGCGCAGTACGGCGAGTTCGACGTGAAGGTCCGCGTGGGCGACGATTTCACCGACCTGAGCCGCTGGAATTTCAATCTCGGCCTGCGCGGCGCGCTCTTTCTCGACCACTCCGACGGCGGGCGGACCGCCGTCGGGGCGCGCCAGACCCATCTGGGCGTCGACGGTGCGCTGGCGCGCCGGTTCGGCAGCCACATGTTCCGCCTCGACGTGATGTACGAACACGGTGCCGGTGCGAAGTCCCTGTCGGATTATTATGAGGACATCTTCTCGGGCGGTTTGCGCTACGGTCTGCGCGGCGGCCGGCTGCGGCTGGAGCTGGGGGCCGACTACTACTACGACAAGATCGTGGGCCGCGACGGCCGCCACTACGTCGTGCCGGCGCTGCTCGTGCATCTCGATCTGGGCACCGAAGCCTTCAGGCCCTATCTGGAGGCGGACGGCAGCCTGCGCGACAACAGTCTGCGGACGCTCACGCGCCTGAATCCCTACCTCGCCGGACCGCAGTGGGGCGACAAGAGCACGGTGTCGTACGATGCGCGTCTGGGCGCTTCCGGTTCGCTTGCAGGCTCGAAACTCGTCTACTGCCTCTTCGCTTCGGCCGGTATCCGCGAGAATCGGCTCTTCTGGTACGGCGTGCGGCACGATACGGGGTTGACGACGGCGCTCGACGTGTTCTCCTTCGCACAGGGCCGTCAGCGCGTCGCCTCGCTCAACGGCGAACTGGAGTACAAACCCGCCGGCCGCTTCCACCTGATGCTGGGCCTGCACGGTTATCTTTACGACGACGATACGGTCTACGCCTGCGGTCTGCCTGCGTTCGAGGGCCGCTTCGCGGCCCGCTACAACGGACGCAAGGTGTCGTTCGGCGTTACGGCCGACGTGCAGAGCGTCCGCCACTGGACCGTGTTCGTCTATCCAGCCTCGGCGTCGGGCATCGCTCCGGCGCCACCCCGCACGGAGTCCTTCGCCGCGCCGTTCTCGGTCGATGTCGGCGCCGATATAGACTGGCGCATCACGCAGGGTTTCTCGCTTTTTGCGGAAGCGCACAATCTGGCCGATATGAAACTCTATCGTTATGCCTATTATCCCGAGTACGGGATCAATTTCACGGCGGGCGTGAAATTCGTCTTCTGATCTTGCGGAGTCTCTGGACGGTCTTTCTTTTCTGCGGCGTGCGTTCGCCGGCCGCCGGGCGGGCGCCTGTCTGCGCAAGGCGGGACTTCTGTGGCGCTTCTACCGCTCGGCGCTTCTGCTGCCGTGCCTTTGCGTGTCGGTCGCCCTTGCGTGGGCCGCGACGTGGGAGGAGGGACCCAACGTGCCGACGCTCTGTGTGGCGAAGGCGGCGTGCTATGCGCCGATCCTCTGTCTGCTTTTCTCGCTCGGTCCCGGCGTTTCTACTACTATGCCGATCTCGGGCGGCCGCGCAGACGGCTCGTCGCATGGTGCTGCGCGGCCGGTTTTCTGCTCTTCGTCGCACTGGCCTGCGCGGCGGCCCTCTTCGCAGCCGTAAACCGCATGCTATGAAACACACGCTCGACATCGGTTCGGTCGAACCGGCGTTCGCCGACCGGAAGATCCTGCAGGGGGTCTACATCCGGGTCGAGACGGGAGCCGTCACGGGGCTGCTCGGCAGCAACGGCAGCGGCAAATCGTGTCTGATGAACATCCTCTTCGGCATGCTGCACCCCGCGCTCAAATCCCTGCGCATCGACGGCGTGTGGGCCGACCGCTTCGGCGCCGACGAAGTGCGCTGCCTTCCCCAGCACGGTTTCGTCCCCGACAATCTGCGCATGGATCGGGTTTTGCGCGACTACGGACTCGACGCCGCAGACTTTTTCGGCTGGTTCCCCGATCTGGACAAGTTGCGGGGCAGCCGCTTCGGAACCCTGTCGGGCGGCGAGCGGCGGGTCGTGGAGTTCTATGCGATCCTCTGCCCGCCCTGTCGCTTCGTGCTGCTCGACGAACCCTTCTCTCAGGTGATGCCGCTGCATATCGACACCTTCTGCAAGCTCCTCGAACGGGAGAAGCGCAACAAGGGCATCCTGCTCACCGATCACCGCTACCGTCAGGTGCGCGCCGTCTCGGATTCGCTCTGCCCCATGAGCGGCGGCACGACCCGTCCGGTTCGCCGGGCGGAGGAGCTCGTGCGGTGGGGATACGTTAACCGTACCGATTGAAGGCCGGAATTTTTTCCTTGAGTTTCTTTCGACCGTTTCCCGCCTCGGCCGGGTCCGAACCTGCGGTTGGTCTCTGCGCTCGGCTTAACGGCAAAGGGCCGATAAAATCGGGTTCGAAAACGATTCGTTGGTTTTTCTGGCGGAGTTATCGGGTGGGGGCGTCGCCGCCGCTTGCATCGGGGAAGCCCACATTGTGCTTTCGTGCCGGCGCTTTCGTCAGTTCGCAGGCTTCGTCCGCCGCGGACCATGCGAAAGCGGCGTAAACGACGTTGCGACCCTATGTTGTCGTCTGTGGGATGTATTCCCGCATCCTCATGGTCGGGAGGCGGACCTTTTGTCGGGATGGCGGGTTTCGCGTTCGGCTCCCTTCGGTCGTCCGCTATGCGGATGCCGTCCGAGAACGCATCGTGGCACCGATCTTGAACCGGATCGCCGGAGTATCGAACAATAAGACGATCATGGGAACGAAAGCGGCCGACCGATTGGTCGAAACGATTTGCAGAGCGGGTATCCGCCGGATTTATGCCGTGGCGGGCGACAGCCTGAACGAGGTGAACGACGCCGTGCGCCGTGCCGGCACGGTGGAGTGGGTGCACATGCGCCATGAGGAGAGCGGGGCGTTCGCCGCGTCGGCCGAGGCGCAGCTCAACGGCATCGCCTGCTGCGCCGGCAGCAGCGGTCCGGGGCACGTGCATCTGGTCAACGGGCTTTACGACGCGCAGCGCAGCAATGCCTCGGTGCTGGCGATCGCCTCGACCTGCGCCACGGACGAATTCGGCACGCAGTACTTTCAGGAGACCGAGCCCCTTAAGCTGTTCGGCGATTGCAGCGGTTACTGCCAGATGGCCGCGACGCCCGCGCAGTTGGCGCGTATGCTGCCTGCGGCGCTCCAGTATGCGGTGCACCGCAAAGAGGTGGCGGTCGTCGGACTGCCCGGCGACGTGGCGGCCGCGGAGGCGGCCGAGACCCCGGGCGCTCCGTGGCTGCTGCCGTCCGAGAGCCTCTGCCGTCCCGCGGACGGACAATTGCGCGAGCTGGCCCGCATGATCGGCGAGGCGGAGAAGATCACGCTTTTCTGCGGCATCGGGGCGCGCGGGGCCCATGCGGAGGTGGTGCGGCTGGCCGGGACGATCAAGGCGCCCGTGGCCTACAGCTTCAAGTCGAAGATGGAGATTCAGTACGACAACCCCTACGAGATCGGGATGACCGGCCTGCTGGGGCTCCCTTCGGCCTATGCCAGTATGCACGAGTCGGATCTTCTGATTCTGCTGGGGACGGATTTCCCCTACGAAGCCTTCCTGCCCTGCCAGTGCCGGATCGTGCAGGTCGACATCCGTCCCGAACGGATCGGGCGGCGTGCCCGCGTGGAGCTCGGGCTGGCGGGCGACGTGGGGGATACGATCCGCGCACTGCTGCCGATGCTCGGGGTGCGGGACGACAGGGGATTCCTCGACCGTCAGTTGCGGCGCTACCGCGAAGTGCGGGAAAAGATGAACGCCGTGGCTGCGAAGCGCGGCGGCGAGGGGCGGATCGCGCCCGAGTATGCGGCGACGCTCGTCGACCGCATCGCGGCGGACGACGCCGTGTTCTGCGTCGACACGGGCATGTGCTGCGTGTGGGGTGCGCGCTATCTGCATGCCACGGGCCGCCGGCGGATGCTCGGGTCGTTCAACCACGGCTCCATGGCCAATGCACTGCCGATGGCCATCGGGGCGGCTTTCGCACGCCCCGGACAGCAGATCGTGGCCCTCTGCGGCGACGGCGGTCTTTCGATGCTGCTGGGCGATCTGGCTACCGTGGTGCAGTATCGCCTGCCCGTGAAGATCGTCGTGTTCAACAACCGCGCGCTGGGTATGGTGAAGCTCGAAATGGAGGTGGCCGGGCTGCCCGACAGCCAGACCGATCTGTACAATCCGGATTTCGCGGCCGTTGCCCGTGCCATGGGCATCCCGGCCTTCACGGCGGATTGTCCGGACGATGCGGAACGGGTGCTGCGCGAGGCTTTCGCGACGGAGGGACCCGTACTCGTGAGCGTGCAGACCGATCCCGATGCGCTGGCCATGCCGCCCAAAGTGGAGTTCGCGCAGATGGCGGGGTTCGTGCGGGCGATGACGAAACTCATTCTGGCCGGACGCGGCGACGAGGTGATCGCCACGGCCCGGAGCAACATCAAACATCTGTGGGGGATGATCTGACCGGAGGCCGGAGAAAAGGGAAAAGGGAAAAGGGAAAAGAGAGGGGCCGGCCGGCAAGTTTCGAAGATCGGAAATCGGCGGTGTGTCCCGACGGGTAGCCTCTGCTGCGTTGTGATCGGCATCCCGGCTCGGACCTGTATTTCGGAACGTTTCTTCCGCCGCGGATCCCGGTGTCCTGTATTTTCCGTTCTTGCATGTCTGAAGAGGAAGCGTCGAATTGTCCGATTGGACGCATCCTCGAATCGTCGAAAGGGGCGTCCGGCCCCTTTTTCGTATGGAGAATTTGTCCGTCTTCGGCTCCGCTGCTGCATCGGCGACGGGCGGCCGGAGCGTTTCGATTGATCGGCGTCCGGGCGGTGCGGAGGTGCGGATTACGCTTCCAAGCGGGCGAACCAGTAGGTGTAGGTGCGTGTCGAGCCGTCGTCGAGCCGAACGTCGAAGCTGCGGCTGAAGGGGTCGCCCAGACGGAACGGGACGGGGCGGCGGAAGATGGGGCCGTCGAAGCAGAAGGTGTGGTACTCGCCGTTTTCGCCGTTGGGGTCGGTGCCGGCGGGCAGCGAGTCGAGGAATGCGCGGTCGATCCGGCGGCCGATGGTCTCGGGGCCGAACAGGTCGGCTTGCGCGGTAACGACGACGGTCTTGAGACCCGTGCCGAGAAATTCGCGCATGACCGCTTCGGAGCTGCGGCCCCAGAGCGGTTCGGCCACCTCGATGCCGAGCGGTGCGAGCTGCCGCTCGCGGTAGGTGCGCACGTCGTGCAGGAGGATGTCGCCGAAGATGAAGCAGCGGACGCCCTGTCGCTCGAAACGCTCTGCCGTGCGGGCCATCGCTGCGCCGTAATCCTCCATCGTGCCGGCGGGTGCGAGGTCGACCGCGTGCAGGGGGATGCCGATGCTCGCGGCCTGTGCCTGCAACAGCGGAAGCGGGATGCCGTGCATGGTCGAGCGGCGCGTGTCGCGGTTGACGGTCGTCAGCAGCGCGACGATTTCGTAGCGTCCGGACTTCAGAGCCCGCAGCAGCGCGTGGGCCGAGTCTTTGCCGCCGCTCCAGTTGAAGACCGCCTTTACCCGTTCCATACGACGTGTTCCGCATTGTGGAAGAGACCGCAGACCAGCGTGAGGTATTCGGGCATCCGCCCTTCGCGGCCCCACCGGAGTTCGATGCCGAAGAGTTCGGAGGTCGTGCGGCCGATGTCGAATCCGCAGGCTTCGAGCGAGGGGCGCACGAGTTCGGGGTGGCGGCAGGGCAGACCTTCGGGCCGCGTGCAACTCCCCTCGGGGCAGTGGAGGCAGCTGCCGGCATAGGCGAACGAGCGGCCGCCGCAGGTGTGCTCCAGATCGAGCAGGCGCGCTTCGAGCCGCTGCCTCTCGGGTCGGATCAGACGGCGGGCTTCGGCGAGCGGAAGAGCGCGCTCGGCGGGAGTGATCTTCGTGGCGACGAGCAGTGCCGTGCGGTATTGCGCGAGGCGGGTTTCGACATCGAAATCGAACGGGGGACATCCCCAGCTGCGGCCATAGCTGGGGCAGGCGCGGCAGTAGCCGGCGATCCGCTCCGCATCGCGGAAGCGGGCCGTGTACTCGGCGACGGGAAGGGTCGCGATGCGGTCTTCGGCATGGTAGGAGAGGGTCATAGGCCGGCGAAGAGATCGAACTGGTGGAGGAGCGTGAGGGTGAAGAAGGTTCCGACGAGCAGGCACAGCACGGCCAGCAGCGCATTGAGCACGCGCGGCGAAGGTTTCGAGGGTGCGGCCACGATCTGCCGGACGTACTCGCGGAAAAAGACGTAGAGCGCCGGGACGACGCTGCACGCGAGCAGATAGTCTTCGGGAATGCCGAAGAAGTAGACTTTGGAAAGGCCGATGAGGGCCCAGTGGCAGAGGAACATCGCCAGCACGATGTTGACCCGCTGGGAGAAGGCGAGCATCAGTCCGATGGTGAAGACGGCCACCGAGCAGGGCATGACGGGCGAGGTGATGGCCGGAAAGGTGCGCCCCAGTGCCAGCGAGGCGAGCGGATAGACCGCCGGCATGAGGAAGAGCAGCAGGGCGAAGCGGCTGTGGCGGCCCGTGCGTTCGAGCGAGGCGTGGCCGGCCGCGAGGTCGTAGAGCCAGATGCAGCCCATGATGGCCCAGAAGAGCGCCAGCATGTCGTGGTATTCGCGCGGGCGGCAGTAGATCATGTAGTAGACGCCGGCGATCCAGAAGTTCAGGAGGGCCATGTAGAGTTTCATTCCCGTCCGCACGACTTTCGACGGGCGCACGCAGAGCAGCAGCGTGAGCAGGGCGCCGAGTGCCGCGAGTGTGATTTGCAGCGGCCATGTGGCGGCGTTGTAGGCGGAGATCGTATTCCAGAAGGTTTCCATGTGCGCAGGGCGGTTATCGGCCGGGATTTTTGCGTCGCGTGAGCGAGAAGGCGCGGCGGTTGAAGACGAAGATCGGCAGTGTGGCGCCGGCGGCCAGCAGGATGATGACGCTCAGCGAGACGGTGGCGTTGAGGAAGAACTGCTGCATGTATTGCAGCCCCTCGCCCGGGTCGTTGAGCGATTGGAGGAACATGATGAGCGAGAAGACGGTTTTGTAGGCGTAGATGCCCGGAACCATCGGCAGCAGGGCCGGAATGTAGAGCACCGTCATCGGGCAGCGCGCGCCGCGCCCCAGCCAGAGGCTTCCCATTCCGATGGTCAGGGCGGCGAAGAGCGAGCCCGTGGCGATGTCGATCCCGGCGTAGTTCATCAGGCAGAAGCGCAGGGCGTGGCCTGCGGCCGCCAGCAGCGCGATGCGCGGGAAAGCCCGCATCGGCGGATCGGAAATGGCTCCGAAACCGATGGCGGCGACCGCCGCGAAAAGTCCGTCGAGAAAGATGTCCGCAGCGATCATAGCAAACTGTTTTTGACCATCAGAAGCGTGGCCGAGAGACCCACGGCGATGCAGACGATCAGCAGCAGGGCGTTGATCAGCCGGCTGAAACCGATCAGGATGTGGCCTTCGACGATGTCGATCACACCGTTGATGAGCGGTACGCCCGGGACGAGGAACAGCGGGCTGGTGGCCAGCGCGGTCTGGGCCGTGCAGTCGAAGCGCAGCGCCGCCGAGGCGCAGAGCGACGCCATGAAGGCCGCGACGATGAAGACGAGGTAGTGGTTGACGCCGTGGGCCTGCATCCGCTGTTTGGCCGCGAAGCCCACGAGCGTGGCGGTGAAGACGATGCCGACGGCCGTCCAGTCGCCGCCGAAGAGGCGGCAGAACGAGGCGTTGGCCAGTCCGACGGTCAGCAGCACGAAGATCGGGTCGATGCGCGGCTTGGCGGTCAGCCCGCCGAAGCGGCGGCGGATCTCCTCCAGCGGCAGACGCTCGTCGAGGGCATCCCAGCTCAGGGCGCTCAGATCGGAGTTGCGTTCGAAGCTGACGGGCAGCGCCGGAATCCGCACTACGCGCGTTACGACCTCGCCGCTCGTCTCGTCGCGCGCGGTGAGAATCGTGCTCTTCTGGAAACTCGAAAGCTGGATGTCGACCCCCTGCGAGGCGCCGATTCGCTGCGAATTGCGGATCACGCGCGAGGTGTGTACGCCCGAACCGAGCAGATAGGTGGCGTACTCGGCGATGAAATCGAGGATTTCGTGCAGTTCCTTCTGGGTTTTCATAGGCGTTGGTTTTGTTGCCTTCGTTTTCCCGTTTCGGCGGTTTTCGGGTACGCGCGGATTGCCCCCCCCCTCCCTGCGGTCTTGACGGAAATGTTGGCTTCGCCTTCGTTTCTCGCTTCGGCAGAGTCGAAGAACGGGCATGGCTCTGCTCTCGGCTTAACGAAAACGCTGCAAAAGTAGTGTATTCCGGCGGAACCCGAAACGTTTTCGGAAAAAATTTGTCGGCGGCTGATTCGGGCCGTTGTCCTGTGCCGGTCGTTCCGTGTCGGCGGTCCGTTGCGGACCGTGCGATGCCGGCAGCCGGATCGGCGGGCGCGGCCGGCCTCCGGCAGTCCGCAAGAGGAAGACGGGTGTCCGGGACTTTTTCCGGCGACGGGGCTGGACGATCCGCGAAATATCGCCTCGCGGTCTTTGGGATCCGGGTTTTGCGGTTCGTCGCCGGCGGCTCGGTTTTGCCGATGGTCCGGTGTCGGCGCTGCGGCATTGCCTTTGGTCGGCGTTCGCCGGCGGCATCGGGTTTCGGGCGGAGCTGCGGGCCGCCTCGGGAAGGGGGCGGCGGACGGCCTTCATCGCACGCGCGATCGAGTGCCGAAGCCCGTCCCTCGGCGAAAGGTCGTGCGCGGGCGTTACGGAAAAAGGTCGCGGATCAGGCGGGGTGCGGTCGTCCGCAATTCTGCCGGGCGATGCCTCAGCGTCCGCGGAAAGCATCGGTCCAATGCGCTGCCGGGCGATACGTCCGACAGCTCCGGACCCGCGCCGGCAGGGCCCCGGAACGTCCCGGAACGCATCGGAACCGGCCGGAAGAGGGCCGTGCGGAGGGTGCGGCGGAGACCTGTATGCGGAGCGGCCGGGATGCCGGATGTTTCGATTATTTGCGAAAAAGCTTTGTTTTTCGGAATTAACCCGTATCTTTGCGGCAGATTTGGTCTCCTGCCGCCGTCGGGCGGAGGGGTGAAAAGGGAATCGGGTGCAAATCCCGGACAGTCCCGCTGCTGTGAAGCTCCGCGTTCGTTCCGAACATCTCGGCCACTGATCCTCTCGGGATCGGGAAGGCTTCGGAACGGGAGTAAGTCAGAAGACCTGCCAAGTCGATTCGAGGCCGTGAGACCCCGTGGGATGGGCAAACGGTTTCGGTTGAGTTCAAACGAATGTAACGAATGATTCGTTCCGGTACCGGCGGTGCGGGAAGCGGTGCGCATGTCGTGCGACGGCGCTCTGCCCGGACCGCAGACGAGTGCGGGAATGCGTAACGAATTTCGGTATGGAGCTGCTCGAAAGGCTTTTCATGGGCTCTCCCGCCTTGTGGGGCGGAGGCGTAGCCCACTCGGTGCTGATTCTCGCGCTGGTCGTGGCGCTGGGGATCATGCTCGGCAAAATCAGGGTTGCCGGCGTGTCGCTCGGCGTAACGGGCATCCTGTTCGTGGGGATCGCTTTCGGATGGTACGGGATGAACGTCGACGGCCATCTGCTGCATTTTCTCAAGGAGTTCGGACTGATCCTGTTCGTCTATTCGATCGGTTTGCAGGTCGGTCCCGGATTCTTTTCCTCTTTCCGCAAGGGCGGCGTTACGCTCAACAAAGTCGCTGTACTGGCCGTGCTGCTCGGCGTCGGGACGACGGTTGCGCTCTATTGTCTGACGGGGCTTCCGATGACGACCCTCGTCGGCGTGATGTCCGGAGCCGTAACCAACACCCCGGGGCTGGGCGCCGCGCAGCAGGCCTTCAGCGACCTGCACGCCGGAGCCGAAGCGCCCGACATAGCTACGGGTTATGCCGTGGCCTATCCGCTGGGCGTGGTGGGGGCGATCCTGACGCTCGCGGCACTGCGCTATCTGCTGCGCGTCGACACGCAGCGGGAGGAGCGCGAAGCCGGCAGCGGCACCGATGCGCTGAAGGATCTGACGACCCGCCGCATCTCGGTCGAGGTGTGCAATCCCGCGATCGAGGGCATGAGCATCGCGCAGCTCCGCGAACTCGCGTTGCGCGAGTTCGTGATTTCGCGCATCTGCCGCGCGGGCGGCGAACCCGAGCTGGCCGGCGCGGATACGAAGTTGCACGGCGGCGACAGGGTGCTCGTCGTTGCCGCACCCCGCGATATCGAGGCGTTGGTGGCTCTCATGGGCCGCGAAGCGGCGGACACTCCGCTCATGCGGGACCGAAAGATGATTTCGCGCCGCATACTCATCACCAAATCCGAACTCAACGGCAAACAGTTGGCCGATCTGAAGGTGCGCAGCACGTGCGGCGTTACGATCACGCGGATCAACCGTGCGGGCATAGACCTCGTGGCGGCCGGATCGCTCCAGTTGCAGATCGGCGACCGCGTAACGGTCGTCGGTCCCGAGCTCTCGGTGGCCCATGCCGAACGGCTGTTCGGCAATTCGCTGCGCAGGCTCGATCACCCCAATCTGATTCCGATCTTCATCGGCATCGCGCTGGGCGTCGTGCTCGGCAGCATTTCGTTCTGGATTCCGGGGGTCCCGCAGCCCGTGAAATTGGGCCTTGCGGGCGGTCCGCTGGTCGTGGCGATCCTCATCGGCCGCTACGGACCGCACTACAAGCTCGTAACCTATACGACGATGAGTGCCAATCTGATGTTGCGCGAAGTGGGCATAGCCCTCTTCCTCGCGGGCGTGGGACTGGGAGCCGGCGAGGATTTCATCCCGACGCTTCTCGCGGGCGGATACGTCTGGATCGCCTACGGAGCGGCGATCACGGTCGTACCGCTGCTGCTGGCGGGACTCTGGGGGCGGCTGCGCTATAAACTCAACTACTACACGCTCATCGGAGTGCTCTCGGGCGCATCGACCAATCCGCCTGCACTGGCCTATTGCTCGGAGCAGACCCAGACCGATGCCCCTTCGGTGGGCTATGCCACGGTCTATCCGCTGTCGATGTTCCTGCGCGTGCTGGCCGCCCAGCTGTTGATCCTGATGTTCGGATAGAATTAAAAAGGCGCGGCGGAACCAGACACGTTCCTGCCAAAACAAGTCGAATAGAGATTAGTATGCCGCCGTGCCTTTTTTCAATACAGACGTTATGAATATCGTTTTACACGGAATCGCCGAGGAATGCGCGCAACGGATCGCCGCCCGCTACGGATTCGTCCTGCGCCGTTCGCTCGACGGGATCGGCGCGGGGAACAACCTCGTGCTGCTGCCGATGCCGACCGCCGATGCCGAGCGGATCGCACTCTTCGTCCGCATGCAGCGGCTCGAAGATCCGGTCGCCGTCGTCGCCTCCGTCGGTTCGCCGATGTTGAGCGTCGTCCGGTACAGCGTGCGTCCCGAAAATTTCTTCACGGTGGATGCCGACGCGGACGACGGGATGCAGGAGTACGAGATCTCGCGGATCGTCGCCGCCTCGCTGGGGCTCGTCTGCGCCCACGAGGGGATCTGAAACGGGGCTGTCCGCGGCGCGGCGGATCGCAGCGCCGGTTTCGCCCGTGTGCCGGACCCGATGCTCCGCCCGTGCCCCCCCCCGGCCTGTCCGCTTCGTCCGGGCGTCCCCCTTCCGTCTGCCGTTCCGTCAGCCGGCGGCGAAGCGCTGTGAGGCTGCTTGAGATGGCGTTGCGGACAGGTGTCCTATTTCTCCACGTACAAATCGAAGATTTCGTAGCGGTCGAAGTCGAGCCAGTAGCGCAGGGCCAGCTCCCGGACATAGAGCCAGTAGGCTTCGGTGAGATCGCCGTAGAGCTCGATGCCGCGCCGGACGTCGCGGCGGATGCGCTCGGCGTATTCGGGCTTGAGCGCCAGCCGGATCGTCTTGCCCTTGAAGGTGAAACGCGCCTCGGGCCGGGGATGGTCCGTGTCGGCCACCGTAATCAGTCCGTGGCCGACGGAGGCGCCCGTGCCTGCTTGCAGGCCGTCGTTCATGCAGCTCACGGGCGGTTTGCGGCCGGCGAAGGTCGTAACCTCGATGTCGTCGACCCCGATGTTGAAGTATTCGCGGGCGCGGATTCCCATCTTGACGCCCACGGTGGCGTAGATGCCCAGATGGCCGTGCAGTTCGTTGGTCAGCACGCCGGCCCGCCATTCGCTCGGGCCGTGGCGTCGGACCGCCGAGTCGATGATCGGCGCCACGTCGGCGGCATAGAGTGCGCGGTCGGTCGGGAACCCGTAGAAGACGCGGCTCTCCGTATCGGGCTTGCCGCGCAGAACGGCGATGATTTCGCTTTCGACCTTCGCGGCCGGCATTGCGGCGGGGAGCCGGAGCGACACGACGTTCGTTCTGGCCGACACCTCCTCGAAGAGCTCGGGCCGGTAGAGCCGCAGGACGGTCAGATCGTCCCACAGACCGAGATGTCCGGTGCGGACTGCCGTGGCGAGCGGTTCGGTTCGGTGCGTGCGTGCGATCTTTTCGGCATAGGGAGTCCGGATGGCCGCGATCGAATCGACCAAAGCGCGGGTTACGGGCAGCGGCCGGGCCTGATTGGCCGAGACCGCCTCCGTGCGGATGCCGCTCGCCAGCACCTTGCGGGCCGCCGCGGTGTCCGCCTCGAAGTTGGGACCTGCGAGCGGATCGGCCGAAGCGGTGTACCAGACGATCCGTTCGATGCGTGCGGCGAGCTCCGGCTCCGCAGACAGAAGGTCCTGCACGTTGGTCAGGGCGCCGAGTGCGACGAAGACGACCTTTTCCTCTTCGCCCCGGAGGGTCCGGGCGATCAGTGCGCTCGCCGTCGGAAATCCCTCTTCCGGACTTTCGGAGCCGTTCGTGCCCTTCGCCTCCCCGGCATGCTCGGGGCCGGCCGGAGCGCCCCAGTCGACCTGTGCGGACTGCTGCCTCCATGCCGGAGCGGCTGCGCCGGCCGGGCGTCCGACGCCGACCGGGATGCCCTCGTGGTGGAACCCGTCCAGCAGCGCACGGACGCGGCGGGCGGTCTGCGCAGGCGGCAGAGCGCCGTCGGAGGTGGTAACGGCGAGCACTTCGGCTTCGCGGTTGCCGAGAAGCATGACGAGGGCCCGCAGGTCGTCGGGCGCGCCGTCGGTGTCGATGATTACGTGGAACCGCGCTTTGCCCGAGTGGGCGAACCCGTTCGGGACGGCGGCGGCGAGCAGCAGGGCTGCGAGCAGCGTTTTCGCTGCAAAGAGGGATGCGGGTGATTTCATGGCCTCAGAAATGGATGTTCACGCCGCCCAGCGCCGTCGCTTTCGGCATGGGGTATCCGGCGTTGATTTCATAGCGTTGCGCGAGCAGGTTCTCGCCGCGGGCGAAGAGTTCGAGCCGCTGCGTTAGACGGAAGCTCACGTCGGCGTTCCACAGCACGAAGCTGTCCGTCGTGTCGGGGGAGACCGACGTGTAGAGGTTGCGGACATACTGGATGCCGGTCGAAGCGTTCCAGCGGCCGCGCGAAAAGCGGGCGCCGGCGTAGAGTTTGTGTTCGGGGGCGGCGACGACCGGATATTTCATGTGAAGCCAACTGTAATTGGCCGAGACCGACCATGCGGCGTCGATCGCCCACGCAATTTCGGCTTCGACGCCGCAGTTGCGCACCTTGCCGGTGTTGACGTTCATCGGGCGGTCGTCTACGGGTACGCGCATGATCATGTTCTCGCCGTCGATACAGTAGAGGGCGACTCCGTACGAGAGCGCTCCTCGCAGCAGCCGTTGCGAGTAGGAGAGTTCGTAGCTCATCAGCCGTTCGGGTTTCAGATCGGGATTCTGCGGCGGGAACATGTACATCTCGCGGATGGTCGGAAAACGGAATCCCTTGCTCGCCATGGCCTTGATCTGGGCATCGCGGGGCAGACGGAACGAGAGACCGCCCTGCGGGATCCACTCCGTGCCCACGTGCGAGTGGCGGTCGATGCGGATGCCTGCGTCGAGCGTCAGCCAGTCGGCGAGCGTCTGGCGGAAGTCGACGTAACCGGCCACCTCGTCCATCGTTTCGTCGGCCGTGGTCCGGTCGGGCTGTCCGTCGATATAGCGGTTCCACGCCTTGCCGCCGAAACGTTGGTAGTCGACGCCCGCCGTCAGCCGGTTGCCGCGGAAGAGCGTGGCGCTCTGGTACCACGAGACGCCCAGCATCCGGTCGCGCGAGTTGAAACGGTAGTCGAGCGGCGTCTCGCCCGCCGAGTAGCCGTCGTTGATCTTGTGGCGGCCCCAGTTGTAGAAGAAGCTTAGAGCGCCCGAGGTCGTGCCGTAGTCGTTGCGCAGCGCGAACGAGGTCATGCCGCGCGTGATGTGCGAGTCGTTGTCGTAGATCGGGGCTTGGACCGTACCCGGATTCTCGGCGTCGAAATGCGTAACGTTCACGTCGGCCCATACATCCCATGCCTCGCCGAGCTCGTAGCCCAGTATGACGTAGCCGCCGTACTGGTCGAAGGCCATGTCCCTGCGGTGGCCGTCGGTGCGGTTGTAGGAGAGCGTCGCCACGCTGGTGAAGCGGCCGGCCTTCACGCGGTTCGTCGCTTCGGTCTGGAGCGTGTTGTAGGAGCCGTAGCCTGCGCGGATCGCGGTTCGTACGCCGTCTTCGCGCATCTTGCGCGTTACGATGTTGATGACGCCGCCCATGGCGTTCGAACCGTAGAGCACCGAGGCGGGGCCGCGCACCACTTCGACGCGGTCGGCCAGCATCGACTGATAGGCGTCGGCGATAGGGTGCCCCATCAGCCCCATGTACTGCGGATGACCGTCGATCAGGACCAGCAGTCCCGTGGTCGGATTGCCGGCTTCGTTGCCGTTGCCGATGCCGCGCAGGGTCATCTGCCCGGCGGCTCCGGTCGAGACGCCGTAGCCCATCAGTCCGCGTCCCGTGATGAAGAGCCCCGGCACCTGTTCGGCAAGCGTCGGCAGCAGCGAGGGCTGTCGCCGGCTTTCGATCTGCGCGCGCCCGACCACGGAAATCGTCATCGGCAGATGGCGCAGGTCGGTTTCGCTGCGCGTGCCCGTAACCACCACCTCGCGGATGGGGTGCACCTCGTCCCCGTGCAGCGTGTCGCGGGACTGCGGATGGAGGGTGCACAGCGGTGTCATGCTGCCGATCAGAAGCAGCAGTATCGGTTTCGTTTTCATCGTGTCGGTCGGTTGTCGTTCATTGGATTTCTCGGTGCGGGGAAGAGGTGCGCCTGCCGCCCCTGCTCGATGTCCGGCGGCGGTCGGCGTCCGACCCGACGGTCGCCGGAGCGTGCGGAGGTCGGATGCGACGGTTCGCCGGTGCGTTTCGCTGCGTAGGACGGGTCATATATAACAAGTGGTATGACGATGGTTGCACATCCCGAAGGTACGGAGAGGGGGTGTTGCAATTTCGGTGCCATCATGTTGCGGGTCGGGGCTCCGTGGGTGTGTGAGGTGCCGCGCTTGTACCGCACGCCGCGGATGCGGAGCGTGCGCCGCGGCGGCGGGCGTGCGAAGAGCGGGAGGGGTGGGCGAAGGCGGCAGAGAACGGGAATGGACCGGGAAAAGACGGAGCAAAGAGGAGGGAGAAGATAACGGGAAAAGGGATTCCGATCCGTCTGCTCCGGAGCGATCGGAAGGCCGGAGCGGGCACAGAGGGATGCGGAGCACAAAAAAAGGGGAAAGCTACTTACATCGCACCGCTACGACCGCATACCCTTGCTCGATTCCTCGCCTGGGGGATTCTGCGGGAGCTGGTCGTGTAAGACTTTCCCTCGGCAAAGGTAGGCAAATTATCCGTTTTTGCAAATAGATGGCGGAATTTTAT
>CBJMC01400__coassemble_904_pt1 | contig 24506 bp, 19 predicted proteins | sample CBJMC01400__metabat2_low_PE_040 | metagenome-assembled genome bin CBJMC01400
CCGCGTCCCGTCCGTCTGCGGCGCCGTGTCGTCTCGGCTCGCACGCAGGATCAACCGAAGCGACTGGTCGTAGGTGAAATAGTTCCAGACCCAATTTACGAATACGATGATTCTGTTCTTCACGCCGAGGATCGAGCGCAGGTGCACCACGAGCCACATCGTCCATGCCGCCCAGCCGTCGATGCGCAGCTTCCCGATTTCGGCCACGGCGCGGTTGCGCCCCACGGTCGCCATGACGCCCGGATTGCGGTATCGGAACGGCACCATCGGTCTTCCCGACGCCTTGCGGCAGAGGTTGTCCGCGAGACGTTCTCCCTGCTGAATGGCGGGCTGCGCCAGTTGGGGGTGCCCGTCCGGATAGTCCGGATCGCCTCGCAGGATGCACTGGTCTCCGATCGCGTAGATGTTGTCGTACCCTTCCACGCGGTTGAAGGCATCGACGCGGATACGGCCCCCGCGGCCCGTGGGCAGCAGGCCCTCGTCTCCGATGCGTTCGGCTTCGACGCCGCTCACCCAGATGAAGGTCAGCGAGGGCAGCCCGCTCCCGTCGTCGAACACCACGCTGCGGTCGCGGTAGTCCGTAACCTTTTTGCCGAGCAGAATCTCCACGCCCATGCGGCTCAGAAAACGCCTCGCGGCATCCGACGAGGGGGCCGACATTCCGGCCAGCAGACGGTCGCCCGCTTCGACCAGATGGATGCGCATCCGCTCCGCCGGAAGATCCGGATAGTCGCGCGGCAGCACGAAACGCTTCATTTCGGCGAGCGCTCCGGCGATCTCGACGCCCGTTGCGCCTCCGCCCGCGACGACCACGTTCAGCAGTTCGTCGCGTTCGCGCTCCGAGGACGAGGTGAGCGCCCGTTCGAAGTTCGTCAACAGCGTATTGCGCAGTGCCGTCGCCTCCGCGACGCTCTTCATCGGCAGCGCGTGGCTCCGGAGGTGTTCGTTTCCGTAGAAGTTGGTCGTCGTGCCCGCGGCCAGCACGAGTTCGTCGTACTCCAGCGACCCGATCGAGGTCCGCAGGGTGTTGCGCTGCGGGTCGACGGCCTGCGCTTCGGCCATTCTGAAGTGGAAATCGCGTTGTTTGCGGAAGATCCTGCGGAACGGAAACGAGATCGAAGAGGGCTCCAGACCGGCCGACGCCACCTGATAAATCAACGGCTGGAATTGATGATAGTTGTTCCGGTCCACGAGCACCACCTGATAGTCCGATCGGCGCAGCCGGCGGGCGAGCTTCACTCCTGCGAAACCGCCGCCGATGATTACGACCCGCCTTTGCGGGGTTCTTGGTATATTGAAACTCATCGTATTGCGATTGTTCGTCCCGGCTTCTTGCCGATGCGGTCCGCCGCTTGCGGGGCCTCTCTCCGGCGAAGAGCCTGTTGCGTACTGGCCGGGCACCTTTCGTGCCGAAACCGCCGCCCGGCGCGGGAAATGCACCGCCCCGGCCGCACGTCCCCTCCCTGCATGCCTCTGCGCCGGACTTCCCTGCGCCGCGGCCCGTCCGGCGAGACAGCGCACGACGTTTTCGCAGCCGGGCTTCCGACGACCGCAGGTGCGGGCTGAAGCAGGTACGCCCGCGACCGACCCGGCGATGCCGCGCTGCACGGACGCTTCTCCGTCCGGCGCTCCCGTGTAAAACCCTGCGGAAAACGGGATTCGCCGGGGCACCCGTCCCGTTGCGCTCGCTCCGCACCGGCAGGGGCACGTGCGGCCAAGGCGGCGCCTCCCCTCCCCGGAAATGCCTCATTCCCCGTTGCCGCGGTCCGGCTTTCCGGCAGGCTCCGCACCGCCGGCGGTGCGGCGTTTCGGAGCGCATTTCCGCCCGCCCCGATCCCGGTCTCGCCTCTTCCGCCGCACCGACGCGAGCCCCGCACTCTGCGGGAAGCATCTGCGAACCTCCTCCTTCCGCCCGCCTCCGATCCTCCCGATTCCGGACGATCTACTCACAGCCACCTTTTCCCCCCCCCGGACGGCATCGTTTCCGCTCCGGTGCGCCCGCGCGGCATCTCGCCTCCCGGCTGCCGGGCCGGCGGCGGATATTCTCCCCGGTCGTCCGCCGCCTTCGATCCGCCCGGCTTCCGTGCGTTCCGGCAAAATGCGGAAAAACGGCTTTTACCCCCGGCTTCTCCGCGACGTTCGGCCCCGTCTCGGGTATCGCCTCCCGGCGAAATGCAAAAAAAAGTTGCTTTTGCCCCCGATTTATTCGTACCTTTGCCGCTCGGATGACGGGACTTTTCTACATACTGCTTTTCTGGCTCGCCGGCAACGTCCTGAGCCATTGCACGGGAGGGTACGTGCCGGGCAACATCGCGGGCATGGTGCTGCTCTTCGCGGCGCTCAGCCTGCGGTGGGTGAAGGCCGAGACCGTGCGCCCCGCGGCCCGCTTCCTGCTGGGCGCCATGGCGCTCTTTTTCGTGCCGTACGGCGTGGGGCTGATGGTTTCGTGGCGGACGATCGCCGAGAATCTCTGGGCCATCGTCGTCTCGGGCATCGTGAGCACCGTCGTCGTGCTGGTGAGCGTCGGGCGGACCTTCCAGTCGATCAACCGCCGCAAGAGAGAAGATGATCCGGTCTATCGTCCATAGCGACCTTTTCCTGCTGACGGCCACCGTCGGCTTCTACTGCCTCGGCGCGTCGCTCTACCGCCGGACGCATGCCGTCGTGCTCCATCCCGTCCTGCTCGCCTTCGCCGCGATGATCGGCGTGCTCGAAGTCTGCGGCATCGAGTACGCCCGGTACGAACAGGCGACCGGCCTCCTCGATTTCGGCCTCGGTCTTTCGGTCGTGGCGCTGGGCTATCTGATGTACGAACAGGTGAATCGGATCCGCGGACGTCTGCTTCCGGTGCTCGTCTCGGCGGTCGTGGGGTGCGTCTTGGGGGTGCTGAGCGTCGTCTACATCGCCATGGCTTTCGGGGCCGAACGCACGGTGCTCACCTCGCTGGCCCCCAAGTCCGTTACGGTCCCCATCGCCGTCTCGGTGGCCGAGCCGCTGGGCGGCATGGTTACGCTGACCTCGGTCGTGGTCTTCTGCGTCGGCATCTTCGGCAGCCTCTTCGGCGAGTGGATACTCCGCCGCTGCGGGGTCCGCGATCCCGAAGCCCTCGGTTTCGCACTGGGTTCGGCGGCCCACGGAATCGGCACGGCGCGCGCCATCGAACTCGGCGCCGTCGAGGGTGCGCTCTCGGGTTTGGCGATGGCGCTGATGGGACTGGTTACGGCGCTTCTGCTGCCTCTGATGGAAAAATACCTCTATTAAGTTTTTTTAATCTCCGGAAAATACTACTTTTGCGGCACCTAAAACTTTACCCTACACAAAAGCGGCTTTTCATATGGAGTGGCTCTACTCTCTCTTTTTCGGCAGCGGCATCGCCCATGCCGTCCTGACGTTCGCGTTGGCCATCACCGTCGGCATCCTGCTCGGCCGGGTGAAGATCGGCGGCGTCTCGCTCGGCATCACGTGGGTGCTCTTCGTGGGCATCGCGCTCAGCCATTTCGGCATGACCGTCGACGGCGACGTGCTCCATTTCGTCAAGGAGTTCGGATTGATTCTCTTCGTCTTCTCGATCGGCCTTCAGGTCGGCCCGGGCTTTTTCTCCTCGTTCAAGCAGGGCGGCTTGCAGCTCGTCGGCTGCGCTGCGGCGATCGTGCTGCTCGGCGTGGCCGTGGCCTATGCGATCCACGTCGCCACCGGGACGCCGATCCCGACAATGGTGGGCGTGCTCTCGGGCGCCGTTACCAACACCCCGGGCCTCGGCGCCGCACAGCAGGCTTACACCGACGCCTCGGGCATCGACGATCCTTCGATCGCATTGGGCTATGCGGTGGCCTATCCGCTGGGCGTGGTCGGCATCATCGCCTCGATGATCTTCGTCCGCTATGCGCTGCGCGTGAAGTTCGAGCAGGAGAACGAAGCGCTCGCGGCGCTCTCCCGCGAGCATAAGCTCGCTTCGAAGGTTTCGATCGAATTCAACAACGAACTGCTCGACGGCCGCACGGTAGCCTACATGCGCGATCTGGTGAAGCGTCAGTTCGTCATTTCGCGCATCATGCGCCCCGACGGCTCGATCGCGATGGCCGACGCCGACAGCACGGTGCATCAGGGCGACCGGCTGTGGGTCATCGCCGACGCCGAGGACCTGCCGGCGATCGTGGCCTTTTTCGGTCATGAGGTGGAGATGGACGACGTGGCGTGGGGCAACAACACGCCCGACTCGGAGCTCGTCTCGCGCCGCATTCTCGTTACGCGCTCCGAGATCAACGGCAAGAAGTTCTCCGACCTGCGCCTGCGCACCAAGTACGGCATCAACATCACGCGCGTCAACCGTTCGGGCGTGGACCTGATTCCCTATCAGGGGCTCGAACTCCAGATCGGCGACCGCGTGATGGTCGTCGGCCCCCGTTCGGCGGTGGAGCAGACGGCCAAGGTGCTGGGCAACTCGCTCAAGAAACTCGACCAGCCCAACCTGCTGACGATCTTCGTCGGCATCGCGCTCGGCGTGCTGCTGGGCTCCGTGCCGCTGCTCAATGTACCCCAGCCCGTGAAACTGGGGCTGGCGGGCGGTCCGCTGATCGTGGCGATCCTCATCGGCCGCTTCGGCACCCACTTCCACCTCGTAACCTACACCACGCAGAGCGCCAACCTCATGCTGCGCGAAGTGGGCATCGCGCTCTTTCTCGCTGCGGTGGGCATCGGCGCCGGCGACGGTTTCGTGGATGCGATCCTGAACGGCGGCTATCGCTGGATCGGTTACGGCGTGTTGATTACCGTGATTCCGATTCTCATCGTGGCGGTCGCGGCGCGCCTGTGGCTCAGGATGAACTATTATACGCTCATGGGACTGATCGCCGGCAGTACGACCGATCCCCCCGCGCTGGCCTACGCCAATGCCACTGCGGGCAACGACATGCCGGCCGTGGGCTATTCGACGGTCTATCCCGTGGTGATGTTCCTCCGCGTGCTGACGGCCCAGATATTCATCCTGTTCGCTCTCTGACGGGGCGGAACTGAGTAGTAGAAAGGGGGGGGGAGACGAGGTGAGGTGAGGAAACCGGCCCGCTCCCTCTCCGCTTTCCGACCGAAAGAAGAGGCTGTCCTACGAATTGCGCAGGGCGGCCTCATTTCATACCTACCGCCTCCGAGTGTTTTCCGCGAACCGGCAGTTCCCGAAAGGGGAGGGGCCTACCGGCCTTTCCTTGTTCTCTCCGCGCTTCGGGCGCCCCTCGCTGACGGACGATCCCTCCGGCGTAACGACCGCAGACTGCCGCATGCGTGTCCGTATCCGCTCTTCCGTGCCCCTCGCAGCCGCACGCCGTCTTCGCTCCGCTTCCCGTCCGCCCTGAAGCGCTGTCCGACCTGCATCGCGCGGCCGGGGCGCATCGTCTGCGGCGGGCACGGTTCCGGTTCGGAGCTTGACCCGTCGGAATTCGGCCCAATCCGCTAAGAACGCAACTCTCAGCCGAACCTGCCGCGCGCAGCTCGCCGAACCCGCTCCGCAATCTCCCTCTTCCGTTGAGAGGCTTTTATACGCAAGAAAGCCGGCTGCCGCGACGAACCGCCGCCCTCCGCCGGAACCGAGTGTTCCCGTGCACCTGCCCGCAATAACCCGCGAAGTGCCGCCCTCCTCCGTGGAGAGGCTTTTATACGCAAGAAAGCCGGCGGCCGCGACGAACCGCCGCCCTCCGCCGGAACCGAGTGTTCCCGTGCACCTGCCCGCAATAACCCGCGAAGTGCCGCCCTCCTCCGTGGAGAGGCTTTTATACGCAAGAAAGCCGGCGGCCGCGACGAACCGCCGCCCTCCGCCGGAACCGAGTGTTCCCGTGCGCCTGCCCGGTCATCCGAGCGGATGGCGCGAAAAACGGCTGCCTAACGGGTATTTTCAACGCTCTGAGAATTGCGTATTCGGAAAAGTTCTCGAATAGCGGCACGAATGAAAAAGGGAGTGCCTCCAAACTTGTCGGACACCCCCGTTCCCGTCCTGCCTTTCCGGCCGGCTCTTCTCCTGCCGCGTCCGTATCGGGCCGGCACACCGTCGCCTCCGGCCCCGGCGCTCGTCCGTCTTCAGCGCTTGCGTCTGTCCCGCGTGCCGGCGCCGTGCATCGGACAGCCCCTCGAACCGCACGAGGCGCACCCGCCCCTGCGTTTGCCGCGCAGGGCGCACACGAGCCGCCGGCCTACCGCTGCGACGACGGCCGCACCGATGATCCAGACGACTATGTCCTGCCACGTGGGTTGCATCGCTCACACGAAGAATTGCACGATCCGATAGGTCAGATAGGACATGATCCAAGCCAGCGCGGTGCTGTAAACGACGCTTCCGGCCGCCCATTTCCACCCCGACTCCGCCGCGATCGCCGCGATGGTCGCCAGACAGGGGAAGTATATGAGGATGAAGACGAGGAATCCGGCCGCCGAAGCCGCCGTGAAATCGCCGCTCGCCAGCAGACGTTGCGGCAGATTGTCGATCGCCTCCTCTTCGTCCGCGGAGGCGCCGGTTCCGTCGTCCGCCGCCTCTGCGGAAGCATTCTCGGCGACACGTATTCCGGTCGGGCCGTCCGCGCCTCCGATGCGCTCCGTGCGGAGCTTCTCCGGCGCATCGGCTTCGGCGGGTGCGTCCGCGCTCTCGGAGTAGAGCACGCCCATCGTGCTCACGACGATCTCCTTGGCCGCCACGCCCGACAGCACGGCCACGCTGGCCTTCCAGTTGAGCCCCAGCGGTTCGAACACCGGCTCGCAGGCTTTGCCCACGCGGCCCAGATAGGAGTTTTCGTAGTGCTGTTCGTAGCTCTGGCCCGCTTCGGGACGCGGGTAGTAGCTCAGGAACCAGACGATCACCGAAGCCGCGAGGATCAGTCCGCCCATCTTGCGCAGGTATTGCGCGCACTTGTCCCACATGTGCGACATCGTGGCCTTCCACGTCGGCATACGATAGGGGGGGAGCTCCATGACGAAGGGCGTTTCGTCCACCTTGAAGAAGCTGCGGCGCATGAGCCGGGCGGTCATCACGGCGACCAGAATGCCCAGCACGTAGAGGCCGAACAACACCAGCCCCGCGTGCGACGGGAAGAAGGTCCCGGCCAGCAGCAGATAGATCGGCAGCCGGGCGCTGCACGACATGAAGGGGGTGATGAGCGCCGTGATGAGCCGGCTGCTGCGGCTTTCGATCGTGCGCGTGGCCATGATGGCGGGCACGTTGCACCCGAAGCCCATGATGAGCGGTATGAACGACTTGCCGTGCAGGCCGATGCGGTGCATCACCTTGTCCATGATGAAAGCCGCGCGGGCCAGATAGCCCGAGTCCTCCATGAACGAGATGAAGAGGTAGAGGATCATGATCTGGGGCAGGAAGACGATCACGCTGCCCACGCCTCCGACGACGCCGTCGACGAGCAGGTCCTTGAGCGATCCGTCGGGCATCCACGTCTCGATGCCCGTGCCGATCCAGCCCACGAGCGTCTCGATCCACTCCTGCGGATAGGCCCCGAGGCTGAACGTGCAGTAGAACATGAGCCACATGAGGAAAAAGAAGATCGGGAACCCCCAGAGCTTGTGCGTTACGAAGGCGTCGATCACCGACGTGGCCGTCGCCTCCTCCTGCCGCCCGGGCGTGTAGGTCTCCTTCAGGGCGCCCGAGATGAACCCGTATTTCTGGTTCGCGAGCGCCGTTTCGACATCTTCGCCCAGCGCCTCCTCGATGCGCCGGGCTTCGCGGTCGCGGATTTCGATCCACTTCGGATAGCGTTCGCACGTGCGGAGCGCCTGCTCGGCCTGCCGGTCGCGTTCGAGCAGCTTGAGCGAGAAGTAGCGGGGCGGGAAGTACTGCGGCAGCTGGGTGCGGTGGGCGCTGAGGTCGCCGTTGAGCTCGCGCAGGCTCTCTTCGATGACGGGGCCTTCGTTGATGTGTATGTGCCGCACGCGGCTGTCGCGGTTCTCGTAGACGGCGACCACCGTGTCGAGCAGTTCCTCGATCCCCCGTCCGCTGCGGGCCACGACGGGCACCATCGGCACGCCGAGCATCCGCCCGAGGCTGTCGTAGTCGAGCCGCGCGCCGCTGGCCTCCAGTTCGTCGTACATGTTCAGCGCCACGACCATGCGCTGGCTCAGGTCGATCAGTTCGGTGGTGAGGTAGAGGTTGCGTTCGAGGTTCGAGGCGACCACCGCGTTGACGATCACGTCGGGCGCCTGCTCGGCCAGATGGCGCCGCACGTAGAGTTCCTCGGGCGTATAGGCCGAGAGGGCATAGGTGCCCGGCAGATCGGTGATCTCGATGCGGTATCCCTTGTAGAGGGCATATCCCCGCTTGGCGTCCACCGTAACGCCGCCGTAGTTGCCCACGTGCTCGTGCCGGCCGGATATGGCGTTGAACAGCGACGTCTTGCCGCTGTTGGGGTTGCCCACGAGCGCCACGTAGATGGTCTCGGGGCCGGCCGCCTGCGCCGTCCCGGGTGCCGGAGCCCCGTCGCCCGGGGTGCATCCGCAGCACTCCTCGCACCGTTCGCGGCGTTCGGACGCATCCCCGCCTGCGGTGCCGGCCCGGCGTCCGCGTCCGGCCTCGTCGTCCGGCACGACCACCACCATGTCGGCTTCGCTGCGGCGCAGCGACAGGTCGTAGCCCATGATGCGGTATTCGATCGGGTCGCGCAGCGGTGCGTTGAGCACCACCTCCACGCGCTGTCCGCGCACGAATCCCATTTCCATGATGCGGCGGCGGAATCCTCCGTGGCCCGTTACCTTGAGGATCGTGGCCGATTCGCCCGTTTTCAGTTCGGAAAGACGCATACTTTTTCGCAATGTTTTTTTGCCCGCAAAGATAGCGAATTCCGTCCGAACGGACTATCCCCATTAGTAGGTATTTCACCAGCCGCCGCCCAGCGCCTTGCAGAGGTCGATGCAGGCGATGTACTGCTGCGCCGTGAGGTTCGCCAGCTCCATCTGCGATTCGTAGAGGCTGCGCTCGGCGTCGATCACCGAGAGGTAGTCCGCCATGCCGCTCAGATAGAGTGCGCGCGTCATGTCCGCAAGGCGTTCGTTGGCTTCGACCAGCCGCCGGGTCTGCTCGGTCTGCGAGCGGTAGGTCCCGATGGCCGCGAGCGCCGTCTCTACGTCGGCGAACGCTTCGAGCACCGTCTGTTCGTAGGCGAAGACGCTCTGCATGTAGCTCTCCTTCGCGGCCTGCTCCCTGCGGCGGAGTTTGCCGAACGAGAAGATCGGCTGCGCGAGCGACCCCACGGCGGTCCACGCCCACGGGTCGCCCGAGGTCAGCCCTTTGACCGACGTGCTGGCGACGCCGCCCTTGCCCGTCAGCGCGATCGAGGGATAGCGCGCCGCGCGGGCGATTCCCACCTCGAAGGCCGCCTGCTGCATGGTGTAGTAGGCTTCCATCACGTCGGGCCGCCGCTCCAGCAGCGCCGAAGGCAGTCCGGCGGGGATCTCCTCCGGACGGCAGTCCGTCTCCAGCGCCCGGCAGTCGCAGAGGGTGTCGGCCAGCTGGGGCGTCTGCCCGAGCAGCGTCGAGAGCGACAGCCGCGTCTGCTCCACGGCGCGGCTGTATTGCGGGATGTCGGCCGCCGCCGTGTAGACCAGACTGCGGGCCTGTTCGAGCGCCACGCCGTCCGACATGCCGTAGCGGAACATCGAGTCGATCAGCGCGGCCGATTCGCGCCGCAGCCCGCAGCTGCGGCGGGCTATTTCCAGATCGCTCCGGTATTGCAGCAGCGTGAAGTAGGTCGTGGCGACCTCGGCCGCGAGCGACAGCCCGACGCCGCGCCATGCCCATTCGCTGGCGAGGATCCGGGCGCGTGCGGCGCGGTCCGTATTCCGGAGTGCGCCGAAGAGCGACACCTCCCACGTGAGCGCGGGTTCGACGGCGTAGCTCTGCACGATCTCGGTCCGGGACGTGTAGTCGCCCTCGGCCGAGACGTCCAGCCCCACCGACGGCATGAACTCCGACCGCGCCACGGCCAGCTGGTCGCGTGCTTGGGCGATGCGCGATGCGGCCGAGAGGAGGTCGCGGTTGTTCGTGAGGGCCGTCTCGACGAGCAGGTTCAGCTGCGGATCGCAGAACATCTCCCACCAGCGGACGGGGATCGTCGTGCTGTCGCCGGCGTCCCGTCCGGCATGGAGATACTTTTCGGGCACGTCGACCTCGGGCGGGTAGAGCTTCGGCATGCAGGAGGCGAAGAGTGCGGCGCAGCATAGCGCGGCGATCAGTCTGTGTTTCATTTCAATTCGGCTTCAAGTTCTTTTTTGCGTTCGCGCCGGCGTTCGAAGCGTCCGATGCGCCCCACGAGGTAGTAGAGCGCGGGGTAGACGAAGATGCCCAGCAGCGTGGCGAAGAGCATGCCGCCCACGAGCGCCACGCCCATGATGTTGCGCGCGGTGGCATAGACGCCGCTGGCGAAGATGAGCGGCATGACGCCCAGAATGAACGCGAAGGCGGTCATGACGATCGGCCTCACGCGCAGCCGGGCGGCACCGACGGTCGCTTCGAGCAGCGACTTGCCCTCGTCGAAGAAGAGCCGGTCGGCGTACTCCACGACGAGAATGGCGTTCTTGGCCGCCAGCCCGATGAGCATCACCAGCGAAATCTGCATGTAGATGTTGTTCACGAAGAGCGGGTTCGTCAGGTGCGCGCCTGCGATGAAGAGCACCGCGCCCAGCACGGCCACCGGCACGCTCATGAGTATGGCGAGCGGCAGCCCCCACGATTCGTAGAGGGCCGCCAGCGCGAGGAAGACGAAGACGAGTGCCAGCAGATAGACCAGCCCGCCGGTTTTCGAGGCGTTGGCCTCCTGATAGGATATGCCGCTCCATGCGATCCCCACGTCGTCGGGCAGCACTTCGTCCGCCGCGGCTTCGACGGCTTTCATCGCGGTCGAAGTCGATGCGTCGGCCGCGGGGCTGATCGTCAGCGAGATCGAGCGGTAGAGATTGAACTGCGAGACGTATTCCACGCCCACCGTGTCGACCACCTCCACCAGCGCCGCGACGGGCACGCTCGCGCCCGAACCGTTCTCGATGTAGTAGCTGTCGAGCGACCGGCGGCCGATCCGGTAGTCGGGCGCCGCTTGCAGATAGGTCTGGTAGAGCTTGCCGAAACGGTTGAAGTTGTTGATGTACGAGCCGCCCAGCAGGGCCGTCAGTTCGCCGTAGAGTTCGCCGAGGTCGACTCCCTGACTGAGGGCCTGCTCCTTGTCGATGCGCAGGCGCCGCTGGGGGATGCCGGCGTTGAACTGCGTCGTTACCGAGGCGATCCCCTCCGTCTTGCGCAGCGTGTCGATCAGCCGGTCGGTCTGGGCCGCGAGGTAGGCGGTTCCCCGGCCTTCGAGGTCCTGCACCTCGACCGATACGCCCGACGAGATGCCGATGCCCGGGATCGAGGGCGGGATGAAGGCGTAGCATTCGGCTCCGGGGACCGCCGCGTAGAGCTCTGCGTTGAGCTGCTGCGCGATCTGCATGGCCGAGAGCTTGCGGTCGGCGTAGTCCACGAGCGAAACGAAGATGATGCCGCTGTCGGTCGAGGCGATGCCGGCCATCATGTTGAAGCCGGCGGCGAACGACGTGGACTGCACCTCGGGCAGCCGTTTGATGACGGCGTCCGCTTCGAGCATCGTCTGCTGCGTGGTTTGCAGCGACGAGGCTTCGGGCGTGTTGACCATCACCATGACGTATCCCTGATCCTCCTCGGGCAGGAATCCGGCCGGGAGCGTGCGCCAGACGAAGAAGATCGCGAGGAGGACGGCCGCGACGAAGATGCCCGTGCGGGCCACGTGCTTCACGGCCGTCGACGAGAAGTGCGTGTAGCGGTCCATCTGGCGTCCGAACCAGCGGTTGAAGGCGGCGAAGAAGCCCTTTTTCGCGGGCTCCTTGGGCCGTAGCAGCAGGGCGCAGAGCGCGGGCGAGAGCGTGAGGGCGTTGAAGGCCGAGAGCACCACCGAGACTGCGATCGTGATGGCGAACTGCCGGAACAGCAGCCCCGTGATTCCGCCCGTGAACGACACGGGGACGAACACCGCGAGCAGCACCACCGTGGTGGCCACGATCGGCGACGAGACGTTGTGCATGGCTTCGAGCGCCGCCTTGCGGGGCGTCATGCCGGCCGCGATGTTGACCTGCGCGGCTTCCACGACGACGATCGCGTCGTCCACGACCAGTCCGATCGCCAGCACCAGCCCCAGCAGCGAGATGATGTTGATCGAGAATCCCATGAGCGGGAAGAGCATGAAGGCGCCGACGAGCGACACGGGGATCGCCACGAGCGGAATGATCGTCGCGCGCCAGTCCTGAATGAAGAGGTAGATGATCAGGATCACCAGCACGAGGGCGATGACGAGCGTGCGGAATATATCCTCGATGCCGGCCTTGATGCTGGTCGTCGTATCCACGACCGTGGTGCAGCGGATGCCGTCCGGCAGCCGTTTTTCGAGCTTTGCGATGGCATCGCCGACTTTCGCGCCGACCTCCACGGCATTGCTGCCCGGCTCCTGATAGACCACCACGAGCGCCGTCGGAGCGCCGCCGAAGAGCGAGCTGACGCCGTAGCTCTGGCTTCCGAGCGAGACCTCCGCCACGTCGCGTATGCGGATCTGCTGCCCCTGCTGCGTGGTGCGGATCACGATGTCGCCGAACTCCTCGGCGGTCGAGATCTGCGCGGGCATCGTTACGGTGTAGGTGTAGGCCGTGCCGTCGGGCGCGGGTTCCGCCCCGAACTGTCCGGCGGGGTAGATGCCGCCCTGCATTTCGATGGCCGATGTAACCTCGCCGATCGAGATGCCGTAGTATTTGAGCACGTCGGGGCGGAGCCAGATGCGCATGGCGTACTCTCCGGCGCCCATGATGCTCACCTTTCCCACGCCGTCGATCTTGAGCAGTTCGTTCTGGAGGTTGATGTAGGCGTAGTTCGAGAGGAACTCGTCGTCGTAGCGGCCGTCGCTGTAGAGGGCGTACACGAGCAGGAATCCGGTCATGGTCTTCTGCGTCGTTACGCCCTGTTTGGTAACCGTGGCCGGCAGCAGCGGCGTGGCGGTCGACACGCGGTTCTGCGTGAAGATGGCGTCCAGATCGGGGTCCGATCCGATGTCGAACGTTACTTGCAGGCTCATCGAGCCGTCGTTGGCGCTGGTGGCCTGCATGTAGAGCATGTCGCTCACGCCCATGACGTTCTGCGCCACGGGCGTGGCCACGGCATTGTTCACCGTCTCGGCGTCGGCCCCGTCGTAGGTGGCCGAGACCTCCACCACGGGCGGCGTGATGTCGGGATATTGTTCGATCGGGAGCGTCCCGATCGAGACGGCCCCCACGAGCACGATGACCACGGCCAGCGCGATGGCGAAGATGGGCCTCGATACGAAGAATTTTTCCATAGCCCCTCCTACTCTTTTACGGGCACGACCTTCATGCCGTCGCGCAGTTTCTGACGCCCCGAAACCACGACGGTCTCGCCGGCCCCGACGCCCGATTCGATGCACCACATTTTACCATAGGTGTCGCCCAGCTCCACACGTCTGTATTCCGCCGTGCTGTCCGGCTTCACGATCCACACGGAGTTGAGCCCCTGCGCCTGATCCACGGCCTGCTGCGGCACCACGATGCGGGGCCGCGCGCCGCCGACGTTGGCCTCCACGCGGGCGAACTGCCCCGCCTTGAGCGTGAGGTCGGGGTTGGGGAACATCACCACGAGCACGATCGTCCCCGTGGTGTTCGACACGTCCTTGCGCGTGTAGTCGTATCGGCCTTCGAGCGGATATTGCACGCCGTCGGCCAGCGTGAGCCGTATGTCGGACAGCAGTCCGTCGTTTTCGTAGATCGACCGTCCGGGCGCGGCATAGCTCAGATATTGCGACATGGGGATCGCCACGTCCACGGTCATCGTGTCGAGGTTCGAGATGGTCGTGAGCACGCTGAACTGCGTCCCGGGTCCCACGTAGTCGCCCACGTGCGCGGGCGTGTGTTCGATGATGCCGTCGATGGGGGCGTAGAGATTCGTGTACCCCACTTCGAGCTGGGCGTTGCGCAGGGTTTGTTCGGCCGAACGCACCGCTGCGGCGGCCGCCTCGTACTGCGCGGTGTACTGGTCGAGCTGCGACCGGCTGATGGCGTTGATCTTCGACAGCGGCACGGCGCGTTCGTAGTTGTTCTTGGCTTCTATCTCCTGTGCGCGGGCCGATTGCAGCGCCGCTTCGGCCGCGAGCATCGTGGTCGAGAGCTGCACGGGGTCGATCGTGAAGAGGAGCTGCCCCTTCTTCACGGGCATGCCGTTCTCGTACCGCTTGGAAGCGAGGTACCCGTTGACGCGGGGCTGGATCACGGCGTCGTAGTTGCTTTCGAGATACCCGATGAAACTCATGCGGACGGGCAGGCTGTCCGCTGCGGCTCGGGCCGTAACGACCCGCAGGGGAGGCATGGCCTCCGGTTTTTTGCGGCTTTCGCATCCTGCGGCGAGGAGCGCCGCAGCCAGCAGGAGCGAGGTGATGATCTTGCACATAACGTTGGAATTATGCCGGGGATACGGACAAAAAATATACCGCCGCGATATTCCGGCCGGACTTAAAAAAGCACGATCAGAGCCCGTACAGGCGTTTTTTTTACGCAAAATAATTGGAAAATCGATAAATTTTATATCTTTGCGAAGACAACAGACCCAAAATTTAATCGAAACACGTTATGAAAGAGTTAGTAGATCAGATCAAAGAACAGTATGAGGCGTTCGCCGAGAACGCCGAACTTCAGGTGGTGAAAGGCAACAAAGCGGCCGGCATGCGTGCCCGCAAAGCCGCGCTGGAGCTTTCGAAACTGATGAAAGAGTTCCGCAAAGTATCGGTAGAGGCTACGAAATAAGCACTGCCCGATGAGGGATAAGGGGCTGTCCGGGACTTGTCGGGCAGCCCTTTTTCATGCCCTCCTTCCGGTCGTCCCGCCGCTGTCCGGGAGCGTTCCCGAGCAGGGCGATTCTCAAGAGGGCGGGCGGGGGCGGTCGAATACCGTCAGCCGCTCCTTTTTCTTCCGCGGCCCCGCGCTGCGCCTCGTCCGGCGGCTCGCTCCGTCCCCGTCTCTTCACGCCCGCCGCCGCTCCGTTCTCTCTCCGCACATTTCTCGCTGCGAGAATCTGCCATCCGCTGCGCGGACGAATATCGCACGAGGGCGCCCTGTTCCGAACACCGGGCTGGACGCACCCGCCGCCGGGCTGCGACGACCGCTAACTGCGCTCTTTCGCCCTCGAAAGGACGAGCCCCCCCGGCGTCGGGACCGGAAATCGGGGGCTTTCCCCGCTTTCGTCCGCTTCGTTCCGCGGCGGAAAGGGCGCCATGCCCTCCTCCTTCGGAGAGCTTCGGGCGGTGCGAAAGGCTGCGGGAGAGGGAGAGGCAGATGCGAAACCGGCCATTCCCTTCTTCGGGGCGGGCGTTACAGCTCCACGCCGTAGCTCCGCAGCGTGTCGATGTCGAGCCGTGTCAGACCGGTCCGGACGAACGGCACCGCTTCGTTGTGGTCGTTCAGATAGCGCCTCGGCGCCGTGCGGTCGTATCGGGGGTTGACGAGCGAAACCGACCGGCGGATATGATCCCCCTCGATCGAGGCCATATCGGCCATCGTGTGGAACAGCGCATGTGTCGTAGCGGGCGCATCGCCGTTCGCCTCGGCGGCCGCGGCCTTCTCCGGGAAATGCTGCCGGTAACGGTCCGAGAACCACGCCAGCGAGGCCACGTAGATCTGATAGGCGGTCGTGGTGGGCGAAGCGTGGAGGAAGCGCTGGCGGCTGTCGTCGAGCATGTCCTCGCCGTGGTCCGCACAATAGAGCAGCGCCGCATCGGCGTCGAGACCGTCGAGATAGGCGATGGTCTCCGCCAGAAAATGATCGGTGTAGACGACCGAATTGTCGTAGGCGTTTCGGAGTTTTTCGAGGTGTTTGGCAGAGATCGCCACGTCGCCGTCGGGCCGGAAGCGGGCGAATTCGCGCGGATAACGCTGGTGGTAGCTGAAGTGCGAACCGTAGCAGTGCAGGACGAAGAGCATCTTCCGGGCGTCGCTGTTTTCGACGGCGCGCTGCATTTCGTCGAGCAGCTGCATGTCGTAGCGGGGCGTCCGGATGTAGAGCAGATGGTCGGCATCGCGGGCCAGCTTGTCGATCATGGCCCCCTGCGGCGACTGGTTCGAGATGAACCACGTTTCGAATCCCGCCTCCTTGAACAGCGCCGGCAGCCCCTTGCGGCGGTAGAGTTCGCTGTGCTGGTCCGTGCCCACGGACGAGAGGATCAGCGGCACGCTTTTGTGCGTGGTATTGCTCTGGGTGAGCATGTTGCGGAACACCACGAGCCCCTCGGTCCGTGCGAGGCGGGGATTCGTTTCGCGGCCGTATCCGTAGAGCTGCCAGTTCATCGCGCGGGAGGCTTCGCCGATGACGTACACGTATATTTCGCGGCCGTCCGTCTGCGCCGTGCGCTTCGCATGGAAACGGAAGTCCGCCGAGGTGCGCTCGAAGTGCTGCATCCGGCGGAACTCCTGCGCGCAGATGGTGATGTTGTAAAAGACGTTGACCGGAAAAATCTCGTCGCGCATCACGTGTTTGTCGCGGCCCGTTCGGTAGGCGGGGTAGAGTGCGAGCAGTCCGATGGCCATGAGCGACGCTCCGATCAGGCTGATCGTTACGCGGGACGTGCGCGAGATGTAGCGTTTGTGTCCTATTTCGCGTGCGGCGAACCACAGCAGCGGCAGATAGATGACGCACACGACGATGATCGCCGGATAGATGTTGCTCAGCAGCTCGCCCGCCTCGCCCGGATTGGTCGTCAGCACGTTGGTGAACATGTCCGTGGCGATGATCGAGTTCCCGAACAGATAGAGCAGCACGATCTGGAAAGCCGCGAGGAAGAGGAACGGGAATCCCAGCCAGATCATGATCCCCGAGCGGCGCAGCGCCACGCTCCAGAGCATGTAGAACCCGAGCGGCAGCAGGATCAGCGATTCGACCGTCCAGAGGGAGTAATGCTCCGTGTTGGCGAGGATGCAGTTCGGGATAATCAGCGCCGCGAAGAACCAGACGGACAGCAGGGTGGTGAACCTGCTCCGGCTCCGCACGACGGCTCTTCTCGGATCTTCTTTGGGAGAGTGGCCCTTCATCGCGGGGTTCCGTTACCGGTAGTCGTCCACCGTTTCGTAGAAAGCCTCGATGTCCTGTTCGGAGAGCGGACCTTTGCGCAGGAAGACCAGTTCGCCCTCCTTCGACACGAGCATCAGCACGAACCGGTTGTTGCAGTCGCCCAGCCCCCACGCCGTGCTCAGCGTGCGGTCTTGGTCGGCCAGCACGACGGCACCGTTGGTCTCCGTGCGCTTTTTCGCCATGCTGCGGGCCATGCCGTTGGGCACCATCGGCGCATCCTTGAGGTTCATCACTCCGAATGCATAGAGGTTGTCGCCCTCGGCGCGGTGGTTGCGTTCGAGTTCATCGGTGAAATCGCTGTTCTGCCTGTGGTGATCCGGATCGACGTAGAAGATCATCAGATTCTTTTCCCCGAAGTAGGGCAGCCCGGTCGGCTTGCCGTCGAGGTCGAGCACTTCGACGTTGTTCACTTTGCGGGGCAGCTCTTGTGCGGCTGCGGCCGAGACGCAGAGCGTGCAGGCGAGCAGGAGCGAAAAAAACTTCGTTTTCATATCGTCATGGTTTTGTAATCCGATCTCCGGTTGAATTTTGGGTACAAAGGTATAACATTTCCGTGAAACTCGGTCGACCGGTAGGCCGCAATATTGTTCTATCGGTTCTCATTCGCGGTTTTGCGGGGCGCCGCGAATCCGTCGAACGAGAAAAGGCCGCCGCCGGTGATGACGAGGGCCGCATAGACGGCCGCATAGACCAGTGCGGTTTCGCCCGAGGGGATTCCGTCGGCGAAGAAGAGCCACAGCATGCCTGCGGCCATCGCCGCTGCGGCCAAACGCACCCGGAACCCCAGCAGCAACAGGACGGCCATCAGCACCTCCGCGGTGCTCGCGACGACGAACGACGTCGCGCCGCCCGAGCCGAAGAGCGACGGATACGAGCCTATGATTTCGTTGTAGTTCTGCATCTTCCACACGTTGTGGAAGAAGATGCTCCCGCCGAGGAAGATGCGCAGGTAAAGCGTTCCCCAATCCATGCACCTGTAACGTGCCGCCCAGTCCGATATGCTTCGTCTCATGCCCCACCCGCTACAATTTGCATTCCAATCCGCCGGTCCGCTGCCCGCGCGGAGCCTGTCCTGTCGGCTTTGCCGGGACGCATCGTCTCCTCTCCCGCCTTCTTCGGATGTCGGAAAATTCATCCGGGGCACCGCCTTTCCGATCGCCCGTGCGGGATTGCGGCGTCCGCAGATGCGTTCCGCGGCGGAGTGCTCCCGCCCCTCGGCCCTCTTTCGCCCGCCCGACGGATTTTCGGCACGCCCCGGCATGTCGCCGCCCCGTGCGGCGGGGTGCATTCCGGCTCCGGCGACGAACCGCCCGCGCGGAGCTTGTCCGATCGGCTTTGCCGGGACGCATCGTCTTCTCTCCCGCCTTCTCCGGATGTCGGAGAATTCATCCGGGGCGCCGCCTTTCCGATCGCCCGTGCGGGATTGCGGCGTCCGCAGATGCGGTCCGCGGCGGAGTGCTCCCGCCCTGCGGCCCTCTTTCGCCCGCCCGACGGATTTTCGGCACGCCCCGGCAATGTCGCCGCCCCGTGCGGCGGGGTGCATTCCGGCTCCGGCAACGAACCGCCCGCGCCGCACAGCCCCGGAGGTCAGACGCCCCCGGGCGCCGCAGCTGCGACCGTACAGCTCTCCGGAAGCCCCCTCCCCGTCCCGATGCGTCCCGTTCGCCCGAAGCGCGAAGTTCGCACGGGCGCAGCCCGCCGCTTTCGCCCGAATCATGCGGTACGCCCGCCCCTTGCGGATGTTCGCCTGTTCGGAAACGGCTCCGCACGAAACATAGAGGGGCTGTCTAACAAGTCCCGAAAATCGGAAATCACCCCTGTCGGAATTCATTCCGGCAGGGGTAAAATCGTTGAAATCAGACTTGTTAGACAGCTCCAATTCGCACATACGTGAAAACCCCGGCAGCGCGGAACGAACGGAAAGAGGCGGTCGAGCGGCTTCCATTGCAGGACGGAAAATCCGCATGCTGCGCGACGCGGAAAGCCCCGGGGAAGCCCGCAAAGCCCCCCCCCGCAGGGCGTAAGGGGTGCGGGCGCTGCCGGGCGGCAGACCGAACGGGCGGCGGCGCGGATTTCCGCACGGGAAGGGTATGCCTTTCGTGCTGCCGCGGCTCGGCGCGAAGCGACCCGTCGGCCGCCCTGTTCGTCCCGGACCCGCGGCCGGCCGTTTCGGGCATCGGGCCGGGAGTATTCCGGCTTTCGGCCGCTTTTCGGGCACCTTTCGGCGGACCGAGACGTACGAAGACGCAAATGCATCCCGCTTCCGTTCCCGGTTCGTTCCCGGCTTCGGCCTTCGCTTCGGGGCCGTCCGCCCGGCGAAAATCCGAACCGATTCGCATCCGTTGCCGATTTATTCGTACCTTTGCCGCATGAAAACGAAGATTCTGTTCGTCTGCCTCGGCAACATCTGCCGTTCGCCGGCCGCGGAAGGCATCCTGCGGCATATGGTCGCGCGAAGCGGATTGGAAGACCGGATCGAGGCCGACTCCGCCGGCACCTATGCCGGCCACGCGGGCGAACTGCCCGACCCGCGCATGCGTCGGGCGGCGGCACGGCGCGGATACGATCTGACGCACCGTGCGCGCCGGATCCGGCGCGAGGATTTCCATGCCTTCGACCGGATCGTGGTGATGGACGACGCGAACTACGAGAACGTACACCGTCTGGCCCCTTCGCGGGACTGTGCCGGGAAGATTTTCCGCATGACCGATTTCTGCCGCCGCTCGGCCCGCACTTGCGTCCCCGATCCCTATTACGGGGGAGACGAAGGTTTCGAGCTGGTGCTCGACCTGCTCGAAGAGGGCTGCGAGGGGCTGCTCGACGAACTCAGAAATCGAAGCCGAGACTGAAGCTGTACGTGTTGCGCAGATAGGTGCCCTTTTCGGCGAAGAGATAGGCGAAGTCGAGTCTCAGATGCAGAAACCGCACGCCGGCGCCCACCGAAGCGTAACTCGGACAGACGCTCTTTTCGCCGTAGTGGTAGCCGCCGCGGATCTGGAAGAGCTGCATGAGGTTGTACTCCGCGCCGACCGAGGCTTGGAATCCGCGCACGGACGAAGGGTTGAAGCAATACCCCAGATCGGCCGCCACCGTTATTTCGTGGGCGTCCGTGATGAAGGTGTCGAATGCGGCGCCCGCCGTGAACTCCGCCGGCATCCCGCAGCCATTGTCTCCGAAGTATCCGCCCAGCCCCGCGAGTTTCGCACCGGCCCGGAGCGTGGAGTAGTGCCCGATGTTTTCGAGCGGCAGCAGGTACATCGCGCTGAGGTCCGCCGCCAGTCCGTCGTCGTTCCCGCCGGGCCGCTTGAGGTGGGTGTATCGCCCGACGAGGCCCACCGACCAGCGTTCGCCGATGCGGCGTGCGTATCCGAGGTCGACCATCATGTCGCTGTTGCCTTTCTCCCGCCGGAACAGGCGCCATCCGGCCTGCAAATAGTTGCGGGCGTCGAAGTTGTAGGAGCCCGAGGCCGTGTAGTAGTTGTATTCCTTCTGCGTGAAGTAGGTCGTCGAAAGCTGCATCTTCATGGGCGAGAAGGCCGCGCCGGCGGCGTTGTTGTAGATGGCGTGCGAAGCCGCGAGGGTGGTCGTTACGACGCCGCCCATGCTCATGCTCTTCGCATCGGGGCTGGGGAGCACCGGCTCTTGCGCCCGCACACCGAGCGCCGCGGCGCAGGCCGCGAGGAGGATTCCGATTCTTTTCATACGGCAAATATAACAAAAAAGATGCAATCCCGGGCCTTCTCCGCCGATTTCCCCCCCCACCCGGCCCGCCCCGGCGCGGCGGCGTGCCGCACGCCGTCCGATGTCGAAGGACCCGCCCGGACCGATCGGCGTTTTTTCTTTTTTTCGGGCCTCGCCGTATCGGCGCCGAGGAGCGCAAAGCCGACCGGATGCCGGCATGCCCGAGAGCCCGCCGGCCTTCTCCTGAGAACGGCGACGGATGCTTCGCTTCCTTGCCGGCGCAAGGACCCCGTTTCCGGGCGTTTTTTTCGGGGGCGTCGCTTCGCCGCCGTCTTTCCGGCTGCCCCGACACGGCCCGGCGCATTCTCGGACAACGGATTTTCAGCCGTCGCCGCCTCGGCAAGATCGCAAAGCCGGAACGGACACCTTATGTATAATAGGGGAGGGGCCGAATCATGCGCAACTGCGTTTCGTGCGGAACATCCGCCTCGGGCCCTTCTCCCGCGTGCGGTTCCGGTCGTGCGACCGCCGGCAGCTTCCCGCCCGTTCATGGGTTCCGCCCCTCTTGCGGAACGGATGCGGCCCGCCGGGCGGCCGGCTGCGGATCCGGACGAACGGAGGCGGCGTACATTCCCCGTCTTTCCGCCCGCCCGTCTCGCGGACACACATTTGCGGCGGCTTCCGAACGTCCGGAACGGCTGCTTTCGGACCTGTCCGGACGACCGGCCGTGCTCCGCACGCCTTTCGCCATGAGGCGAAATACCTATAAATGACGATTGTCTGACTGTGCCGAATAATGTACCTTTGCCGAAACGACGAACCGAACGTCGTTCGTTATTTCATATGCGAGTGCTGAAAGACGACATACGCCGCCGCATACTGGCGGCCGCCGGCGAGCAGTTCGGCCGGAAGGGCTATTCCAAGACCTCCATGCGCGAGATCGCCGGAGCAGTCGGCGTAGGCGTCGGGAACATATACAACTACTTCGCGGGCAAGGACGAACTGTTCTGCGAGGTGGTCCGTCCCGTTCTGCACGCCATGGAGGCCATGTTGCAGGAGCATCACGGCATACGCGGCGAGGACGTGATGTCGATGCGTTCCGAAAAATACCTGAAGACCTGCATCGACGAATACGTTTCGCTCATCGACACGCATCGTGATCTGCTGGAAATACTGCTGTTCCGCGCCCAAGGCTCTTCGCTGGAGCGTTTCCGCGAGAGCTACACCGACCGTTCGACCGGGCTGGTCAAGGCATGGTTCGCCGCCATGAAGAAGAAGTACCCGAACATAAATACGTCCGTGTCCGATTTCATCATTCACCTGCACACGGTGTGGATGTTCACGCTCTTCGAGGAGCTGTTGATGCACGCGGTGCCCAGAGGGGAGATGGAATCCATCCTGCACGATTACATTCTGTTCGAAATTCAAGGTTGGAGGGCCATCATCAGGGTATGACCGACAGCAAACCCGTACCCGGAAAAGCCGCCGCGAGGGGACAGCGGAAAAGGAGGAAATCTTTACGGATTTTTCCTCCTTTTTTCATGAACGAATCCGAATATTGTTCACTGATAAATTCCATTGTAAAATGAAACGGAAACATCAATTCGAGAGCATCGTCGCCGAGACATTGCTCATCCCGCTCTATTACAGAGCGAAAGAAAGCCGCCGCAGGCATCCCGTCCTGAACGACGAGGCCGCGGAGCGTCTTGCGGAGAGTCTGGAGTACGACTACTCCCGCTTCGACGGAGCGAAGCTGAGCGAAGTCGGCTGCGTCGTGCGCGGATGGTATTTCGACCGTGCCGTCAGCCGCTTCATCGAGAGGCACGCCGATGCGGTGGTCGTGAACGTGGGCTGCGGGCTGGACACCCGTTTCCAGCGCATCGGCAACGGGAAGGCCGTATTCTACGACATGGACCTGCCGGAGGTCATCGCGCTGCGCCGCGAGCTGCTCCCGGAGCAGCCGGGCAACCCCTACATTGCGGCCTCCCTGCTGGATGCCGGCTGGCTGGACGACCTGCGCCTCCGGCATCCCGACGCGCATTTCATCTTCGTGGTCGAAGGGGTGCTGATGTATTTCTACCAAGAGCAGGTCGAGACGTTCCTGCACCGTGTGGCGGAGCGTTTCGCGGGCGGCGAACTGTGGTTCGACGTCTGCGGCACGATGATGAGCCGCCACGGCATGAAGCCCGATTCGCTCCGCGGACACGAGGCGCAAATCCGCTCCGGCCTGAGCGACGGTCGCCGGGTGGAGCGATGGGAACCCCGCCTGCGCCTTCTGGAACAGGCCAACTACATGAAGTTCTTCCGCCCGCGCTGGGGTTTCTTCTTCGGTCAGATATTGGGGCGTATGACGCGGCTGTGCTACAAGTTCAGTTCGATGCTGGGATACCGCATCGTTCGGCAGACGGAGGCCGCGCATGAAGCCGAATCGAATTGCCGCGGCGCGGCGGCCGCTCCCCGTGAACGATGAAAGAGACGACGATCGAACCCTATCTCCCGATGCTGGGACGGTTCGAAGAACTTTTCAGGGAGGAGCTGGCGCCTCGTATGCCGGTCGAATCCATCGGCTCCGCGATGAAGGCGGCTGTCGGGCATTTCCAGCGCATCGCCCCCGTGATTCCGGAGGTCCCGCCGACATCGCCATGGGTGAAAAACATCATCGGCGTAGCTTGGGAGATCGGTCTATGGAAAGAATTGGCAGCCCGGGGTTGGAGCCCGGCAGAATGTTCCGCCGCAACGCAGCGCGTCCTGAGGAAACTCGCGTCGTCGAGCATCCCTTCTGGGAAAATCCCGCAAATGCGCGAGATGCTGTGTTCGCCCGACTATGTGCGCCGCATCGCCTCCGCCTCGCATGTCTCCTCTGCGGAGGACTGGCTGTTCGATTGCGTGTTGCCGAATGCGGACGATGCGTTCGATGTCGGGATGGACATCGTCCGCTGTCCGGTCGCCGAACTCTGTTCCCGCATCGGCGCCGAGCGCTTTTTCCCCTATTTCTGCGTGAACGATTACGTCGCGTACGACGTCCTCGGCATCCGGCTGACACGGACCCGCACGCTGGCCCACGGAGCTTCGTGCTGCGATTTCCGGCTGACCGAAAAGGGTGCGGCGGAGGCGGAGGGGGAGGTCGTGGTCCGGCCGGAGCTCCTGCCGGAATTCGCCGGCGACGAATGAAGAATCCGTAAAAATTCCGTATATGAAAACCGAGACTAAGAAAAAAGAAGGTCTGTCCCGCCTGTTCGAGATCGCGGGAGAGAAGAAAGGGCTGCTCTTTCTGGCGGGTCTGCTGTCGGCAGGCAGCGCCGTGTGCATGCTCGTGCCCTATTGGGCGGTGTACGAGGTGCTCGAAGAGCTGCTGACGCACGGTGCGAACCCGGCTTCGGTCGACGGGGCCGGCATGATCCGCTGGGGGTGGATCGCCTTCGGAGGGCTTGTCGGCGGACTGGTGCTGTTGTACGCCGCCCTGATGTCCTCGCACGTGGCGGCATTCCGCATTCTGTACGGTCTGCGCGTCCGGCTGTCCGAACACATCGGCAAGCTGTCGCTGGGCTATCTGAACGGCACCTCTACCGGAGCCGTCAAGAAGACGATGGAGCAGAACATCGAGAAGATCGAGGGGTTCATCGCCCACACGATTCCCGACTTGGTGAACGTCGCGGCGACGGTCGCGGTG
>CBJMC01400__coassemble_951_pt1 | contig 22865 bp, 18 predicted proteins | sample CBJMC01400__metabat2_low_PE_040 | metagenome-assembled genome bin CBJMC01400
CCGCATCGCGTATATCTTCGACAAAATCGTTCTGAAACCGTTCCCGCGCCTGACGATATACCTTATCCCCCGGCAAGAACATCATCGATTTGTTGTAGCGGTGAAAGATATCGTCGATATTGATGCCGACAAGTATCTGAATCTTACCGAGTCCCTGCAACTTTTCACGAATGGCATAATATCCCGTAGACCGGAAATACCCCGCAACGGCATGAAAACTATGGAGCCCCCGCATCTCGGCAAGTATTCCGCTGAACTTGTCGAAAAGGGTATTGGTCAGGTCGTTGGTAAAGAATTTCGAATCTCCCATAATTAGCTCGTTAGCACTTCCAAAATTACACATTTTTCACAAAATCTCGAATCCCGCACCCGATCGATGCGACAATATTCGGTACATCCGCTTGAGCTTCATACGGTATAAGCAAATGCCGGAGGGTTTCCATTTCGCGAGCCGGGATGAATACGTGTACCCCCGAAGAGCATCGGCCGCAGACGAAGAACGGCCCATCGACCGGTTCCGACCGCTCGCGTTCCTCTCCCGCAAGCCGGAACGGCATCGAGGCCGTCGGACCGGAATCCGCTTCTCGACCGCAATTCCCCGGAGCCGGGGTTGTCCTACACGTTTTTACCCCTTTGAGTATTGCCATTCGGGAAAACTCCCGAAGAGCAGTACGGATAAAAAAGGGCTGTCTAAGATTTGTCAGACAGCCCTCTCGATTCTATTTTTTATTCGTCCGTTTCGATCTTCCCGTCTTGCGCCGCATTCTGCAAGACACGCAGCGGAACATAGAACTTCGTTTGCGTCGGAGTGTAAATGCCGCATGTGATTCCCGAAACGAGCAGATTCAGAAAACTCTGATTGGTCTTTACCACGAAATCGGGCGCATCGTTCACATATTCCGCAGCTTCGAGTTTGTTGCAGCCGACGGGTATCAGACCGCCGATCACATGGTGGTTCCACTGTCGGTTGATTTGCACCAGCGGTTCGTTGGGCTCAACATCCCCATGCAGAACCCGGGTGGAGTAACAGGAGGGCATAATCAGTGCGATGAGAAATCCCCCCCCCAGCATAAAAGTCTCTTCATACCTGTAATTGGATTGGTTAGGTTCTGCAAATATAATAAATTTTCTCGTGCTGCACACAAAAACCGTCCGAAACGACGGCCGCATGCCGAATCGGGAGCGGCGGACCCGAAAAGGTCCGCCGCCCGTTCGCTGCGGCTATCCCCCCGGCGGATCGCCGGTACGTGCCCTCCCTGCGCATTGCGCGTCCGGAGTGCGGGAAACGCCTCGTCAGAACGTCGTGGTCATATCCTTCGGCACGCAGATGTAGAAATCGGCGTCGCCGAGCTCCTCCTCGTTCAGCCGCTCCGCATCGTCCTGCCGGACGACCTCTACCGTCGCAATCCGCAGACCGGGCCGGAAGCGGTCGAGGTAGGTCAGGATGCCGGCATGAGCCGTCGAGTGGAAGCTTCCGTTCAGATGCACGAGACGCCCTTCGCCGATCCGCTGCGCGATCGTCCACGCCATCGTGGCGTCCTTGATCGCCTGCGCCTTCGACAGATTCTCGGCCTGCCCGGCCTTCATGCCCGGCATCCGCATGGCCGCGAAATAACGGTCGACGCTCTCGTTGGGCACGTAGTCCAGCGGCAGCGGCACGATATACCCCCGGGCCTCGTCCGTCAACCGTTCCAGCGCTTCGAATCCCCCGCGCGCGACCATGTTCGCATAGCGCCGCGGAATGTTCGTGGCGATGACGGGGATACCGTTCGCCTTGGCGAATTCGACGACGGGCGCGTAATCCGTCTTATAGTTGTCCCACAACTTGGTCTCCTTGCCGAAGCGGTCGGCCGAAATCAGGCCGCCGAGGTATTCGTCCAGCACCAGCTGGTCGTCGCGTTCGAACATCTCGGCGCCGACCGCCAGCCGCTCTCCGTGGAGGGCATAGAGGTCCTTGACGATCTCCAGCTCCATCCAATGCGCGACGGGACAGTTGTGGACTTCGCCGATGAAGACGACGTCCCGCTCGCCCAATGCGCGGAGCATCTCTCCGTAGTCGGTCTTGCGACCCTCGGCATCGAAAATGGCGTAGGCCTTCTTCTCCTGCGCCGTCGCCAGCGTCGCCGCGAGGCAGCACGCCGTCAAAACGATCCATTTTTTCATGTTGCTCTTTCTGTTATTCGGGTACATAGATAATTTCTCCGTTTTCGAGCTCATAGGCGATTCCGACCCGTTTGCCCTTGGCGCCCGTGCTCTGCTCCTCGGAGGGCGTGTATTTGTTGATCTTGTTGCCCTCCTTCATGATGATCTCCATGTTCTCCTTGCCGGGATTCTTCACGATCGTGAAATCCTCCTGCGTGAAGACCTCGGTCATGTTCATGTGCATGACCATCGCCACCATCAGCGCGACGGCGAAGACCATCGCCACATCGAACAGGTTGACGACCACGCTCAGCGGATCGGAATCCTCATCCCCGGCAAAGCGGCTCTTGCGACGCGTCGTACTCATGCCTTTCCGTTTTTTTCGTTGAGTTTACGCGCCACGTAATCGAGGTTGTTCACATCCTTGGCATACCAGCGCTGTTTGAGTTGCAGCGACACCAGCCCTACGCCGCTGACGACCAGACCCACGACCGTCGTGGCGAAGACCACCTGCATGTTGTAGGCCATGCCGCCGATATCGCCCGTCGAGAGCCCCACCAGCGCGGGACTCATGGCGATCAGCGTGCCGATCAGACCCAGCACGGGGCCGATCTTGGTCAACAGGCGCGAGAGGATCACGTCCTTCTCGGCCTCGTTCTCGAACTCCGAGATCAGGAAATCCGCATAGTCGGTGCTGGGCGGCGTCGAGAGCAGATCGCGCAGGTAGCGCACGAAGAGCGAGTTGTCCTTCGCGGGCAGCGCCCCGGCCAGTTCGCCGACCGGCGGCTGTCGTTGCGGCGCTTGGTCATGTACTGGTTGTAGATGCCGCCCACGAGCAGCAGCGAGCGGATGAACAGCAGCAGCAGCAACAGAATGTCGGGAATGAGCAGGCTGTTGGCCACCCAGAAAAGTGCTTGAGAAATTGTTTCCATAAATTTGCGTTCGGTTATTTTTTATTGATTGTCGTTTGTCCAGCACCGGAATGAGACCGCCTCTTCGCGGACATCCTCTGCAAGAGCGGCCACTTGATCCGCCCCCAGCCCACGCCTGCGAGAAAGAGCGCAAGGAAGAGCCCGAAAGCGAAGCCGAGCGCCTTCCAGTTCATCGGCTCGCGCACGGCGGCGTAGGTTACGTCGCCGTTGACGGTCGTCAGCAGACCGATGATGCAGACAAAGAGGCTTGCGAGGAAGTGGATTTCGAGCCGCATCTCCCCCTCGGGCAGCAGACGCAGGAAAAACAGGCGCAACAGCGGCACGAGTACGACGACGGCTCCGGCGAAAACGTAGGAAATCGTCGTGAAATCCGCCCCCGGGAAACCGAATATCAGTTCGGTCTGCAGGTAGAACAGCACGGGAAAGAGCAGCAGGCTCGGATACCACTTGAGCAGACGCATCCACCACCGCTGCCGCCGCGCGCCCTGCAACACGGCGATGCAGTAGGCGAAACAGACGACCGATTCGAGCGTAACGATGACGGCCATGTTTTTCAGCGCCACGGTATTTTCCAGATAGTCGGCCAGCTGCGTCTTCGATTGCAGGATCGCATAGGGATAGGTCGCCGCGACGAACACGCCGCAGACGAGGCCGAACACCGCAGCCTGCCACCCCCGCCAGAAGCTGAGCTTGAGAATGCAGTTGACGACGATGAACAGAACGAGTATGCTGATGATGATTTCCATGAGCCGTCAATCCTCCTTTCGTTTTTTGCGCAGGACAAGCAGCAGCACGACGAATGCGGCGAAGACGCCGCCCGCGATCCATATGCCGTCGAGCGCATTGCGACCGCTCTCTTCGCCCATCGCCATTTGGTCCTTCTTCAGCACCATGCCGTTCTGTCCGGCCGAGACGTCGGCCGTCTGCATCGCCCGGAGCTGCTGCCGGTAAGCGGCCGCACGCTCCGGCGCCGTCTTGCCGGCGATGTACTCCTGCAACTTGGCATTGCCGCCGGAGAAGCCGGCGCCCGTCGAACCGAATTCGCGAACCAGATCGGTGTGCAATCCGGCCAGCGTGGCGATTTGTACGTCCGAGGCGTGCCACATGCCTTTGCGGGCGGTTTCGAGCATCACGGCCGTGATCTCCTGCAAAGCCGCGGGATTCTGCTGCCGGAAGAACCGCTCGGTTCCCAGACCGTAGCTGTCCTCCACGTAGACGTCGTAGAGACGGTCCCACATCGCATCGTCCACCACGTCGGGCTTCGTAACGTTCCAGCCGTACGTGTTGGTTACGACCTCCGTGATCTGCGCGGCGCTCGAAGCGCCGCCCTTCATCACCTCCTTGATGTATTCGGGGTTGAAGACCGTGGCGCGCGACTCGACGCCGATCGCCTCCTTCAATTCCTGCATCTTCACACGGTTGCGGTTGCGGTAGTCGGCGAAGTAGGCGTCGGGATCCTTGCCCGTAACGTTCCGCACGGCGAGGTTCATACCGCCCATGAATTCGTACACATGGTCGAGGCTGAGCGCACCCCACGTATTGCTCTGACGGGGTTGCACCACGGCATCCGTGTTGTGGAGCACGGCACGCAGCAGCCCGGCCTTCATCTCGCCCCACTCCTCTTCGCCGCCGTACACGGCACCCATGTTGTTGAGGTACGTATCGGCGATCTGCGCCTCGTCCTGCCACTTGTCGCCGCTGGTGATGAGTTCCTGAATACCCGTGCCGTACATGCCGTTGACGCCTCCGAAGACGCGCTTGGTCGACAGTTCGCGCGCCTCCTTGGGCGAGACGCCCTGCCCCACGAGCAGGCGTTCGGTCTCCACCGTACTCTCGGCCACGCGGTTGCCGTTCGCGTCGCCCGTCGCCGAGGCGGCCATCTCCACGGCCCGCGAAATCAACGCGAGACGCGAAGCCGCCAGATCGCGGAACTGGCCCGAGGTCTGGACCACCACGTCGATGCGCGGCCGCCCCAGCTCCTCGGACGGAATGAGCCGCAGATCGCTCACGCGGCCGTAGGCGTCGCGCACGGGTTCGACGCCGAGCATGTAGAGCACCTGCGCGATCGTCGCGCCCTCGCTCTCGATGAATTCGCTGCTCCAGAAAGTATAGCTCACCTTGCGCGGATAGTCTCCGTGCGTTTCCCGATATTGTTCGAGCGTCTGCCCGGCCAGCTCTTTGCCCCGCTCCCACGCGCGTTCGGAAGGTGTGGCCTCGGCATTGACCGCATAGAGGTTCCGGCCCGTGGGCACAGCCTGCGGATTGGCCACCGCATCGCCGCCCGATGTCGGGGCCACGTATCCGCCCGCGAGCGCATTGAGCAGCGAGCGCATCTCCGCCTCGGGGCTCTCGCGCAACGCCTTTTCGTAGGCGGCGACGTTCCCGATCGTCCGTGCGACCTCCGCGATAGCCTGCGCACGCCGTTTCTGTTCGCTCGTATAGGCCGCCGGCTTCCGCTCGCTCCGGGACATCATCATGCCCCGCTTGGGCGGTGCGAGCACCTCCCGGGCTTCCGCCAGTTCGGCAGACGTGATCCCTGCCGTGCGGCAGATCAGAGCTTCGTCGGCCTGCGCTCCGTCCAGAATCCGGACGACCAGCCGGCGGGCCGGCTCCAGATAACGTTTCGTAAAGTACGGCTTGCTTTTCAACTGTCCGTCCGTTACTTTCCCCTCCTCGCGGTCGAGCGCAGCCAGTCCGTAGGCGATCGGATCGACGCTCATGGCCAGCACCGACGAACGGATCTTCGCGGGGCTGTAAGGCACGCCCGTCGTGTAGAGTTCGCCGGTGATCTTCTCGCCCGCGATCTCCTCCGCGAAGTTCTCGATCCGCACGATCTCCTCCTCCGTGTAGGGACGCGAAGGCACGCTGTCGAGCCTCAGATCGCGGTGCAGACCCATTTTCAGCGCGATCTTCTTCACCGCCAGCGACGCCTTCCCGCGCCCGTTTTCCGGAGCTTTCCAATAGTCCTCGATCCGGTCCGTCAGCTCCCTGTACTGGCCGCGGGTCTTGCTTTCGGTGAACGGAGGGGTGAGGTAGGAGATCGTCGCGGCATAGGAGCGCCGCTTGGCCATCATGCTCTCGCCGACGTTGCCGATAGTATAGTAGTAGAAGTGCGGCACGGCGCCCACGAGGCGGTCGGGCCAGTCGTAGTTGCCGAGCGCCACCTGTTTGCTGGGCGTGAACTCCAGACTGCCGTGCGTGCCGAAATGGATCACGGCATCGGCCCCGAATGCGTATTGCGACCAGAGATAGGCGCCGATGTAGGTGTGCGGCGGCGCGGTCTTGGCTCCGTGGACGATGGCGAACGCATCGTCGCCCACGGCGGCCATCGGCTGCGGCAGCAGCACGACGTTGCCCAAGTCGATGCGGGCGACGGCCAGCGAGGGCACTCCGCCGCGCACGGCGCTCATGTAGCTGCCCGGCGCTTCGCCGTACTGCTTCACCACGTCGGCATAGAGCCCTTCGGGAAGCGCCCGGCGCACCCACGACTCGTACTCCTCTTTCGATACCCATGCGGGACGGCCGTCGCGCATGTAGTCGTCGAACGCCCCCTCGGCATAGGTGCTGAGCACGGCGCCCTGCGTCATCAACAGCCGCTCGAACTCCTCCACGGTCGCCGGCAGGCCGTCGACCCGATACCCTTCGGCCCTGAGCCGCCGGAGCAGATTATAGAGCGACGGCACCGTTTCGAGCCCCTGCGCCGTCAGAGAGGATTGTCCCGCACCCTTGAAATAGTAGATCGCCACCCTCTTCTCGGCATTGGGCTTCTCCTTCAGCCGGACGAAGTTGCGGACGACCTGCGTGAACCGGGCCAGCCGGTCGGGCATGGCCCGGAAGAGGTAGACCCCGTCGGCGTCCATCACCTGATCGTTCACGGCATAGGGCCAGATGGCGCCGTCCAGCTCGGGGACGACCACGCTCTGCGAGAGGAAGCCGCCGAACATCCCCTGCGGGTCCTGCTCCCACTCCTCGCGCGTCGAGAGGATCGTGAGAGGCGAGAAGAGCGGAATATTCCGCTCCCGGAGCCATTCGACCGCGGCATCGGCCTCGCCCATGGCCATGCGGCCGTGCGCGAAATAGATGACCGCGTCGGGTTCGATCCCCTTCAGGAAAGCCAGACGTTTGCGATAGGACGAGATGGGATAGACGTTCATTCCTGCCCGTTCGAGCGAAACGATCAGACTGTCCGTATTGGCGCGGTTGCCGCTGAAAGGGTCGTTCAGACCGCCCACGATCGCCACCTTGGGCGCTCCCGCGCGGAAATGGCCCTCCTCGCGCAGATAGGATTCGTATTCGGCGACCGTCTCGAACGCACGCTCCTCGTCGAGATGGTACAACACGTCCGAAGCGCTCTCGACGGCCGCATCGGCCGCATCGGCAAAGAGACGCTTGCGGTCGATCTCGCGGCGGATGTAGCGCGCCATGTTGCGGTAGTTGCGCTTGTTGCCGTTGCTCAGGTAGGACTGCAAGCCCGCCTCTTCGAGGCTGTCGAGCGTCGAGATGTCGTTCTCGGGATTCGTCGCGGCATAGATGTAGACGGGCGTCCCCCGGTCGGCAGCCTTGCGGATCAGGGCCCGCTGCTCCTCGGTGATGTGCAGGCCCATGCCGAAGCCGAGAACGAAGTCGTAACGGCTCAGCCGGTCGAGCCGGTCGAGAGGCACCGTCTCGTATTCGACGAAGCGGTCCTCGTTGGACTTGACGAAGCTCGTGGTCTGGAAATTCTGGAAATTCACCAATCCGATGCGCGTCGCGGAGCCCCAGCGGCTCCATGCGGCCCAGAGGCATGCCGCCGCAATCGCGGCAGCCAGCAGGACGATTGCTGTTTTTTTGCGTATCATGTTGTCGATGGACATTTCGGTCCGGATTTTCACACCGTTTGGCCGGCAGTCCCTCCACACGGTTCTGCAGCCAAACACCTGTTCCGTTATCCGGTTCCGGTTTTCTATTTGAGCAATTCGTATTGGAGTTCCGGACGTCCGCGCTCGCCGCTGTCGCCCGAGCCGAAGCTGAGGAACTGGAGCTTGTAGTAGTTTCCGCCGCAATCCTTAATTACGAAGAAGCGGTCGGTCTTGACGCCTCCCGTCGATCCGGGCATGGCAGGCGTACGCCACGTGGTGCCGATGGCATTCGCCGCGGTCTCGAACTCGGCCGAGGCGACGTCCTCGTACTTGAAATCGGCATACGTCTTCGTTTCGGTCATTACGGTGGCGACCTCCACGCCCGAGAGACGGTTGATCGTGATGACATCCTGCGAGAAGGAGAGCATGGGGCCCGAGGCCATCACCGTCGAAGCCGCGGCATAGGACCACATGAAATCCCACTTCTTCGCCTCGGCCTCCGCCTCGGTCGTCTTGCCCGTCGAGAGCGAAAGGCCCACGTAGTTGTAGAGCGGATCCTTGGCGATCTCCACGATCTTCGGTGTCGTGTCGCCCACAGTGCCGTATTCCACCTTATAGCCCTCGCCGTTGCGCACAACCTTCACCTTGTACCACAGCGTGCGGTCCTCCTGCCCCTCGGCATCCTTCTTGTTGTCCTCCGAGGCGACGAAGAATACCTTGGCTTCGTCGTCCGACGAAGCGATCTGACCGAAGACGGTCTTCGTCGGGTCGCCCTCCACATCGTCGATGAGCGACGTGATGTCGTCCGTCATGCCGCCGAGCAGACTCGGCGCCTTCTCGGCGTCTTCGAGCCCGACGGATGCGAAATCGCTCTTCTCCGTCGCCACGGCGAGCGTCGCATAGGAGGAGTTGAGAATCACGCGGAACTCCTCGCCGCAGCAGAACCCGAGGTTCCAGCTCTTGCGGTCGATCTGCTGCTGGGTGCTGTTGCTCAGATCGACGTAAACCATGTTGCGGTAGTTCTCATCACCGACCTTGCCTTCGAGTTGCATCTCCGTACCCGTGGAGACGATCGCCGTGAACGACAGCGTCGTCTCGGTCGTGGTTCCGATCTTATAGCCGGAGGTCGCCGAAAGCGATTCGATCCGGAATTTCACCGTACCCTCGGGATTGCGGCCCTCGGCTTTGGAAATCGTGAAGGAACCCGTAGTCTCGCCCGCAGCGATGGGCACCACGAGCATATCTCCGTCGAGCGCAGGGTCGGATACGATGTCCTCCGGAGCGACGTCGGACGAACTCATCCGGATCGTTACGGTGAATGCTTCCTTCGCCGCCCGGCTCAGTTTGAGTCCCACTTCGGCGGCATCGCCCTCCATGCCGATCTCCGAGACGGCGAAATCGACCGTCGTCTCCTGATAGGTCAGATCGCTGTCGTCGTCGCTGCAACCGCCGGCGACGACGACGGCAGCCATACAGCTCAATGCATAAAACAGTTTTTTCATTTTCTTATAGGTTTTTTGATTCGTTTATTTTTTGAATTTTCCGTTCAGCAACAGCTTCAGTCCGATCGACCAGCTGCGGCCGCAGCCCAGATAGCTCGTCGAAGGAGTGTCGTCGGGCGAATCGGAAATCGTCTGGATCGAGGTCAGATCGAACAGATTCTTCACGCCGGCATTGATGCTCAGATAGGGCGTGATCCGCTGCGTTACGACGATCTCGCCCGTGTTGTAGCCCGGCAGACCGCGCAGATAGAATTCGTTCTGCTTCGAGCCGTCCGTCGCCGTGTATTCACGGTAGTAGTACTCTTTCCGCTGGCCCGTGTATTTGTAGAAGATATTGATGTCCGTCCCGCTCTTTTCGATGTGGTAATTGATGCTCGCGCTCACCTCGGGCGAGAAACGGAAGCTGTCCATCCCGTCGGCATCGGCGGAGTAGCGGTTGTAGCGTCCGATGAGCGAGAAGTTCACGCTCGCACGAAGACCGCCCCAGACGAGCGAATTTTCGAGCGATCCGCCGACCGTCTTGTAACGGTCGATGTTGTAGTAGGTGTAGAAGTTCGGCCGCGAGACATTCTCGACGAGGCTGATCTTATCCTTGAAATCGTTGTAAAAACCGCTGAGGCCGGTCGTGAGACGAATCCGCTCGTTGTGCAGGATGCGCCATGTGAACGACCCCGTAACGTTGTGGGAATATTCGGCCTTGAGATCCGGGTTGCCGTCGATGTCGTGGTTGTCGTTGTGGTAGGACATGTACAACTCCTGAATGTTCGGCGTCCGGAAACCGTAGGCGTACGAAAGACGCAGGTCGAGCGAGGGCGCGAGGTTGAACTTGGTCAGCAGCGAGGGGATCGCGGCCGGCGTGTGGTAGTCGGCGAAGAAGAACGAGCGCACGCCCGGACGCAGACTCATCCACTCCCACGGCTTGTATTCGGCCGACAGGAACCATGCGGCATACGAAATCTCGGGACGGCCGGCGATCCGGTCGCCGTAGCCCTGCGTCCACTGGTACTCGACGCCGGGCTGGAAACTCAGCTTCGGCGAGACGACCCATGCCGCGGTTACGCGGGCGACCCATGCCTTGTAGGTGGTGGTGTCCTGCTCGGAGGGCAGGTCCGACAGCCAGCGGTCGCCCGTGGACTGGTCGGTGATGGTGGTGAACGTGCGGCGGCGGTAGTTCTGGAACGAGAACGCCCCGTTCAGGCTCAAGCACCGGGAGAGTTTCCAGTCGGCCTGCAGCTGGTGCGTATAGCGTTTCGAAAGATAATCCTTGTCCCGTACCTGCGAAGGGTTTTTCGGATCGTTGCCGTTCATGGGACCGTAGATGGTCTCGTCGAGGAAGTCGAGACGATACCAGACATTCAGGTTGCGCGCGTGATAGCCGACCGTGCCGTTGGCCATCGACTGATCCTTGGGATGCCAGCGTTTTTCGCGCCCCGTGAGATCGCCCGTCCAGCCGCCGTAGTCGTTGCGCGTGTAGCCGCCGTTGACGTAGAATCCGCTTTTGTGGTTGTAGGCCAGATCGACGCTCTCGTTGTGCAGACCGTCGCCGTGGAAGAACTGGTACTCCCTGCCCGCCGACTCCTCCTGCACGCGGGCGCCCACGCGCCACGTACTTACGGAAGTGTCCTCGCTGCCTTTACGGGTGATGATGTTGATGACGCCCGCCAGTGCGTCCGTGCCGTATACGACCGACATGGGACCTTCGACGATCTCGATGCGTTCGATGCTGTTGACGTCGATCTGGCTGAGGCTCGACTGTTTGTCGCCGCGGTCGATCATCGGAATGCCGTTCAGCAGAATCTTGATGTTCGAACCGCTCATGCCCATCAGCTCGAACGAAGTTTCGCCCAACGCCATGTCGTTCGAAAGGCGTATGCCCACCTCGGTGTTGAGCAGCGACTCGACGCTGGTCGGCGTCTTCTGGAGTATCTGTTCGCTGGTGATCGACCGGACTTTGTAGAGCGAGTTGCGCATGGACTGAGGCGAGAATTGTCCCGTAACGACCACCTCGTCGAGCTGCGAGACGTTTTCGCGGATGGCGATGTCCGGGAAATCGTACCGGCGTCCCGCTTCGACGTGCACCGGAAACTCCTCGCGGTGGGCGGTGATGGATTGTACGACCATCGTATAATCGCCTGCGGGAGCCGTGAACTCGAACCGTCCGCGGGCGTCGGACGTACCGCCGTAGGTCGTATTCTTCAGCTGGACGGCGATGAACGGAGCCGGAGCGCCGTCCGAAGTGATGATGTTGCCCGCAAGGACTGCCTTGACATCCGATTGTCCCATTACGGCGAACACGGGAGCTATCGCAAGGATCGTGATGAACCAGATTTTCCGTATCATATTTCGTTCCGTCTTTTCGGCTGCAAAATTACGACACGGCCGAGGGTCCGTACAATCACCTCTTTTCGGTATTTTTTCAGCGTACAACTTACCTAAAAGGATACATCGGGGGGGGGCGGTCCCGGCCCGCCGACCGACCGGACACAAAACACCGGGAGCGGCCCCTCCATCCGGTCCGCTCCCGACACGCCGAAAGCGCCCCCTACCGAAGCAGCACCCCGTCGATCTTCGCCCTCAAAGCGTCTTTGGGCATCGCGCCGGCGATCATTTGCGGCATACCGCCTTTCGGGACGAAAAGCAGCGCAGGAATGCTTCGGACGTTGAACCTCGCGGCAAGCTCCCGCTCGTCGTCTACGTCGACCTTATAGACGTCGATTTTCCCCTCGTACTCCCCGGCGATCTCTTCGAGCACGGGCGCCATCATCTTGCAGGGTCCGCACCACGATGCATAGAAATCGACCAACACGGGCTTGTCGCCCTTCGATTCGAACTTCGAGGGCGAAGCCTCGTAATCGTACACGCGGCTCAAAAACTCCGCTTTCGTCAAATGCTTTACTTCCATTTTTTCCGGTTTTTCCCCGCTGCCGCTCCCGCAAACCGTCTGAACGGCTCCGACAGCAGCATCGGCATTGAATAAATAGACCTACAATCCTTATGTTCTCGGATGGCCGAAGACGAGTTTTTCCCTCCTCGCGGGCCCGCGCCGCCCCTCCTGCGCAGCCGTCGCCGCCGTTTCCGTCGCCGCCACGGAGGCGGCCGCCTCCGGCTGCGAGCGGCAGAACGCCTCCTACGAACGGCATCCGAACCTCCCGGCGCCTGATCGCCGGCCAGAACGGGCGGGCGCTCCCTTCGAAAACGGGCTTCGTCTTCTCGCCTCCGCTTTCCGCACTTCACCGTGCAAAGATCGGGCATATCCGCTTTCCGGAGAGAGCCATTTTCACGGAAAGCGCGCAACTCCCCCCCCTCTTCCGATACGGACGGGCACAAAAAAGCCGGCGCACGAAGCCCCGGCTTTCCGTCCGCGCCGCAAGCTCACTTGCGGACATCCAGCGTCAACACCTCCGGATCGTTTTTCGTATAGGGCTTCCACAGAGGCAGCCCATCGGCATTCGGGTCGCCCGTGCGGACGAAATTCGTCCAATAACCGATCATGCGGTCGCTCAGCTCCCGGTCGGCGGCCGTAAACGGACGCCAGCTGCGGTCGAGCGTACCGAAAAGATACCACAGTTCGGCGGAATGGAACGCTCCGGCCCCGTCGCCGGGCAAAGCCCGCGCAAAGGTATAGAGATAAGCGGGCCGACGGCCCAGACTGTCGAGCAGCCGCCCGAAATCGGGTACCGACGCCTTCATCGGCTCCGGGTCTCCGGCGACGGAACCCACCAGATAGGGAATATCGGGCAAACGGCCTGCGAGCGCCGTTTCCTCGAAGCCGGCAGGCAATAGGCATCCGTCCGCATTGGGAGCCGGCCGGAACCCTACGGCGGATTCGGCGGCATATTGCGCCGCGAGTGCGCACAGTCTTTCGGCGGGACAGGCCCGCATCCGGTCGAGCGTACCCAGACCGGCGAACTCCGTGAAAGCCGCACCCGAGGCTTCGGCGTCGGCAAGCTTCTGCCACCGGCCGAGCCCTCGAAGGCCGCCGCCGCTCTGGATCGCGGCGCCGGCGATCATCCCCTCGCACGAGGGCGAAGCCAATAGACACTGCACGCTGCCGGCACCGGCACTCTGACCGAAGACCGTGATCCGGTCGGGATCGCCTCCGAACTGCGCGATATTGCGGCGCAGCCACGCGAGTGCCGCCCGCTGGTCGAGGATGCCGTAGTTGCCCGAAACTCCGCGAGGACTTTCGGCCGACAACAGCGGATGGGCCAGAAAACCCATGATTCCCAGCCGGTAGTTGACCGTTACGAGAATCACGCCCCGCCGTGCGAACGCCTCGCCGTCGAACTCCGTTTCGTGGCCGTAGCCCTGTATGTAGGCGCCGCCGTGAATCCACATCGCCACGGGAAGCTTCGCCTCCGGCTCGCCCGCCGCCGGAGTCCATATGTTGAGGTAGAGGCAGTCCTCGCTGCGAACGGGGTCGCCCATCCAGAAAAACTCCCGCTCATAGAACGATCCGACTGACTGGTCGGCCTGCACCGCAGCCGGGCCGAACGCATCGGCACTCCTCACGCCGCTCCACGGCTCGGGAGGCTGCGGTTCGCGCCAGCGCAAATCGCCCACGGGAGGCGCGGCATAGGGGATGCCCTTGTAGACGATCACCCCTTCGGTCGCGGTTTCCACACCGCGTATACGGCCGCTCTCGACGGTCAGTACGGGATTGTTCGCGGGGCTGCCGCAAGCGGCCAGTAGCGCCGCTCCGCACAGGAGTACGTAAAAAACGGGTGGTTTCATAGCAGGATTCGTTTCGTTTCAGGCCGCAAAGGTAACGATTTCCCGGGAAACGAACGCATCCGGAGCGACGATCCCGCGGCGGAACGGGGCATTCCGCCCGCCGCCCACATCGGTGCAGCTCCCTCTGCCGCTGCGGCATAACGAACGGCCGGCATGCGCCGAGGACGCCTCTCGCGAGGGAAAAAGTTGTTTCGAAGCGGAATTTGCATTATCTTGCCGAAAAAACAACGCCATGGAGACGAACATACGATTCATACCCTTCGAATCCCCCTCGGACAGGGGATGGACGGAGGCTTGGGAACTCTACGAGAACGCATTCCCCTACAAGGAGCGCCGCTCGCTCGCCGATCATCTGCGGGCGCTCGCCGATCCCCGCTTCGAAGCCGACGGCATCTGGACGGGCGACGCACTGGCCGGTATCATCTATCATTGGGACTGCGGCAGCGGCAGCCGCTACGTGGAACATCTGGCCATATCCCCCGCTCTGCGGGGGCAGCACATGGGATCGAAGGCGCTCGCGGCATTCTGCGAACGGGTCGGCCGCGTCATACTCGAAATAGATCCGCCGGTGGACGAGATCTCGATCCGCCGGCTCCGCTTCTACCGACGGCTGGGATTCGTCGAAAATCCGCACGAATACCTCCATCCCTCGTTCCGCGAACCTTTCGTTACGCACAAACTGGTGCTGATGAGTTATCCCCGTCCGCTCGACGACGGCGAAGCGCGTCGTTTCGCCGATTTCGTCCGCGAAACGGTGTTGAGCTACTCCGGACACAAAGAGCCCCGACTGCCGAGACTGTAAGGAAAAAACCGGTCGGCGAGACAGGCATCCGCATCGCCTGACGGGGCCGTCCGCATCTGGCGCACGGCCAATGCCGCCGGCGAAACGCCCGTTCTGCACCTCCGCGCACCGACCTCCGCGCCCCCTTCGAACCGGACGCAACGGATGCGGCGTTCTCTCTTCGGTTCGATCGTACCGCGACGTGTCTCCGCACCCGGCATTCACGGACAATGCAGATGCGATCGGATCCGCTCCCGCGGCGTCAGCCCAACCCGCCCGCTTCGGCGAATTCGCGGACCGACCGGACATAGTGGGCGATGGTATCGTCCATCGAGACGAACGACTTGCCGCCGGCCGCATTGCGGTGGCCGCCGCCGTTGAAGTATCTGCGGGCAAAGAGATTCACGTCCACGTCGCCCCTCGAACGCAGCGACACGCGGATGAACTTGCGGTGGGCGAGGAACATGGCCGACATCTTGACCTTCTTGATCGTCAGTGCATAGTTGACGAACCCCTCGCTGTCGCCCTGCTGGAACTGAAACCTACGCATCTCGCTCTCCAGCAACGACATATAGGCGACGGTCCCCTCTTCCAACAACTTCATCTTGCGGTCGATGGCATAGCCGAACAAACGCGCACGGCCCTCGGTATAGGCATTGTAGACATTGTTGTGGATGCGCGGAATGTCGATCCCCGTTTCGGCCAGCACGGCCAAAGCGCGGTAGAGCGCAGGCGTAAGATACGAGAACGAGAAGTTGCCCGTGTCGGTCATCATGCCCACGTAGAGCGCTTCGGCCATGGCCGGCGTGATGATCTGCGTGCCGAACATCTTCTCGATCAAGGCATAGACCACGAAGCACGTGCTCGACGAATCGGGATAGGAGAACATGAGATCGAAATCGGGATCGGGCGAGAGGTGGTGGTCGATCAGCACGCGCTTCGCGGCGGTATTGCCGGCCAGCGTATCGCTCAGGATTTCGAGCCGCGACACGGCATTGAAGTCGAGGCAGAAAATGATGTCGGCCTCCGCGATCGCGGAGGCGGCGACCCCTTTCTCGTCCGTCTTGAAGGTAACGATGCCGTCGATGCCCGTCATCCAGTCGAGGAAATAGGGATAACGGTTCGGAACGATGCACGTTACGCGGTGTCCCATGCGCACCAGCACGTCGCGCCATGCGAGCGACGAACCGACGGCATCGCCGTCGGGGTTGGTATGCGATACGATGACGATCCGCCGTGCGGGAGTTTCGAGCATTCGCCGCAAGCTCTCGGTCTGTTGTAAGGTAATCTCCATAATACGGTTTCGCTTGAGGGGTTGACAAAGATACGAAAAAGTCGAGCGCAAAAACAAATTTATTTGCATTTCGCCGAACGGGAGTCTCTAAGACGAAGTCAAAGATACGAAAACTCGCGTGTAAAAACGAATTTTAATCGTTTTCCCCGAACGGGAGTATCCAAGGCAGCGTCAAATATACGTAAAAAGGGCGACATTCGGAAATGCCGCCCTCGATTTTGGGAATCGCACCGCTACTGCTCGTCGAGCAGGACCAGCGAACCGACCGGATGCCGCTGCGGGAAATCCGCTCTGTAACGTTGTTTCACGACCATGCTGCGGCTCTTCCGAAGCGAGGATGCAGCCCCGGGTTTCTCGCCGGTCCTGATCCAGCTCGCCGCACGTGAGAAGAGTCCGTCGTCCAACGTACCGAAGTCGCCCGGATAGTAGTTCGCATCGTCGAAAATCACATCGGGCGTGAATCCGTCGCTGTAATCCTTGAAGCCCACGGCATTCTCCGAGTAGAACGTGATGGGGAGAAAATCGTAGTAGAGATTGCCGACTTTGCGGTTCACGTATCCCTCCATGCCGACGTTCTTGCCCTGCGTCTGCGTGCCGATCAGGCGCACTTCGATGCCCATGCCGCGCAGACCGTTGATTATCAGCTCGCTCGCCGAAGCCGTATTGACCGAGCAGATCACATAGATCCGCTTCAGGCCGAGCGAATGGTTCAGCGCTTCGGCAATCAGCGAATAACTGCTGTCGCTGCCCGAAACGACGCTTTCACCGATCTTGTACAGGGCGCCGGTCTGACCCGCAGCCGTGCGCGATGCGTTGTACGTCGTTTTCACGTATACCTGCCCCTTGTACTCCTGCCCTGCGATGAGGGTCGCCAGCAGCGTACTCGAAAGCACCTCGCCGCCGCCGTTGTAGCGCAGGTCGAGCACGAGTTCCTCGGCACCCTCCGCCTTGAAGCGGTCGAAAGCCTCGAACAGGTCTTCGTCGTAGGCTCTCGAAAAGCCCATGTACAGCAGATAGGCGACTTTCCTGCCGTCGATATCGACCACATCCTGCTTGTATATCGCCGGATCGACGTAACTGAACGAACTGAGGGTCATCTCGGGCAGGGGCGTGAGCACCCAATCTCCGTTGTCGCCTACGCTGACCTCGTTGGCGACGATCCGCACGTTGTTGCCCTGAACCAGTTTCATGAACATGTTCTGTTTGACGTCCGCCGACAGATTTTTCGTGTATTTCACGCCGTCGACCTCCGTAACCATGTGTCCGCGCTTGAGTCCCGCTTCGTCGGCCGAGGAGCCGGGAGCCACGCCCATGATGACCAATCCGCCGATGTAGGGCTCTTCCTGCAGATAGCCGCTGATCACATTCAGAATACCCGTATCGTTGTAAGTCTCGCCCGCACGGGTGCTGCGGCTCTGTTCGTTCAGTTCGATGTACGAATAATACTCCTGCCGCACGCCGTTCTCCCAATACCCGTCGTCGTAGTTGACCGGGCGGCCGCTCGCATCTTTCTGGGCGGCCACGCCGTCCAGAATGCTCTTGAGATATTCCTTGAAAGAAACCGTGTTGTCGAGCGCCACCTGATCGATGGCCTCGTTCCACAGATAGGCCTCCTTCATGTACTCTTCGATCCATTCGTTCACGGCCGTATCCGAACCGCTTCCGGCACCCGACTGAGTGAGCGTACAAAGCACGGCATCCCTGTAACCGCTCACGCGGATCGCCACCGTTCCTCGGCGGCTGGTCGCCGCGGTGTTCTGCGTGAACGATACCGTGATCTTGTTCGATCCCTTACCGCCGTCGGCGGGCACGATCGTAAGCCACGAGTCGTCGCTCGATACCGCCTCCCAGTCTCCGACCGCCGTGAAGGTGATCTTGAAACTGCCCGCACCGCCCGTTACGCTTTTCGTATTGCTGCAATCCTTTTCCGTCACGCCACCGTCCGGAAGATCGTTCCCGTTTTTGTCATCGCTGCATGCGACGAACGCGAATGCGGCGACAGCAACGAGCAGCGTCCGCAAATAAGAAATTTTCCCCATATTCCCGACTTTTTTTAAGTGTTCAGGGACAAATATACGATTTTTCCGGAGATTCGCCCGATCTTGCGCCTTTTTATTTGCTGCGGTTGTCGGCGGCGAATTTCCGGCACCAAGGGGAAATGCCGCACTCCGAGCACTTCGGCGAACGGGCCGTGCAGACATAACGGCCGTGCAGGATCAGCCAGTGATGGGCCACGGGCAGCAGATGCGACGGGATGTTCCGCTCGAGTTTCAGTTCGGTCTGGAGCGGCGTTTTCGAACCGGTCGTAAGTCCGATACGCTCCGATACGCGGAATACGTGCGTATCGACCGGCATCACCTCCTTCCGCCACAGCACGGCTCCCAGCACGTTCGCCGTCTTGCGGCCCACGCCCGGCAACCGCTGCATCTGGTCGAGGTCGCTGGGCACCTCGCCCCCGAACTCCGAACAGAGCATGCGCGCCATGCCCGCGAGGTTTTTCGCCTTGTTGTTGGGATAGGATATGCTCTTGATGTAGGGATAGATCTCTTCGGCCGTGGCGCGAGCCATGTCCTGCGGCGTCGGGAAAGCCTCGAACAGCGCCGGCGTGGTCATGTTCACCCGTTTGTCGGTACACTGCGCCGAGAGGATCACCGCCACCAGCAATTGATAAGGATCTTTGTACTGCAATTCGCTCTCGGCCGCGGGCATGTGCTTGCCGAACCAGCCGATCACGCCTTCGTAACGTTGTTTGGTCGTCATGGTTTCTCAGGTTTTTCAGGTTTTCGCCGCAATAAAAGTTTCTTCACGAACAGTCCGTATCCCGCCGCATCGAACAGCAAAGAAGGACAGGACCGCACATCCTTCCACCAGCGCGCGAGGTACGCCGCGGCCGTTCCGTTCCGCGAGAGCACCCAGAGCGCCACCTCGCTTTTCCGACGAAGGAGCCGCTGCCGGTCGCGGCGCGCGCCGTAGCGGTCGTCGAACCACAGGCCGATCTCCGCCACGGAATCGCAGAAGGCGATCCGGCGCGCGTAGCCGGGGTCGTGGCTGACGCTGCGCTCCAGCACCCGATGCACGGCCGCCACACGGTCGATGAAGGCTATTCGCGCATGGGCCGCCACCCAGAGCCACATCGGCACGTCGCCCGTGAGCCATTCGCTGCGCAGCTCGGGCCGGACCTCGGCATAGAAGCGCTCCAGCAGGTCGCGGCGGCCCATCGCCGAACAGTTGCCGATCGTATAACTCCGCAGAAGCGAGCGGAAATCCGTCGAAGGTTCTCCTTGGGGCAGGTATTCCCGCACACCGCGCCGCCCGTCCGCCTTCTCGGTCCGGGTATAGCACATGCCGCACGACGGATCGGCCTCCAGCAGTTCGGCCTGCATCTGCAATTTGAGCGGGTCGCACCAACGGTCGTCGCCGTCGCAGAAAGCGACGTACTTGCCGCGGCAGGCTGCGACCGTGCGGCGGTAGTTGGCCCGCCAGCCGACGTTTTCCGGCCCCGCGACCAGACGGATGCGACCGGGATAGCGCGCCGCATATTCGCGGCCGATCTCCGCCGTGCGGTCCGTGCTGCAATCCTCGCCCAGCACCAGCTCCACGCCGAACGCGGTGCGCTGCATCAGCACCCCTTCGATCGCCTCGGCGAGGTAGGCTTCGTGGTTGTAGGCGGTCATGCAGACCGAAACGAGCGGCGCATCCATCCGGCGTCAGAGTTTGGTCAGTTTTGCGAACTTGGCCAGCAGCGTCTTCTCGCCGCAGCTCCCGAAATCGACGACCAATTTCTGATCCGTATCCAGCATTTCGATCCGCCGGACGGTCCCCGCGCCGAACTTGGGATGTTCCACGCGCTGCCCGACGGCGTAGTCGCTTCCCGCGGTCGCAGCGGCCGCGGGAAGCGCGCCTTCCTGCCGCATGCCCAGCCTCCGCATCCCCTCGGTCGAGGGACGGGAGGGCCGTATCAACGCCGGATCGGGCGCCTGCTTCGGGGCATCCGAACGGCCGAAAGCCGGCTGCGGACGCGCGCCCAACCGGTTCGGACCGCCCTGCTGCTGCCTGAAGCGGTAGTCGAACCGTCGGCGCAGTTCGTCGATGGCCGCGCTGCCTCTCGTGCCGCCCGCCGGCGAACGCACGGGGCACTCCTCCTCTTCGACCGGCATCTCGATGTATCGGGGGTCGATCTCGCGCAGGAAACAACTCGGGCGGGAGAACTCCATATTGCCCCATTTGAAACGCATCTCGGCATAGGAGAGCGTCGCGGCCACCTTCGCCCGCGTCAGCGCCACGTAGAAGAGCCGCCGCTCCTCCTCGAAGCCGTCGGGCGTCTCGGCGGCCCGCTGCGAAGGGAAGAGGTTTTCCTCCAATCCGACGATGTAGACGTATTTATATTCCAGCCCCTTGGCCGAATGGACGGTCATCAGCGTAACCTTGTTCCGGTCCTCCGGATCGTCCTTGTCCATGTCGGTCATGAGCATCGCGTTCTGCAACCACTCTTCGATGGTCGCCTCCTCGCCCTCGGGGCGTTCGCCGTTGCGGATCTCGGCGTCGCGCTGTTCGCGGAAGAGCTGCATCGAGTTGAGCAGCTCCTCGATATTGTCGAGCGCCGAGGTCGCCTCCGGCGTATTCTCCGTGCGGTAAGCCGCCAGTATGCCCGAGCGGGTGGCGATCTCCAGTCCGAAATCGTAGAGCCCCTTTTCGTTGCGGGCCAGCGAAAGGGCTCGGATCATGCCGACGAACTCCGCGGCCTTGCGGGCGATGGTCTTCTGCACGGGATCCGCCGCGGGCTCGGCCACGAGCCGGTCCACCGCCTCCCACATCGAGACGCCCCCCTCGCGCGCCAGCTGCTCGATGCGCTGCACGGTCGTGTCGCCGATGCCGCGCGCAGGGTAATTCACGATCCGCTTGAAGGCCTCGTCGTCGCGCGGATTGATTACCAACCGGATATAAGCCAGCAGATCCTTGACCTCCTTGCGGTCGTAGAAGGAGCTGCCCTTGTAAATCCGGTAGGGGATGCCGCGTCGCCGGAGGTTGTCCTCGATCACGAGCGACTGGTTGTTGGTCCGGTAAAGGATCGCCGCATCGCTCCACGCATCGCCCGAAGCGCGCACGCGGTCGCGCAGATCCGCGACCACCTGCTCGGCCTCGTCGCGGTCGGTATAGGCTTTCAGCACGCGGATCTTGTCGCCTGCGGGCCCCTCCGAGAAGCAGTTCTTCTCCATCCGTTTCGAGTTGCGGACGATCACCGAGTTGGCCGCGTCGACGATCGTGCGCGTCGAGCGGTAGTTCTGCTCCAGCTTGAAGGTCATGGCGTCGGGATAGTCCTTGCGGAAAGAGAGGATGTTCTCGATCTTCGCCCCGCGGAACGAGTAGATCGACTGCGCGTCGTCGCCCACGACGCAGACCTTCGAATGGGTCTGCGACAGGCGGCGGATGATGACGTACTGCGCATAGTTGGTGTCCTGATACTCGTCAACGAGGATGTAGCGGAACAACTCCTGATAGCGGGCCAGCACGTCGGGGCAGTCGCGCAGCAGGATGTTGGTTTGCAGCAGCAGGTCGTCGAAGTCCATCGCACCGTTGCGTTTGCAGCGCCGGCAGTAGAGCTCGTAGACGTTCCCGAACTCGGGAATCTGCGCCGCGCGGTCCTCGGCCCCGAAGGTCGCGTTGGCGAGGTAGGCCCCCGGGGTTACGAGGCAGTTCTTGGCGTAGGAGATGCGCGAAGCGATCTTCGCGGGTTTGTACTTGTCCTCGTCGAGACGCAGCTCCTTCACTATGGTCTTCAGCAGGTTGCGGCAGTCCGAGGGCTCGTAGATGGTGTACGAGTCGGGATAGCCGATCCGGGCGGCGTTCTCGCGCAGGATGCGCGAGAAGACCGAGTGGAACGTCCCCATGCGGATGTAGCGGCTCCGGTTGTCGGGCAACATCTGCGCGATGCGTTCGCGCATCTGCTCGGCCGCTTTGTTCGTGAAGGTCAGTGCGAGGATGTTGAACGGCGCCACACCCTGCTCGATCATGTAAGCGATGCGGGAGGTCAGCACGCGCGTCTTGCCCGAACCGGCGCCGGCGATGATGAGCGACGGCACGTCGTAATGCTCCACGGCGGCGCGCTGGGCGGGATTCAACCCCTCTAATATCTTCGATTCCATAAATTGCGATATTGGACTGCAAAGTTACGGACATTTCGCCTTACGCCGAACACCTGCGCCGCGAAAATATCGCTCCGGACGAAAAAGGGGCTGTCTAACAAGTCCCGAAAATCGGAAATCACCCCTGCCAGAATTCATTCTGGCAGGGGTGAAATCGTTAAAATCAGACTTGTTAGACAGCCCCTTCGCCGAATCGGGGCGGCCGACGCCCATCGCCGAACCGCGGCCGGCGGCCGTTCTGCGGTCAAGCATTCCTGCACCCGTTATTTTTCCGCTTCGGCATCATACGTATACCTCGCGGTCTTCACTTTGCCCTCGGTCGTCGTCAGCGTCATTTCCAATTCGTATTTGCCCGACGAAGGTGGATTGTCGAAAACAAGTTTCACTTTGTCGCGGCACATGATCATCGCCAAATCGTCTGGCATAAGCTCCGAAATACGTTTTTCCACAAAGGTCATCGTCTCTTTCGTATCCGGATATCCGTTACGGATAAAATCGG
>CBJMC01400__coassemble_992_pt1 | contig 21427 bp, 20 predicted proteins | sample CBJMC01400__metabat2_low_PE_040 | metagenome-assembled genome bin CBJMC01400
CAGGTTGCCCGGGAAGTTGTCGTCGTTCATCGAGAGGATGATGACGTGTTCGAAATCGAGGTTGCGGGTCTCCAGAATACCCATCACCTGCAACCCTTCGAGCGGCTCGCCCTCGAAGGGGATGCGGAGCTGGCGGAGCGTGCGGCGCACGAGCGAGACATAGACCTCGTCGGGGATATCCATCCCGCATGCTTCGAGCGAGTTGCCGATCTTGGCGACGTGCTCGGCGATGACCGCAAGGAACTCCACGCGGCGGCGGGCGTCGTCGCCCTCGTAGCGCAGGCGTGCGGCGGCCGACAACACCCCGGACAGATAGCGCGACATTCCGCGCCACCCGTCGGCGGCCGAGAAAACGAGCCGCAGCAGTTCGCCCCGGCCGAGGCTCCCGGCCTCCACGGTGAGCCGGCGGTGCTCGACGATCTCCGCCTGCAGCGCAGCGACCGTATCCGGGGCGGAGGCGGCGACGTAGGGGTGAGACAGCAGGCCCGTAACATCCGCATGGTAGAAGTGCGTCCGGCCTCCTTTCGTCCGGCGGTGGCGCTGCAAGTCGAGCAACCGCTCGACGAAAGTCGAGGCCAACGTCTGCCGCAGGGGGTAGCCCATCGTTACGTTCGCCTCGCCCGCCTCGGGCGGAAGCGCATAGAGCAGCGGCATCAGCAGGTTTTCGTCGGTGAGCACGACGGCCGTCTCCTTGCCCAGCGGGCGGCCGCCGTTCTGCGCGGCCAGCTCGCGGAGGATGCGGGCCGCGTATTTGCACTGCACGGCGTCGGACGAAGCGGCCACGGCCTCGATCCGCTTCGGGCGGCGCATGCAGTCGTGCGACAGATCGCTGCGGGGCGGAAAACGCCGCAGATTCTCACGCACGAAAAGGCCCGCCTCCTGCCGCAGGTCGGAGACGTAGTAGTCGTCGTAATCCCAATAGAAATCGGTCTCGGCCCGCGTCGCAAGAAATCCGAACAACCGCTTTTCGCACTCGGAGAGGGCGTTGAATCCCGCCACGACATAGCGGCCGCCGCCCCCGGGGAGTGCGGCGCGGCCCGCTGCGATCCGCTCGGCCGCCTCGCGCTGGATCATGCCCGTATAGGCGATGCCGAGTTCGGCGAGCCGGGCCTTGTAGCGGCGGTAGACCTCCGCGAGCGTCCGCCAAACCGCCAGAAAACGGCGCTTCTCCTCCGAAAGATCGCCCTCGCCCGCCAGACTCGCCCAAAACGAACGCAGAATGCCGAGCTGGGCGGGGGTAAGGTAGGAGACGTCGGCCTCCAGTTCCTTGAGGTCGGAGATGTTGCGGAACAGCCGGCCGGCGTCGATCATGTATTTGTCGATCGTATCGAAGTCGTTGAGCAGCAGATCGCCCCACGCATAGAAACGGTCGAAGGGCTCGGTGTGGAACTCGGAATAGATCCGGTAGAGCTCGGTGATGAGGCGGATGCGGTCGCCGGAGCGCAGGCCCGAAATTTCGGTCGTCAGCTCGTCGACCGTCTGCCAGCGGGGCTGCCAGAGCGGCTCCGCAGCGATGCGGGAGAGCGCATCGGTGAAAAAGAGGCGTGCCCGCCGCGACGGAAAGAGCACCGTCAGTTCGGACACTCCCCGACCGAAGCGGCCGTAGAGATCGGCCGCCACCTCCTCCAGAAAGCCCCGCATGGATGCCTCAGTCGAGTTCGACGACCTCGCCGCCCGTGAAGCCCGCGCCGCCGCGCAGCACGGCGGGGTCGCCCGTGTAGGAGATGCGGGCGTCGGTCGAGGTTTTCGCTTCGAGACGCTCCGTGGCGCAAACCGAGACTTCGGCACTGTTCGAGGCTTCGGCCCGCACGGACATGGCCCTCAGCCGTGCGGCATCCACCTTACCCGTGGCGGCCGTCAGCGTCAGGTAGCGGACCTCGCCCGAGAGGATCGCCCGGCTGCGGCCCGAAAGCTCCACGGCGAGGTCCGTAACGTCGAACGTCCCGTCGAACGTCGCCCCGCCGTTCACGCCGACGTCGAGCATCGCGGCTTTGAAAGGCCCCGGGAAGGAGACCGTGGCGCCCGAGACGCGGATCCGGCGGATCGCATGGAAGCAGACTTTCACTTCGGTCGTGGTCGTGCGGCGGGCTTCGGTCTTCTCCGTAACGGTCAGCACGCCGTTCCGCACCTCGGCCTTGAATTTCGAAGTGTATGAGCCTTTGGTGTCGTAGACGATACGGGGAGCCTCCGTCTCGGGCACCTGCACGAACGTAACGGCGAAGGGGCCGCTGAGGCTGACCTCCGAGAATTCCGTCAGCCACTCGCTCGTGCCGCCGTCCTGCGCCGAGACCGAAAGGCCCGCCAGAAGCAGCACGAAGCTCAGAATCAGTTTTTTCATATAAAATATCCGTTTGAATTCGCAGGGCTAAGATACGAAAAAATCCGCCGGCCGCACATTTATTCGCCATTTATGACTATCTTTAGTCGCTTTTAGACGACGTTTTCCGGCGGCGGGAGCCCGGAAACAGCGGAAGAGCGGCGCGAATGCCGCCGCACGGGCCCCGGCCCGGAACGGTCGCAAACCTAACCGGACAGAAGTGAGAGCCAGAATCCTCAATGCGGGTGCAGGCTCGGGCAAGACCTATCAGCTGGCGTACAAATACGTGCGCGACGTGATCGGAGAGCCCGGGCGCTATCGTCATATCCTCGCCGTAACCTTCACGAACAAGGCCACGGAGGAGATGAAGACGCGCATCCTCGAACGCATCCACGAGCTCGCCTCGGGGGCTGCGAGCCCCTATCTCGAAGCGCTGTGCCGCGAACTGTCGCTCGACGCCGGCACGGTCCGCTCGCGGGCGCAGGCCGTGCGGTCGGCCATCCTGCACGACTACTCCCACTTCACGGTCCTGACGATCGACAAATTCTTCCAGCGCATCCTCCGCGCCTTCATCCGCGAGCTGGGCATCGCCCCCGACTACAACACCGAGATCGAAACCGACGCCGTCGTGGGGCGCAGCGCCGATCTGCTGGTGGACGAGATCGCCGTCGACGCCGAGCTGCGCCGGTGGCTGATGGCCTTCGTGCAGGAGCGCATCGAGGAGGGGCGCCGCTGGGACATCCGCGAAGGGGTGCTGGCGCTGAGCGGCGAGCTGTTCAAGGAACGGAACCGTCCGGCGCTCGGCGCAGGCTGCTCCAAGGCGGAGCTGGACCGCATCGTGGCCCGTGCGACGGCCCGGACGCGGCAGTCGCAGGCCGAGATGCGGCGGATCGCCGCCGAAGCCGTCGGGCGGATCGACCGGGCGGGGCTCGGGCTCGCGGACTTTCCCTACAAGAGTTCGGGTTTCGCGGCCTACTTCTACAAGACGGCGCGGGAGGTATTCGAGCCCTACGGCGCCCGTGTTCGGGACGCCTGCACGAAGGAGAGCGCATGGGGCAAGGCCGGATCGCCCGTACAGGCCCTCCGTGCCGAGCTGCAACCCGCATTGCAGGCTTTGTGCGCCCTCTACGACCGCAACGTCCGCTTCTGGAACACGACGGCCCTGCTGCGCGAAAACTACCGCAGTTTCGCCCTGCTGGCCGACCTCTATGCCAAAGTGCAGACACTCTGCAACGAGGAGAACATGATGCTCCTCTCCGAAACCAAATACATCCTCTCGGAGTTCATCGGCCGCAACGACGCACCCTTCATCTACGAAAAGGCCGGCACGCGGTTCGATCGCTTCATGATCGACGAGTTCCAAGACACCTCGGCACGCGAGTGGGAGAACTTCCTGCCGCTGCTGCTGAACGCCATGGCACAGTCGGAGGAGACCTCCGTGCTGCTGGTGGGCGACATCAAGCAGTCGATCTACCGCTGGCGGGGCGGCGACTGGCGCATCCTGCACACGGCGGCCCGCGAAGCGCTCGGCGCCGGAGAGACGGAGGTGGTGCGACTCAAAGAGAATTACCGCAGTCTGCCCGCTGTGGTGGAGTTCAACAACCGGATCGTCGGGGGCGTCGTCGCCGCGGACAACGCGAGGCTGAACGCCGAACTGCTCGCTGCGGCCGAATCGGGCCGTCTGTCCGCGGCGGACAAGGCGGCGCTGACGGACACGCTGGCCGATGCCTACGACGGCCATACGCAGACCGCCGCGCGCCGGAGCGACCGCCCGGGCTATGTGCGCATCGCCCCGTTCGACGGAGCGCCGCCCGTGGTGGAGTGCATCCGGGAGCTGCTGGACCGCGGTTTCCGCCCCAAAGACATCCTGATCCTCGTGCGCTCGAACAGCGAAGGGGCCCGGGTGGCCGAGACGCTGCTGGCGTTCAAGCGCACGAACGACGATCCCCGCTACCGCTTCGACGTGATGACGCAGGAGGCGCTTCTCGTGGGGCGCGCTCCGGTGTGCGCCTTCGTGGCGGCGGCCTTGCGGCTGGCCGTCAAGCCCGCCGACCCGATGTCGGAAGCGGTCTACAACGGCTATCTGGGGCGCCCCTACGACACGCCGCTGCCGGAGGAGGAGCTCTCTTTCTGCCGCGAGATCCGCCTGCTGGCGCCCGAGGAGGCGTTCGAACGGATCGTGATGCGGCACCGGCTGCACGAACGCCGGTCCGAGAACGCCTATCTCCAAGCCATCCACGAGGCGATCATCCGCTTCAGCGCCCGCAAGACAGCCGACATCCCGCTCTTCCTGCGCTGGTGGGACGAGACGGGCAGCGGGCAGTCGCTGAGCGTCGAACAGAGCGAGACGACCGTGGGGATCATGACCGTACACAAGGCCAAAGGCTTGCAGAACAAAGCGGTGATCCTCCCCTACTGCTCGTGGCCGCTCGACCCCGACCCGTCGAAGCAGCCCGTCGTCTGGGGCGAGGCCCGGACCGAGGCCGCGGAGGGGCTGGGGCGCTTTCCGGTCAAATACAAACGCGGCATGGCCGACTCGCACTTCTCGGCCGAATACTACCGCGAACTGGTCTACACGAACGTGGACAACATCAACCTCCTGTACGTGGCGCTCACACGTGCCGAGGAGGAGCTTCACATCTACATCCCCAACGAAGCCCGCAACCGCAACCACGTGGGCAGCCTCGTCGCGGGCTGCATCGCGGCGGACGGCGGCGCATGCGAGCTGGACGGCATGCGGGGACGCTGCACCCCCGCCGAGGCGGGCGTCGTCTACGAATTCGGCCGGGCTGCGGGGCCGGCGCCGCAACGCACCGAAGCGCCGAAGACCGAACACCTCGTGCTGGAGGATTATGCCACGGCGCAGCCCGCACTGCGGCTGCGGCTTCCCTCGCAGCGCTACTTCGAAGAGGAGGAGACGTCTCTGCTCGCGCCGCGCAACCTCGGCATCCTGCTGCACAAAGCCTTCGAGAACGCCGCGACCGAGGCGGAGATACTCGGCGCGATCGGAGAGATGCAGGCCAACGCCCAGCTCTCGCAGGCGGAGGCCGCGGCGCTGCGCGACGCCGTAGGCCGGGCGCTCGAAGACGAGCGGGTCCGCGAGTGGTTCGGCGGCGGATGGGACGCCGTACACAACGAGCGGGAGATCGTCGTGCCCCGCGACAGCCGTCTGCGGCGCCCCGACCGCGTGATGACGCGCGGACGACGGGCCGTGGTCGTGGACTACAAGTTCGGCCGGCGCGACCCCGAGCGCTACCGCCGCCAGCTGCGCGAATACGCCGACCTGCTGCGAGGCATGGGGTACGACCGGACGGAAGGCTACTTGTGGTATGTCAAACTGGGTACGATCGAAAAAGTGGTATAGAAGAACGATGGATCATTCGCTGCTCGACATCATCCCGCGTCCGTTCCGGCGGCGCACCTACCGGGTCTCGCTCACGATTTTCGCGCGGGCGCTGCTCAACTTCCTCGGGCTCGCACTGCTGCTGCCCGTGCTGGTGCTGATCCTCGACACGGAGAGCATCCGCACCAACCGCTATCTGGCCGCAGCCTACGAGTGGGGCGGCTTCGCGGACCAGCGGTCGTTCGCGCTGGCCGTGTGCGGCACGGTGGTGGCCGTCGTGGTCCTCAAGTCGCTGCTCGGACTGGCTCTCTACAAAGCCGAACGCAACTACATCTACGACCTCTACGCCTACATGTCGCACCGTCTCTACGTGGAGTACCGCAACCGCGGCCTCACGTTCATCAAGGGCTCCAACTCGGCCGTACTGGCCCGCAACGTCAACGTCGTCTGCCTCACCTTCGTAACGGGCATTCTCATGCCGCTGGCCACGATCGCCAGCGAGGCGACGCTCTTCCTGCTGCTCTTCGGCGGGCTGGCCCTCTACAACGCCGCGGCCGCGGGGCTGATCCTCGTGATCTTCCTGCCCGCAGCATGGAGCTACTATGCGCTCGTCCGCAACCGGCTCGACCGCTACGGCGAGATCGAGAACCGCGCCCACCGCGAGAAAGCCCGCACGGTGATCGAGACCTTTCGCGGCTATCCCGACATCGAGATCAACAACGCCTTTCCGCAGATGCTCCGCAGCTTCGACCGCGCGATGGACGACGTGGTGCGCACCCGGTCGAAGCAGGCGACCATCGGGCTACTGCCCCAGATGTTCACCGAGGTGGGGCTGTGCGCGGGCATGGCGGTGCTCGTCGTGGCGAGCCTCGGGTCCGAGGGCGGACAGATGCGGCTGCTGTTCGGCGTCTTCGCCGTGGCCGCCCTCCGACTGATGCCCTCCGTGCGCAACGTGATGTCGGCGTGGACATCGCTCAAATACAACCGCTACACGATCGACATCCTGCGCGAGGCCGACCTCGAACACGCCGACCCGACGGTCGACGCCGACACGGCGCGGATGCCGCTGCGCCGCGAAATCGCCGTGCGCCGTCTCTCGTTCCGCTTCGAAGACGCGGCGGAAGAGACCCTGCACGACTTCTCGCTCACGATCCGCAAGGGCGAACGCATCGGGATCCGCGGCGCATCGGGCGCCGGCAAAACGACCCTTTTCAACCTGCTGCTGGGATTCTACGCCCCCACGTCGGGCCAGATCGCCGTCGACGGCGAGCCCCTCACGGCCGCCAACCGCCGCCGCTGGCAGAACACCGTCGGCTATGTCTCGCAGAACGTCTTCATCGCCGACAGCACGTTTCTGGCCAACGTAGCGCTGGGATGCCCCGAAGCGGAGATCGACCGCGAGCGGGCCGCACGGGCGCTCGAAGCCGCCCGCCTCAAGGAGTTCGTCGACGGGCTGCCCCGCGGCATGGACACGCCGATCGGCGAATGCGGCTGCCGCCTCTCGGGCGGTCAGCGCCAGCGCATAGGCATCGCACGGGCGCTCTACAAGCAGGCCGACGTGCTCTTCTTCGACGAAGCCACCTCGTCGCTCGACAGCCGCACCGAGGAGGAGGTGAACCGCTCGATCGCCGAACTGTCGGACGAAAACAAGGAACTGACCATCATCGTGATCGCGCACCGCGACAGTTCGCTGGACTACTGCGACCGCGTCATCACGATAGGAACATAACGACTTACGCACACCTATGGATTACATCATCGCAGGCCACAGAATACGCCTCACGGGAGAAGGCTCCGGCAACGCCTTCGCAAAGGCGCTACGCCCTTTCCGCGTGTCGGAAAACGAGACCGGAGAGCCCGTGCTCACGCTGCTGACGGGCTGTCCGCTCGATTTGCAGGAGTACGATTACCGCGAACTCGACGCATTCGCATTCGACGATGCCGATGCCGACTGCCACTTCGGACGCTACGACGGCGGCTACCTCTTCTACATGACGCCGCGCGCAGGCGGCGCGCCGACCCTTTACGAGTTTCCCGACGGACGATCGGTCGTGCGGAGCAACGTCGGACACGACGTCTCCATGTACCGCTTCGGGCTGTGGATGATGTACGGTCTGGCCGTAACGCCTCTGCAACGGATCGCCATCCACTCGTCGGTGATCCGCTGCGGCGACGGCGCCGTACTGTTCCTCGGCGAGTCGGGCACCGGCAAAAGCACCCATACCCGCCTGTGGCGCGAACACATCGCCGGTGCCGAACTGCTCAACGACGACAGCCCGATCGTCGGCATCGAGGAGGGTCTGCCGACCGTCTACGGATCGCCGTGGAGCGGCAAGACTCCCTGCTACAAGAACGAGAGCTACCCCATTCGTGCGATCGTGCGGCTCAGTCAGGCTCCGCACAACCGGATCTACCGGCTGCCGACGCTGGGTGCCATCGGGGCATTGCTGCCGTCGTGCCCGCCGGCCTTCGCCTACGACGCAGCGTTGCAAGACCGCATCTGTGCGACGCTCTCCGCGGTGATCGCCCGCGTGCCGGTCTACCACCTCGAATGTCTGCCCGACGAGGCGGCGGCACGGCTCTCGTATCGGACCGTATTCGAAGGGGGGGGGATGTAACCATGCAACTTTCCAACCGACTCTTTTTCGCGCAGGTCGAGGAGGTGCTCGCCTCGGGCAGCGAAGTGCAGCTCCGCGTCAAAGGCTCCAGCATGCGGCCTCTGCTGCGCAACGAACGCGATGTCGTGGTGCTCGCACCCCACCGGCCCGGTCAGCCGCTCCGGTGCGGGGAGATCGTGCTGTTCCGCTACCGCGGGCGGCATATCCTCCATCGCATCGTGCGGATCGACGGCGAACGGTTGACCCTCGCGGGCGACGGCAACTACCGCCAGACGGAACATTGCACGACCGGCGATGTCGCGGCCGTCGCATGCCGCATCATACGCAGCAACGGACGCGAAATAGGTTGCCGTTCGCTCGAATGGCGGCTTCTGTCCCGCCTGTGGCTCCTGTGGCCGCCGCTCGTGCGGCGTTATGCGCTGGGACTGCTCTTCCGGCTCGGATGGAACTGACGACACAACCCCGGAGCATCTTCAATCGCAACGCGGGGAGGATGCCGCGAAGAGACGCGCCACAGGACGTACGACACGACGGGTTGCGCCTACACAACGACGAAAGAGGAACGCCGTACGGGAAAAATGCGACAGCGCAGGAGTTCTCGTCTGCACAACGGAAAAGCCGACGCCGCACGGCCTACGCCCCGTGACAGACACGGAACTGCGGCGGAGCATCGGTTAGGGAGCGGTTCTGTCCTCGCAGCTACAGAGAGAAAGGAAACCCCGCGACAAGCACGTAACTGCGGCGGAACATGGATTCAGAGATGGTTCGCGGCGGCGCAGCCCCGCAGGGTTTCGCACCGCATGCGCCGCTGTGCGGAAGCATCTTCATATGGAATCATCCGAATACCCACTCACCGTCCTATGACCGAAACCGGCCGCTTAAACGACCGACTGGCGGCCCGCACGGCCGCAGGACAGCTGTTCATCCTTCCTCAAAAACGCTTCTACTGCAAAAAGGCCGGATCGCGCCGGCAAGTTCTCCCTCGTTCGCAAAGGGTGCTTGCGTCCCTTTGCCTGCAAAGAAGGAAGATGACTTTCCGGATTCTTCTCCGAGGGAGATCTTCGCCGCCTCGTTCGAGAGCCCGTACGAACGGCAACCGAGCATTTTTATTCGAAAACGTCGATCCGGCGGAGGTGCGGCTATAAAAAAGACGAATCTTACGCCCCGTCGAACGGTCGCCATCGCAGCGGAAAGCATGCGAAGAAAAACCCATAGAGCGGTTCCGCGATCATCGACGGCCGGTTTCTGTCCCGCATCGGCCCCCGACGATGCTACGAAGAGCAGTCGGAAGAGTATCCCGGCCTCACACGGGGAGTTCCGCACCCCCACATCCTACCCCGGCATTTCCGGCCGTCTCATTATCCCGAATCAGAGACAGACGCCGCTCTCGTCCGTACCCCTGCTGCCGACGGCCCCATTGTCCGACTTTTCCTCACCGGTATCCCGATTCATCATATTCGTTATCGTTTCTTTTCGCCGAAACGACGAAATTCGCACCGCACGAACAAAAACGAATGATAAAGAAATTTTATCCTCCATCGAAACCCGGCCGCAGCACTCCTCTTATCCGCATGTCCGGCGACAGAATTGCACCTCGCCGAACACGGCAACGACCGCAGCACATGACACGACGGGCCGCATTCCATATTCTGACGAATCTTGCGTTTCTCGCAGCCGCCGCACTCCACGTGGCGAAGCATCGTAACCCGTATCTCGGAATCGTACAAAAAGGAACGGGCGTAAAAAGCAAAGTTCCGGCGGTGTTATCGGTTCTGTTCCTTCCGGCAACCGCTACGAGCCTCGCTTCGCCCGGGATCGACGGGGCCGCATTCCGGGACGGGACAATGGCACTACCGCATCGGGCCCCTCACGATCGTACTCTCCGCCGGGCATGTATCGTGAAACGCCTTCCCGTATTGCGGAACCCGCTCTCGGAATATAGTTGCGGCCGTCGCTCCGCTATAAAGATTCCGCCCCTGCCGCAAGATTTTACGGCAGGGGCGGAATTCTTTCATTATCGAACGGGATACGGCGGAAAGGCAGCACAGCCGGCCTCCCCCACCGCCGCACCGTATCAGTCGCCCAGTGCGAAACGCTTGTAGGCGATCACCGTGGCCTCGTTATCGGCCTTGCGGATGTACTCGGCGATCGTCTCCTTCTCGCCCACGAGCGTCTGGTTGAGCAGCGTGTTCTCCTCGAAGAATTTGCGCATCTTACCCTCGGCGATCTTCTCCAGAATAGCCTCCGGTTTGTTGGCGTTCTTAGGATCCTGCTTCATGGCCTCGACGGCGATTTTGCGTTCGTGCTCGATCACCTCGGCCGGACAGTCGGCCTCCGAGATCGACACGGGCGCCATCGCCGTAGCCTGCATGGCGATCGTATGAGCCACCTCTTCGGGCACGGGCTTGTTGAAACCGAGGATCGTACCCAATTTCTTGTTGAAATGTACGTAAGCGGCGCAGAACGGAGCTTCGATACGGGCATAGTATGCCAGCTCGATCTTCTCGCCCGTCTGGCCCGACTTCTCGGTTACCATCTCCTCGACGGTGCGGCCTTCGGCATTTTTCGCAGCCAGCAGCGCATCGCGGTCGGCGGCGTCGTTCTGTACGGCGATCTCCATCATGGCCTGCACCGATGCGGCGTATTCCGCATTCTGAGCCACGAAGTCGGTCTCGCACGCAAGGCAAAGCAGATAGGCTTTCTGTCCGACGATCTTCGTCATCACGACACCCTCGGTGGCGGTGCGGTCCGCACGCTTGGCCACCACGAGCTTGCCTTTCTCGCGGATAATGTCCTGAGCACGTGCAAAATCACCTTCGGCTTCGGTGAGGGCATTCTTGCAGTCCATCATACCGGCACCGGTCATTTTGCGGAGCTTCATCACATCAGCAGCTTTGATTTCCATAGTATTCTCTCAATTTATTATTCGACTTCAAAAAGTTTTCCCCGGAACGGGAAGGGGCAGACGCCGGCGATCCGGCGTCTGCCGTTATTCCGACGGAAAACGGACTGTAAATAGGATCCGGCCCGAACTACTCGGCCTTCTGCTCGGCAGCGGGTGCCTCCTCGACGGCAGTCTCGGCAACGACCGCCTCGGCGACAGGCGCAGCCTCCGTAGCGGCTACGACCTCGGCCAAAGCAGCCTCCTCGGCGTCGATGGAAGCCTTCACGGCTTTCTTGATGCGGGGTTTACCCTCCCTGCGGGGAGCCGCGCCCTCGGCGGTTGCGGCCTCCTGAGCCTCCTTCTCCTTTTCGAGACGGCGCTCTTCGGAGCCCTCGGCGATAGCGGCACACATCGCATTCACGACCACGGCGATCGAATTCGTGGCATCGTCGTTTGCAGGAATCACGTAATCAATGTCGGTTGGATCACAACAAGTATCGACCATTGCAAAGACGGGAATGCTCAGGCGCTTGGCCTCCTTCACGGCATTGGCCTCCTTCTGCACGTCGACGACGAACAGAGCGGCCGGCAGGCGCGTAAGGTCGGCGATGGAGCCGAGGTTCTTTTCGAGCTTGGCGCGCTGACGCTCGATCTGGAGCTTCTCGCGCTTGGAGAAATTATCGAATGTGCCGTCGTTGGTCATCTTGTCGATGGTGGCCATTTTCTTGACGGCTTTGCGTATGGTGGGGAAGTTCGTCAGCATGCCGCCGGCCCAGCGCTCCGTTACATAGGGCATTCCGACGGCAGCCACCTTTTCGGCAACTACGTCTTTCGCTTGTTTCTTGGTGGCTACGAACAGCACGCGGCGACCGCTCTTGGCGATCTGCTTGAGGGCTGCTGCGGCCTCATCGATCTTGAGCACCGTTTTGTGCAGGTCGATGATATGGATGCCGTTCTTCTCCATGAAGATGTAGGGAGCCATTTTGGGGTTCCACTTACGCTTCAGGTGCCCGAAATGGGCGCCGGCCTCCAACAATGTATTAAAATCTGTACGTGACATTTCAATTCGTTCTGTTTAATTTTAATTCTCTTTTCATCAACCGTCCAAGGTAGCGCTCCGACAGGGAGCGGTCCGGACGATTTTCCGCGGCGGGGCAACCGGCAGGTAATACGATATATGAATATATAGGCAGTCTTCCCGATTTGCGAACCCTCGCCGTGCTTGCCGAAAATCCGGTCGTGCGATTAACGCTTGCTGAACTGGAACTTGCGGCGTGCTCCGGGCTGACCGGGCTTCTTACGCTCAACCTCGCGGGGATCGCGCGTCAGGAATCCGTTCTTCTTGAGCACGGGGCGGAACTCGGCGTCGATCTCGCACAGAGCGCGTGCGATACCCAGACGAGCGGCCTCGGCCTGCCCCTTGATACCGCCGCCGTCGAGGTTGATGGCGATGTCGTAGTTCTCCAGCGTGTCGGTGGCCAGCAGCGGTTGCTTCACCTGATACTGAAGAATATCGAGGGGGAAATAAACGGCGAGATCCTTGCGGTTGATTGTAATCTGACCCTTGCCCGGCTTCACGAATACGCGAGCCACAGCGGCCTTACGACGACCTACGGTGTTTACAACTTCCATAACTCTTATTTAATCTCGTTCAACTTAATTGTCTTGGGGTTCTGCGCGGCATGCGGATGCTCCGCACCGGCATAGACCTTCAGATTCTTGAAGATAGCTTCGCCCAGACGGGTCTTGGGAAGCATACCTTTAACCGCTTTTTCGATCACGAACGCCGGTTTCTTCGCCAGATAGTCGGCGGGCGTAGCGAAACGCTGGCCTCCCGGGAAACCGGTGTGGCGCGTGTAGACCTTGTCGGTCATCTTGTTGCCCGTGAGCTTCACCTTGTCCGCGTTGACGACGATGACATAATCACCGCAATCGACGTGGGGCGTGTAGCAGGGCTTGTGCTTGCCTCGGAGGATCTTCGCGACCTGCGATGCAAGACGTCCCAATACCTCGTTCGTCGCGTCGATCACCACCCACTCTTTGGTCGTGGTCGCGGCGTTGGCCGAGATAGTCTTGTAGCTTAATGAATCCACTTTGTTTACGTTTAGTTTAACTTGTTTGTAATCCAATCCCCGCACTTTACGGGTGCGCAAAGGTACGAATTATTTCTCAGAACGCAATGCAACTCCCGAAAAAATAAACGGAAAGGATTTAAAAATATCACTTTATCATCGCGTTCGCCGCGTTCGGGAGCAACACCGCCGGGCCGGCCGCGCCCCCCCGATCCGGCGCATAACGCCCCCCCGCACGAACGCCGCGGCCGGGTCCGTCCATGCCGGACCGGCCGGACCGGAAAACCATTCCGGCAGCACGGCTCCCCCGCGTCGTACAACCGGCCGAAACGACCCGGTCCGAATCATCTGCGGCAGGAAACGGACGGTCCTCCGAGCTGCCGCTACGGGTTCCGCAACAGGACAAGGCGGATCCGCGGCGCATGGAATATCACCGGCATGCTGAAACGCACGGACACCGTCCGCATGACGCCCCTCGCCGAATCGCGCCTTATGCCGGGTGTCCAACGGGTGCATTTCAAGATCGTTCGCCAAAGCGCCCGCTTCAATGCGGGATGCTTGCCGCCCTTCATTTCGGACGCCGTAACCGAACCGTCGCATTCGACGACGAATCCGACGATCACTGTTTCGGACCCGGTCGCACAGGCGATCTCGGACGGATACTCCAAATGCTTCATCGGCCATTCGCGGAAGCGTCCGGCATCGCCGCCCCGAAAGGGCGGCACGATTTCATCGGAATTTACGGTCCGTGCGCAGACTGCGCTTTGCGCCCGGATCGTTTTTTCGTCCGGACATTCGGCGCCGGATACAAAACGGCAGCCGAAAGCAGCGCCCCAATCAGTGTGGGGCGAATTTTCATAGGCGCTTGGAATTTATCAAAGATAACGTTTCCCTGCACAACGGCCAAATCGCCTCGCATTTTACGCCATCGGCGGATAAAACGCAGCACCGGCACGGGAAAAGCCCTCGGGACGATCGCCTCCGGCCGTGCATCATCCGCATCGTTCCGCCGAAGCGGCGAACGCCGTGCGGTCCGCCAGTCCGAACTTCGACAGTTCCGCAGCGAACGGGCCGACCCGGCAGCTCTACAACGAACAGACAGGTCCGGCTACGCTGCGATGAACGGACAAAACTGACGGTTCCGCAACACACGGGCCAACCCGGCAGCTTCGCGGCAAACGGCCAAGGCAGACAATCCCGCAGAGCAGGGACCGTCTACGGCATTCGGACCGAGGGGCGGAGCCGCTCCATCGCCGTCCGCCGCGACCTTCACACTCCGTTCCGTCCGGTCCGTCGGCGCGCGCACGGGCGGGCGCCCGTTCCGTCGTCCCGTCTTTCGGGATCGTATTTCTCCGAACGACGGAAGTCGTGCCCGGCGGCACCGTTTCCGCGGCATGAGCGGGCCGTCCGACCCTCGGTTCGCACCGCGCCGGACAAGCCCCATGAAAAAAAAGAGCTGTCTAACAAGTCCCGAGAATCGGAAATCACCCCTGTCAGAATTCATTCCGACAGGGGTGAAATCGTTGGAAACAGATTTGTTAGACAGTTCCACAGAGCGCGCAAGTCGCAAAGTATTTTTCCCGGCCTTATTACAAAACGCCGACTACAAATGCGCTGCGCGAAAATAATTCGACTTAAAAAAGGAGCGCCGGATAACTCTTATCGCCGGACAGCCTCACGCTACGATCGTCCGCCCGGATTATCCGAGGAACGAAAGCAGAATACCCGCAGCAACGGCCGAACCGACGACACCGGCCACGTTGGGCCCCATCGCATGCATGAGCAGATAGTTGCCCGGATCTTCCTTCTGGCCTTCGATCTGCGACACACGGGCTGCCATCGGCACGGCGGAGACGCCGGCCGAGCCGATCAGCGGATTGATCTTGCTGCCCTCCTTGGAGAAGAGATTCATCAGCTTGGCGAGCAGCACGCCGCCGGCCGTACCCATGGCGAACGCGATCACACCCAACAACAGAATACCCAGCGTGCGGAAATTCAGGAACGCCTCGGCCGTCGCCGTAGCGCCGACCGTCAGTCCGAGGAAAATCACCACGATGTTCATCAGCTCGTTCTGCACCGTCTTGCTCAGACGGTCGACCACGCCGCACTCCTTCATCAGGTTGCCCAGCATGAGGCAGCCCACGAGCGGAGTTGCGCTCGGCAGCAGCAGAGCGATGATTACAGTAATCATAATCGGAAAGAGGATGCGTTCGAGCTTCGACACCGGGCGCAGCGTGCGCATGCGGATGGCACGCTCCTTCTTGGAGGTGAGCGCACGCATGATCGGCGGCTGGATCACCGGCACGAGGGCCATGTAGGAGTAGGCGGCCACGGCGATCGGACCCAGCAGCTCGGGAGCGAGCATCGACGTGAGATAGATGGCCGTAGGGCCGTCCGCACCGCCGATGATGCCGATACTGCCGGCCTCATTGGGAGTAAAACCCAGCGCGAAGGCACCGAGGAACGTAACGAAGATACCGATCTGAGCGGCGGCCCCCAGCAGGAAACTCTTGGGGTTGGCGATCAGCGGACCGAAGTCGGTCATGGCGCCGACGCCCACGAAGATCAGACAGGGATAGATGCCGAGCTTGACGCCCAGATAGAGGTAGTCGAGCAGGCCGGCATTCGCCACGAAGATGTCCCAATGCACATGTCCGCCCTCGAAGAGCGACGTGTGGTAGAGGTTCGCATCGGGCAGGTTCGTGAGCAGCATACCGAACGCGATGGTCAGCAGCAGCAGCGGCTCGAACTTATGCTTGATGGCCAGATAGAGCAGCAGGAACGCCACGCAGATCATCGCCACATTGCCCCACCCCATCGAGGCGAAGAGACCGGCGATGCCCGTCGAACCGGCGAAATCCCGCAGGCTGTCCCAGACGAAACCGGAACCGGAATTCAGCAGTGTCCACATAGCGCTACTCGATCACGATTAAGTTATCGCCCTCCATGACCGTCGCGCCCTGCTGCACGAAGATCTGTTTCACCACGCCGGCGCGGTCCGCGTCGATGTTGTTCTCCATCTTCATGGCTTCGAGCACCACGAGCGTCTGGCCGGTCGACACCCGGTCGCCGACGGCGACCTTGATCGAAAGCACCGTACCCGGCAGCGGGCACTTGACCGCATAGCCCGACGAGGGGGCCGCAGCCGCGATGCGCGGCGAAGGAGTGGCGCCCGAAGGGGTAATCATGGCGCTGTTCGCCGTTTTGGGCGCAGGAGCCACCTGCGGCTTCGAGACGGCGGTCTTCGCCCCCTCGATCTCTACTTCATAGGGTGTGCCGTTGACGATCACGCGCGCCAGAGCCGAATTCTCGTTCACGTCGTCGATCTGCACATCGTAGTTATGTCCGTTGATTTTCAGTGAGTAATCTTTCATGTTCTTAAAATCTATTTTCTGTCAGGCATCTGGGTTAAACCGTGAATCTTCGAGTTCCACGGCGAGTAAGCGCGTTTGATGCTCATGATCGTCAGCACTTCCGACTCTCTGTCGTGCAGATCGCCGCGATACATCTTGAGCGCCGTGGCGATGGCGGCGATCTCCTCCTCGTGGAGCTGCGTCTGAGCCTTCGTGGCCGCCGAGGGGGGAGCAACGGCGTTGCGGCGGGAGACGACGTAGCCGAATCCCTGCATGATCAGCACCAGCAGCACCAACATGAAGAAGACGAGGCAAATGCTGATGAGCGCCGTCCACAGCATCTCGGACCAGCCCCAGTCCATTCCTTTTGCGATTAACATGTTCATCGTCGTACGAACTTATTACAAAGGAATATTGGAGTGTTTCTTGGGCGGATTCTGCAAGCGCTTGGTCGCCAATGACTGCAACGCGCGGATGATGCGGAAGCGCGTGTTGCGCGGCTCGATCACATCGTCGATATAACCGTAGCGGGCCGCATTGTAGGGATTGGAGAACTTGTCGTTGTACTCCTGCTCCTTCTCGGCCACGAACTTGGCCTTCGCCTCGGGATCGGTGAAAGCGGCGAGCTCCTTGGCCTGCAACACTTCGACGGCGCCGCTGGCGCCCATCACGGCGATCTCGGCCGTCGGCCATGCGTAGTTGATGTCGCCGCGGATGTGCTTCGAGGACATCACGATGTAGGCGCCGCCGTAGGCCTTGCGCAGCGTAACGGTTACTTTCGGCACCGTCGCCTCGCAGTAGGCGAAGAGCAGCTTCGCGCCGTGGGTGATCACGCCGCCGTACTCCTGCGTCGTACCCGGGAGGAAGCCCGGCACGTCGACGAGCGTTACGAGCGGAATGTTGAACGCATCGCAGAAACGCACGAAGCGCGCCGCCTTGCGGCTCGCGTTGATATCCAGCACGCCGGCCATGAACTTGGGCTGGTTGGCGATGATGCCGACCGACTGGCCGTTGAAACGGGCGAAGCACGTGATGATGTTCTTGGCGTAACCTGCGGCCGACTCCAGATACTCGCCGTTGTCCACGATGGCACGGATGACCTCGGCCATGTCGTAGGGTTTGTTGGCGTTGTCGGGAATGATCTCGTTGAGCGAATCCTCCAGACGGGTGATCGAGTCGGTGCAGACCGCGAGCGGAGCATCCTCCATATTGTTCTGCGGCATGTAGGAGAGGAGCTTGCGGATCAACTCGATGCCCTCGTCCTCCGTATCGACGGCGAACTGCGCCACGCCCGACTTGGTGGTGTGCATCATCGCCCCACCGAGCTGCTCCTGCGTAACGTCCTCGCCCGTAACGGTCTTCACGACTTTCGGACCCGTGAGGAACATATTGGAGGTCTCCTTCTTCATGATGATGAAGTCCGTCAGCGCCGGAGAGTAGACGGCGCCGCCGGCGCAGGGACCGAAGATGGCCGAGATCTGCGGAATGACGCCCGAGGCCATCACGTTGCGCTGGAAGATGTTGGCATAGCCCGCCAGCGCGTTCACGCCCTCCTGAATACGGGCGCCGCCCGAGTCGTTGATGCCGATGCAGGGCGCGCCGTTGCGCATGGCCATGTCCATCACCTTGCAGATCTTGTCGGACATCGAGAGCGACAGCGAACCCGCCGTTACGGTGAAGTCCTGCGCGAAGACATAGACCAGACGGCCCTCGACCGTACCGTAACCGGTTACCACGCCGTCGCCGAAGGTGTGTTTCTTCTCCATGCCGAAATCGTAGCAGCGATGGGTTACGAACATGTCGAACTCTTCGAAACTGCCCTCGTCGAGGAGCATCTGAATGCGCTCGCGAGCCGTGTATTTGCCTTTCTCGTGCTGCTTGTCGATCGCCTTCTGACCGCCGCCCATGCGCGCGGTCTCACGGTTCTCGATCAGCTTGTTGATCTTGCTTTGAATTTCGCTCATAACTGTCTCGTTTGGATTATTTGTTCTTGTTCTCGCACAGCTCGGTGAGGATGCCCTGCGTCGACTTGGGGTGCAGGAAAGCGATCGTCATGCCCTCGGCGCCCTTGCGCGGGGTCTTGTCGATCAGACGGATGCCGTGCGCCTCGGCGTCGGCGAGCTGCTCCTCGATGTTCTCGCAGGCCAGAGCCATGTGGTGGATGCCGATGCCGCGGTTTTCGATGAACTTGGCGATGGTCGACTCCTCCGAAGTGGGTTCGAGCAGTTCGATTTTGGTCTGGCCCAGCATGAAGAACGCCGTGCGGACCTTCTGATCGGGCACTTCCTCGATCGCATAACATTTCAGACCGATCACGTTTTCCCAATAGGGGATTGCCTCATCAAGGCTCTTCACTGCAATGCCAAGATGCTCGATGTGAGATACTTTCATGGTTGAAAAAATTAAGATTAGTATGTATTCGTTTCGTACGTTTTCTTTTGCGCACACAAAGATAGAAATCTATTTCGGAAATAAAAACAGATTTCACACATATTTTTTCAACCGTTTTCAGACCTATTCCGGCCGTTCCGGACAAGCCTGCAACGAGCCGTAAATCTCGGACAGACGCCGGGCCACGGCCCGCTCGGAGAAGATTTCGGAGCGGACCCGTCCGCGCCCGGCGAGACACGCGCGGAACTCCTCGTCGCACAGCACGCTCCGCAGAGCGCCGCAGAGCGCGGCTTCGTCGCCGGAGGCCGCATACACGGCCGCATCGGCCGCCGTCTCGCGGTGGAGCGGCGTATCGCTCAACACCGCAGGCACGCCCGAACGCATCGCCTCGACGAGCGGCCGCAGCGAAGTCCCGACCTCGGGATCGGACATCGAGACATAAGCCTCGGCCATCCGCATCAGGGCCGGCAGATCGGCCGGCGCGGATTCGTAGACGAACTCGATCCGCCCGGCGCCGCCCGTGGCGCGGGCATATTCCGACAGGAAATCGGAATAACCCGTCCGCCGGCCGCACACGACCAGCGCGCAGCCGGCGTCCGAGTCGCGCACCGCATCGAAGATTTCGACGAGACGGAGCCTCACCTCGGGCACGCCGACGGCGAGCACGTAGCGTCCGGGCAGCCCGTACTTGCGGCGCACGGCCTCGCACTCGGCCTCGCCGGCCGGCGCCGCCGGCGGATGCACTCCCAGCGGCAGCAGCACCTCGATCTTCCGCGGGTCGATGCCGAGCCTCTCGGCGAGTTCCTCCTTGGCCCCGCGGCTCAGGGCGATCACGCACGCCGCCGAACGGCACGAACGTCTGTAAAGCCTGAGGCGGACCATCCGGTCGAAGAACGTGTACATCCGCGGGTAGCGCAGGAAATTGAGGTCGCGGACCGTAACCACCCGGCGCGCGCCCCGCAGACGCACTCCCTGTGCGAGCGGAGAGGCGGAGCTGTGGTAGACATCCGCCTCGTCGTCCGGCTCTCCTCCAACGACATATTCATGTTCCGGAGCATATTCGGAGAGAATTTCGACGAGTCGTCCGCAGTAGGTTCCGGGGAGGGCCTCCGGAACGGAATCGAAGCCTATTTTCATAACAAAAAGCAGAAGTTGTTCGTCATTGTGGCAAATATTTCGTATCTTCGCTGAAAATAAGTCGTACCATGAAAAACGTACTCCTTATCTTTCTCTTCGTGCTCTCGGGAGCGTGCGGCGCACAGGCGCAGCGCATCGCGCTGGGCGAGCGCGTACCCGAGCTGAAAATCTCGGGCTGGCTCGAAGGCCGCCAGCCCGAAGCGGCACCGCTGACCTACATCGAATTCTACCACTCGTCGAACAAGGAGGGCATCCGTTCGCTCGACCGGCTGAAAGCCGCAGCCGACGAACTCGGCGGACGACTGCGGATCGTGGTCGTCGCACAAGAGAGCGAAGAGAAGGTCGCAGCCATCCTGCGCCCCTACGTTTCGCAGCGGATCGGAGTGGGATTCGACGCTTCGGGCAGAAGCTTCGCGAACTTCGGTGTCGCCTACCTGCCGTTCGGCGTGCTGACCGATGCCAAAAACCGTGCCTTATGGATGGGAAACTCCCTGCAACTGACCCCTGCTTTTATCGAAAAAATCGCTGAATAACCATGTCTTTCACCAAAATCGACCACTACGAAAAAGAGTATATCGACGCCCATCACGACAGCGCGCTCAACGTAACCGAAGGCGTCGCCGACCAACCCATCGTCAATCCTCACTTCCGCAGACCGAAAAGACGCCGTCTCTCCACCGAGGAGTATGTCGCCGGCATCCTCCGGGGCGACATCACCGTTCTCTCGCAGGCCATCACGCTCGTCGAGAGCAGCAATCCCGACCACTATCAACAGGCGCAGGAGATCATCGAACGCTGTCTGCCCCATGCGGGCCGATCGGTCCGCATCGGCATCACGGGCGTCCCGGGCGCGGGCAAATCGACCTTCATCGAAGCCGTCGGCAACATGGTTACGTCGCTGCGGCACAAGCTCGCCGTGCTGGCCATCGACCCCTCGTCGGAGCGGAGCGGCGGCTCGATCCTCGGCGACAAGACCCGCATGGAGAGCATCTCGTCCAATCCCGATGTCTTCATCCGCCCCTCGCCTTCGGCGGGCTCGCTGGGCGGCGTCGCCCGCAAGACGCGCGAAACAATCGTGCTGTGCGAAGCGGCCGGATTCGACGTGATCTTCATCGAGACCGTGGGCGTCGGACAGTCCGAGACGGCCGTGCACTCGATGGTGGACATGTTCATGCTGCTGCAAATCTCCGGCGCGGGCGACGAACTGCAAGGCATCAAACGCGGCATCATGGAGATGGCCGACATCATGGTCATCACCAAGGCCGACGGCGAGAACATCCACAAGGCCGAACTGGCCAAGACCCAGTTCCAA
>CBJMC01400__coassemble_1120_pt1 | contig 18475 bp, 13 predicted proteins | sample CBJMC01400__metabat2_low_PE_040 | metagenome-assembled genome bin CBJMC01400
TCGGCAAAAGGAAGCGCGGTATCCCGGCACGGATGCCGCGCTTTTCCGACCGAATCAGTCCCGAACGGGAAACGGAGAGGGAAGAGCCTCCGCACGGCCGAACAGTTCATGCACCGGGAATGAATGCAGTTTCCGGAATCGCAACGAATCGTATTTTTCTATATTCGCACGCAAAAAACCGAAAACAAACGATGAAACGACTGATCGCGTGCTGCGGACTGGATTGCGAAAACTGCGACACCCGCAGAGCCACGGTCTCGAACGACCGTGCGCTCCGGGAGAAAACCGCCCGGGCATGGAGTGCGATGAACCACGCACCGGAAATTACGGCGGACACCATCGCTTGCATGGGCTGCCGCACCGACGGAACGAAATTCGCATTTTGCCGCGACTGTTGCGAAATCCGCAAATGCGTGCGCCGTAAGGGATTCGACACCTGCGGCGAGTGCGAGGAGCTGGATGGCTGCCCCGCAGTCGGCTCGATTTTCCGCCATGCTCCCGAAGCCGAAGCGAATCTTTTAGCTTCGAAGGCCCGCTGAAGCCCGTTTCATTTCGAAACAGGGTAAAACACGTGCCGCAGGAGACATTCGTCAGCCCGGCCGGAAGCCGCGCGTCCCCGGAACCGGAACGGAGCGAACGCTCCGTCAGCCGGCTCGTCGCCGGCCTCCCGGCCGCCCCGGTTTCAAAGCCGGGGTCATCGCACCGCAAACGCCGGTAAGCGGCCCCGGACACAAGCCGCCGCAAGGCCGGAACTCGTCCGTATAATATAAGGAGCGGCCGGGATCCCCGGGATCCGGCCGCTCCTTATATCTTATACATGCCGCGAAACTACTTTCCGAGCAATTTCTTCACTTCGTCGCAGACGGTCTGTCCGTTGTAACCGAACTTCTCGTCGAGCACCTTGTAGGGGGCCGAGTAGCCGAAATGATCCAAACCGTGGATCGTACCGTTCTCGCCCACGAGCCCCTGCAACGTAACGGGCAGTCCGGAGGTCATGCCGTAGCGGACGATGCCCTGCGGCAGCACGCTCTCCTGATAGGATTTGGGTTGGTCGCGGAACAGCCCTTCGCTCGGCACGCTCACGATGCGGACGTTGATGCCCTCCTTCGAGAGCAGCTCGGCGCCCTCGACGAGCGTCGACACCTCCGAACCCGAGGCGAGCATCACCACGGCCGGTTTGGCCGAGTCGACGACCACATAAGCGCCCTTCGCAGCCTGCATGGCCTCCTCGCGGCGGCTGCGGCCGAGCGTCGGCAGGTTCCGGATGTTCTGGCGCGAGAGGATCAGCGCCACGGGACGGTGCTCTTCGAGCGCCATCTTCCATGCCACGACCGTCTCCTCGGCGTCGGCCGGCCGCAGCACGAGCATCGACCGCTCGCCCTTGTGGTTGCGCAGGTGCTCCATCAGACGGATCTGCGCCTCGTGCTCCACGGGCTGATGGGTCGGTCCGTCCTCGCCTACGCGGAACGAATCGTGCGACCAGATGTAGATCACGTGCAGGCGCATGAGCGCCGCCAGACGGACGGCCGGTTTCATGTAGTCCGAGAAGACGAAGAACGTACCCGCCGCGGGGATCACGCCCCCGTGCAGCGCCATGCCGTTCATCACGCAGGCCATCGTAAGCTCCGAAACGCCCGCCTGAAAGAAGCGGCCCGTGAAGTCGCCCTTCGCGAAAGCCTTGGTTTTTTTGAGGAACCCGTCCGTCTTGTCCGAATTTGCGAGATCGGCCGAAGCCACCACCATGTTCTCGACCTTGTCGGCGAACAGGCCCAGCATGGTCGCCGAAGCGGCCCGGGTCGCCGAGTCGGCCTTCATCTCGATGGCCTTGTAGTCGATTTCGGGCAACCGGCCCGAAAGGAACGTATCGAGTTTGCGGGCCAGATCGCGGTTGTCGGCACGCCATTTCTTCTCTTTTTCGTCCTGCTCCTTGCGCCACTCCCTCAGAGCCGTGCGGCGCCCGGCGAAGAGCTCTTCGGACTCGCCGAAGACGACGAACGGATTTTCGGGATCGCCGCCGAGGTTGCGGACCGTAGCCGCGAAGTCGGCGCCGGCGGCGCTGAGCGGCTGCCCGTGGGTCGAAACCTTGTCCTCGAAGCTCGTGCCGTCGGCGGCCACGGCCCCCTTGCCCATCGTCGTGCGGCCGATGATGAGCGTCGGGCGCTCCTTCTCGGCACCCGCAGCCGCAAGGGCTCCGCGGAGCGCGTCGAAATCATGTCCGTCCACCGAGAGGACGTTCCAACCCCACGCCTCGTACTTCATCGCCACGTTCTCCGTATCCACTTCGTCCACCTTGGTCGAAAGCTGGACGTTGTTGGCGTCGTAGTACATGATGAAATTCGAAAGCCCGAGGTGGCCGGCGATGCGGCCCACGCCCTGCGAAATCTCCTCCTCCACGCCGCCGTCCGAAATGTAGGCATAGGTCTTGTGCGCCGTCCACTCGCCGAAACGGGCCGCAAGGAACCGCTCCGCAAGGGCGGCGCCGAGGCCCATGGCATGTCCCTGTCCGAGCGGACCCGAGGTATTCTCCACGCCGCGCAGCACGTCCGCCTCGGGATGGCCCGGAGTAACGCTGCCCCACTGGCGGAACCGACGGAGGTCTTCGAGCGTGTAGTTTCCCGCCAGAGCCAGCACCGAGTAGAGCATCGGCGACATATGGCCCGGATCGAGGAACAGCCGGTCGCGGAAGGGGTAGTCCGTCTGCTCCGGATCGTAGCGCAGGAACTCGGCATAGAGCAGTGCGATGAAATCGGCTCCGCCCATAGCTCCGCCCGGGTGGCCCGACTTGGCCTTTTCGACCATGGCGGCCGCCAGAATACGGATGTTGTCGGCAGCCCGCTTAAGTTTGGAATTTACAGACATATTGGTTTCGATAGGTTTTGATTTCCGCATACGAAGATAATCATTTCCGCGCTTATCCTACCTGTTTGAGCTCCGAAAAATGCGCTTTTTCGATTTTTTTACGGGCATAAGGGAGCGTAACGGTGAATTTGCGCGTGTCGGTCGAAGGGAGTTCGTACATCGTATCCATCATCACGGCCTCGCAGATCGAGCGCAGCCCCCGGGCGCCGAGTTTGAACTCGACGGCCTTTCCGACGATGTAATCCAGCACCTCGTCGTCGAAAGCGAGCGCCACGCCGTCCAGTTCGAAAAGCCGCTCGTACTGCTTGACGATGGCGTTCCGGGGCTCGGTGAGGATCGAACGCAGCGCCTCGGGCGTGAGGGGCTCCATCGACGCGAGCACCGGCAGACGCCCCACCAGCTCGGGGATCAGCCCGAACGCTTTGAGATCCTGCGGCGTGATGTAGCGCATCAGATTGCTGCGGTCGATCGCGCCCGCAGCGCCGATGCGGCCGTAGCCGACGGCGCGCGTGTTGAGCCGTTTGGCGATCTGGCGTTCGATGCCGTCGAACGCTCCGCCGCAGATGAAGAGGATGTTGCGCGTGTCGACCTGAATGAACTTCTGGTCGGGATGCTTGCGGCCTCCCTGCGGCGGCACGTTGACCGTCGTACCCTCCAGAATCTTCAGCAAAGCCTGCTGCACGCCTTCGCCCGAGACGTCGCGCGTGATCGACGGGTTGTCGCCCTTGCGGGCGATCTTGTCGATCTCGTCGATGAAGACGATACCCCGCTCGGCCTGCTCGACGTCGTAGTCGGCCACCTGCAACAGACGCGAGAGGATGCTCTCCACGTCCTCGCCCACGTAACCGGCTTCGGTGAGCACCGTGGCGTCGACGATCGTGAAGGGCACCTTGAGCAGACGGGCGATCGTGCGGGCCATCAGCGTCTTGCCCGTACCCGTGGGCCCCACGAGCACGATATTCGACTTGTCGATCTCGATCCCGTCGTCCTGCGGGGCGTACATCAGCCGCTTGTAGTGGTTGTACACCGCGACCGCCATATAGCGTTTGGCCTCGTCCTGCCCGATCACGTACTGATCGAGGAACTCCTTGATCTGCATGGGCTTGAGCAGTTCGTCGCGTGTGAGCGGAGCGGCCTGACGACGACGGAACGTCAGACGGTCGTTGTCGACGATGATCTTATAGCCGTTCTCGATGCACTCGTTGCAGATGTTGGCGCCGGTTTGGTTGGAGGAGAACATCAGCTCCACGTCCGCCCGGCGCTTGCCGCAGAACGAGCAGCAGTCGCCGCCGCCCTTCTGACTGCCGCCGCCGTTGTTATTGTTGTTTTTGGTATTCTGAGCCATTACTTGTTGTTCCTTTTGGTGAGCACTTCGTCGATCAGACCGTAGTTCTTCGCTTCGGCCGCCGTCAGCCAGTAGTCGCGGTCGGCATCCTTTTCGAGTTTCTTCACGGGTACGCCCGAATGGTGCGAAAGGATCTCGTAGAGTTCGCGCCGCGTCTTCAGGATCTCGCGGGCCGTGATCTCGATGTCGGCGGCCTGACCCTGCGCACCGCCCAACGGCTGATGGATCATCACCCGCGAATGAGGCAGCGCCGAGCGTTTGCCCGCGGCGCCCGCCGTGAGCAGCACGGCACCCATCGAAGCGGCCAGCCCCGTACAGATGGTCGCAACGTCCGAGCACACGAGCTGCATCGTATCGTAGATGCCCAGCCCCGCCGAGACCGAACCGCCCGGTGAATTGATGTAGATCTGGATGTCCTTCTCGGGATCGACCGATTCGAGAAAGAGCAGCTGGGCTTGGATGATGTTGGCCGCATCGTCGTAGATCGGTGCGCCGAGGAAGATGATGCGGTCCATCATCAACCGCGAGAAGACGTCCATCGTCGCCACGTTCAGCTGCCGCTCCTCGATGATCGTGGGCGAGACATAGGCCGCCGACACCGATCGGAAATCGCGGAGCTTGAGCGAGCTGATGCCGCGATGCAGGCGGGCGTATTTTTCGAATTCTGATTCTGACATGGTATATTACGCTTTTTGTGATTCAACAAAACGAGAACTCTGTGGAGCGATTGCAAAAATCAAACCCACAGAGTTCATAGGCACGTCAATTCCGCCGAATCCTAAAGCTCTTTGGCCAACTTGGCGAAATCATCGGCAGAAACGGCTTTTTCCGTTACCTTGATCTTCGATTTGAGGTCTTCGACGACCTTCGTCTCATAGAGTTTCTCGTAGATCTTCTGGGCCTGCTCCTTGTTTTCGAGAATCTGCTTGGCGTATCCGGCCAGCATGTCGTCGGGCGCCGACGGCATTCCGTACTGCGCGAACTGCGACTGGGCCAGCGCCTTGGCTTCGGCCTCGGCCTCCTCCTTCGCAACGGCGAGCTTGTCCTCGGCGATGAAGTGCTTCTGGAGGTAGTTCCACGTGAACATCTTGAGGAACTGCGCGAAGTCGCGCTCGATCTCCTCCATCGTGAACTTGCCTTCGTTGATGGTGTAGAGCCAGCGCTTGAGGAACGCTTCGGGCATCGGCAGGTCCGCCTTTTTCAGAAGATAGTCGCGCAGCTGGAGCGTAAAGAGGTAGTCGCTCTCGCGGCCGAGCTCCTTCGAAATCCGGTCGTCCACATAGGCGTCGAACTCCGCCGCGGACTTCACGTCGCCTGCGGGGAAGGCCATCTTGAAGAACTCTTCGTTCAGCTCCGGCTCGGCGAACCTGCGGATCTTGGTGATTTCAAGCGTGAACTCGGGTTTGATGCCCTCCAGCTCGCTCTCCTTGACATGCAGCACGGCCGCACGTTGCGAGGGCGTCTTGTAGAGTTCGTTGACGTCGACCGTGGTTTTGTAGCCCGTCCTTTTGCCGATGAAGGGCTTGCGCTCCTCCTCCGACATCGAGATCAGACCGACGTACGCATCCTCGACGCGCATATCGCCGTTGTCGAGCGTTACGTTCAGCGCCTCGTCCGACGTTACCTCCTCGGCGTCGACCAGACGGCCGAAGCGGCGCAGGAAATTCGCACGGTAGTCGTCGCGCATCTTCTTGTCGACCTTGATCTTGTAGTAGGTCAGTTTATCCTTGTCCGACAACGCGAGGTCGATCTTCGGAGCTTCGCCGATCTCGAACACGAACTCGAACTCGGTGCCGTTCTCGAAGTCGAAACCGCCCTGTTCGTCCGACGGGATCACGTCGCCGAGGTAGTCGATCTTCTCCTTCCGGAGGTATTCGAAAACGGCGTTCGAGGCCAGACGATAGGACTGCTCGGCCAGCACGCCCTTGCCGTACATCTTCTTCACGAGCCCCATCGGCACCATGCCCGGCCGGAATCCCGGAATGTTGGCTTTGCGTTTGTAGTCGCGGAGCGACTTCTCGACGGCTTCGCCGTAGTCCTGTTCGCCCACGGTTACTTTGACGAGCGATGTGTTCTGTTCGCGTTGTTCTCTAACGATATTCATACTGAATGGGTTCTATATTTTGTTGTTTCACTTCCGGAATCGGCCTGCAAAGATACGACATATTTCATGAAGAATGAAACTTGACCGCCGTAATTTTTTTCGCCGTCCCGGCGCATGCACGCCCCGCCCCGCGGGATTTTCCGCAGACCGCCGCAAACGGGGGGGGGGGCGAATCCTCCGGCGCTGCGGCCGAAGCACGGCGCGACCGGTGTCGCGCGGCGTCTCGCCGGCGGGCGCCGCCGCCCCTGTCCCGCTACTCCGCCAGCCAGCCCTGCAGCGTGGCGATGGCTTCGCGGCGCATGGAGTCGGGCAGCGTGGAGATGCGCGTGCGGTGGCTGCCGCCGGGCTGGACGAAGACGCGCATGTTGCGTTTGTCGGGCGTTACGGTCCACGCCGCCCCGGGCGCCGTCCACGGATCGTCGCCGCCGTAGACGAAGATCATGCGCGGATCGTTCTTTTCGAGGTATCGGGCCACCTTGCGGTAGAGCTTCTTCGAGAATTTCGCACGCCGCAGCTCTTCGGGCAGGAAGATGCGCCGCAGATAATCCTTCGCGGTACGCACCGAGACGTACTCGCGGAACGGTTCGATGTCATAGGGATAGTAGCCCAGCTCCCGTGCGGCCTGCACGAAGAAGGGCGTGGTGGGGTTCTCGGCCGTGAAATACTCGGGCCCCACGGAGGCGAGCAGATAGTCGAGCAGCTCCTTGTCGGAGGCTTCGGCGGAGGGAATCTCCTCGACGGGCCTCCCCCACTGCCAGAACGAGAAGGCGTATTCGAGCACGCAATAGTCGAAAATCTCCTCCACGGGCAGGCGGAACTCATATCCCTTCTCTTCGCAGAAGGCACGGAACGCGGGCATCAGCCGCTCCTTGCGGCGGAACGCTTCGGTCTGGAACGCTTCGACGGCGGCACGGTTTTCGGGGGTCGACACCCCGGCCAGAAAGGGTGCGAAACGCTTGTCCTCGCGGGCTTTGCAGAGCGGTCCCACATAGGGTACGTACATGTCCATATCCTCCGGGAAATAGGCGGCGTAGAGCATCGTCGTGGTGCCGCCCTTGCTGATGCCCGAGGCGATCCACTTATTGGGATAGACCGTGCGGAACGTCTCCGCGATGCGGTGCAGGTCGTAGGCCGAATTTTCGGCGGTTAGATACCGCCAGTCGTGCGACTCGGGCGTCGAACGGTCGAAATAGCGGTGTTCGACGAAGACGATGTTCGCGTCGAAGAATTTCGAAAGTTCGTCGCGGTAGGTCTCCTTCAGCGCGAGGTTGGCGTCGTAGCCCTGCGTGATGAGGAGCGTGGGGCGGTCCCAGCCCACGTGCATCACCACGACGCGCTGGCGGAAGGTCCCCCGCTCGGGGCGGCGCCAGTCGACGGGCTGGGTGAGCATCACCTCGTATTTTCCGGCGAACTCGCCCGCGGGCATGGACTTGATTTCGCACACGCCGTCGAGCGCGGCGATCCGTTTCTCGATGTCGCCGTCGGGCGTTCCGGCGGCGACGGCCATCGACGCCAGCAGCGCGAGGCACAGAAGTGTCAGTCGTTTCAACATAGTCGGGTTATTCGTTTCGGAAGACAAAGATAACACATGCGATTCACAAAAACAAACGCCCCGGCCAACGGCCCGATGCCGCGCTGCAACGCTCGGGGCCCCGAATCGGCCGCGCCGCGCGGACCGCAGCCTCCGGCGGTGCGCGCCGCCCTTTCGGAGCCTGCATTGCAGGCTGCCACCCCGCGTCGCACCGTCAAGGGCCTTCCGGGATTGCCGCGCCGTCGGCCATCGAAAGATACCGAACCTCCGCCCGCGACACGGGCGCAGAGCCGCCCGCCGCTCTCTTCGCCGCACAAGAGGGAAGGAGGGAGGGCCCCGCCGCACGTGGGGAGGAGATCTGCGAACGCCATTACGGCCGTCCAGCACGGCCGGCGGATGGTCCGAACGACGCCGAATCGCAGGCATCCGCCTGTTATTCTCCGCTCCGTCCCGCCGCCCAATCCGACGAGGTCCTCCCGTCTTAGGCTTCGTCCAAGATGCCCACGGCGAAAAACGAACGGCCCCGCCCGCACGCCCGGCTCTTCGTACCGGCCGCGTCTTCGGAGGCTCCCATCCGGCACGACCGAATAAATTCGCTTTTGCCCGCCTCATTCCCACCCCTGACTGCATTTCGGACACGGGCGGGTAAAAAACGAACGGAATTCGCTTTTGTACCCGACTTTTCGTATCTTTGGCTCCGTCTTAGATACTCCCGCCCGGCAAAATCAAATTTATTTGCTTTTGCGCCCGACTTATTCGTATCTTTGTGCGATTATATGCCTTTCGAAAAATGAGAATCGTTACCACCCTTCTGCTCGCAGCCCTGCTGTCCGCATCGTGCGGACCCCGCACCGCCCGGACGCAAGAGAGCGCAGCGGCGGCCTCCGCCCGGCAATCCGCGCCTGCCGAGCGTTACACCTATGTCGTACGCAACGTCTACCCCCACCTCACGACCAGCTATACGCAGGGTCTACAGTTCGCCGACGGCGAGCTGTGGGAGGGTACGGGCGAATACGGCCGTTCGGTGCTCCAGCGGCTCGACCTCGCGACGGGCAGGGCCGATGTGAAGGTCCGCCTTCCGCGCACGGAGTTCGGCGAGGGGATCACCCTGCTGGGCGACCGCATCTACCAGCTCACATGGACCAGCAACACCGTGCACGTCTACGACCGCCGCAGCTTCGAAAAGGTGGCCGACTTCCGCTACACGGGCGAAGGCTGGGGCCTCACCACGGACGGCACGAAACTCTACATGAGCGACGGCACGTCGACCATCCGCGTCGTGGACCCCGCCACGTTCCGGCGCGAACGGGACATTCCCGTAACCTACGAAGGACAGGCGGTGGAGCTGCTCAACGAACTGGAATGGATCGACGGCCGGATCTGGGCCAACGTCTACACCACGGACCAGATCGCGGTGATCGACCCTGCGACGGGCGTCGTCGAAGGGGTCGTCGACCTCACGGGACTGCTGCCCGACGCGGACCGCACCCCCCGGACCGACGTGCTGAACGGCATCGCCTACGACGAGGCGACGGGCCGCATCTTCGTAACGGGCAAACGATGGAACAAACTTTTCGAAATCGAGATCGTGAAACAGTAGACCGATGAACGGAAAAAATCTCGCGCAGGCTCTCGGCGAACGCATCCTGCTGCTCGACGGCGGATTCGGGACCATGATCCAGCAATACGGTCTCGGCGAAGAGGACTACCGCGGCGAGCGGTTCGCCGGGTGGCACACGCCGCTCAAGGGCTGCAACGACCTGCTCTGCCTCACGCGGCCCGACCTCGTGCGCGAAATACACGCCGAATACCTGCAAGCCGGATCGGACATCGTAACGACCGACAGCTTCAACGCCAACGCCCTCTCGCTGGCCGGCTACGGACTGTCCGAGCACGTCTACGAAATCAACCGCGCGGCGGCGGCGCTGGCCCGCGCGGCGGCCGACGAATTCACGGCCCGCAACCCGTTCAAGCCCCGCTTCGCCGGCGGCTCGATGGGCCCCACGAGCCACACGCTCTCGCTGTCGGCCGACGTGGATTCGCCCGCGGCGCGCGAGGTCTCGTTCGCACAGATGGCCGAGGCCTACCGCGAGCAGGCGCGCGGTCTTCTGGACGGCGGCGCCGACCTTCTGATGCTCGAAACCTTCTTCGACACGCTCAACGCCAAAGCGGCCATCTATGCCGTCGAAACGCTCTTCGCCGAGCGCGGCATGCGGCTGCCCGTCGTCGTTTCGGGCACGCTGACCCCCTCGGGGCGCACCCTCTCGGGGCAGACGGTCGAAGCCTTCTATGCCTCCGTGGCCCACGCCGCGCCGCTGGCCGTGAGCCTCAACTGCTCGTTCGGCGCCCGGGCGCTGCTGCCCTACCTCGAACGGCTGGCCGCCGTGGCCGAATGCCGCGTGGCGGTCTACCCCAATGCGGGGCTGCCCAACGTGATGGGCGGCTACGACGAGACACCCGCGATGTTCGCCGAGGATGTCGGCGAGTACATGCGCCGCGGGCTGGTGAACCTCGCGGGGGGCTGCTGCGGCACCACGCCGGCCCACATCTTCGAACTCTCGAAAATCGTCGGACGATACGCGCCCCGCCCGCTGCCCGCACCGTCGCACACGACCGTACTCGCCGGCCTCGAACCGCTGCGGATCGTCCCCGAAGCCAACTTCGTCAATGTCGGCGAGCGGACCAACGTCGCCGGCTCGGCCAAGTTCGCCCGCCTGATCCGCGCACACGACTACGAAGCGGCCGTCTCGGTCGCCCGCGCGCAGGTCGAAGCGGGGGCGCAGATCGTGGACGTCTGCATGGACGACGGTCTCATCGACGGCCCCGAAGCGATGCGCACCTTCCTCGACCTCGCGGCCGCGGAACCCGAAGTGGCCCGCGTGCCGGTGATGATCGACTCGTCGGACTGGGAGGTGCTCGAAACGGGCCTCCGATGCGTGCAGGGCAAAAGCGTCGTCAACTCCATCTCGCTCAAGGAGGGCGAGGCGGAGTTCCTGCGGCGCGCGGAGCTGATCCGCCGCTACGGAGCCGCCGCCGTGGTGATGCTCTTCGACGAGGCGGGGCAGGCCGACACCTATGCCCGCAAGATCGCCGTGGCGCAGCGGGCCTACGACCTGCTGACGGCCCGCGGATTTCCGGCCGAGAACATCATCTTCGACCCCAACGTACTGGCCGTGGCCACGGGCATCGAGGCCCACGACGCCTATGCCCGCGACTTCATCGAAGCCGTGCGCTGGATCAAGCGCCATCTGCCCCGCGCCAAGGTCTCGGGCGGCGTGTCGAACCTCTCGTTCGCCTTCCGCGGCAACAACGCCGTGCGCGAGGCGATGCACTCGGCCTTCCTCTACCACGCGATCCGCGCCGGCATGGACATGGGCATCGTCAATCCGCAATTGCTGAAGGTGTACAGCCAGATCGAACCCGAACTGCTCGAACGGGTGGAGGACGTGATCCTCTGCCGCCGCGCCGACGCTTCGGAACGCCTCGCGGCCTATGCCCAGCAGGTCGGGACGACCGGCACGCCTTCCGAGAAGGCCGGCGACACATGGCGCTCCGGCACGCTCGAAGAGCGCATCGACCGCGCCATGCTCAAGGGCGTGGCCGACTACGTCGCCGACGACGCCCTCGAAGCCTGCCGCACGCTCGGTTCGCCGATGGCGGTGATCGACCGGCTGCTGATGCCCGCAATGGAGCGGGTGGGCGAACTGTTCGGCGCCGGCAAGATGTTCCTGCCGCAGGTCGTCAAGAGCGCCCGCGTGATGAAACGCGCCGTGGCGGCCCTCACGCCCTTCATCGAGCAGGGTGCGGCCGGCGGCGGCAGCGAGCGGCGCAGCGCCGGCAAAATACTGATCGCCACCGTGAAGGGCGACGTCCACGACATCGGCAAGAACATCGTCTCGGTCGTCATGGCCTGCAACGGCTACGAGATCCGCGACCTCGGCGTGATGGTCGAATCGTCCCGCATCGCGGACGAAGCGGTCGCATGGGGTGCCGACGCCGTCTGCCTGAGCGGTCTGATCACCCCGTCGCTCGACGAGATGATCCGCGTCTGCGAGGAGTTGCAGCGCCGCGCGCTGCGCATACCGGTCGTCATCGGCGGCGCCACCACGTCGGACGTGCACACGGCCGTGAAGATCGCCCCCGTCTACGAGGGCCCCGTGATCCACTCGGCGAATGCCAGCCGCAACAGTTCGATCCTCGCGCAGCTGCTCGGACCGGACGGCGACCTTTATGTCGCAAAGGTCCGCGCCGACCAGCAGGCCCTACGGGCCGACTACCGCCGGCGGCAGCTCGAACGGACGCTCGTGCCGATCGTCGAGGTGCGCAGGGAGCACAGGCCTCAGGTCGCATCGAGACCGGCCGAACCGGCGCATACGGGCAGGCTCGTCTTCCCCGACTTCGACATCGCGGATGTCGAGCGGTTCATCGACTGGAACTTCTTTTTCCCCGCATGGGGCCTCAAGGGACGCTACCCCGCGATCCTCGACCACCCCGAGAAGGGCGCCGAAGCGCGCAAGCTCTTCGACGACGCACAGGCGTTGCTGCGGCGGATCGCCGAGGAGCGGCTGCTCAAACTGCAAGGCGTCGTCGGCATCTTCCCCGCCCGCAGCAAGGGCGACGACATCTTCGTTACGGACGCCCGCGGGCGCGAGGTCCGTCTGCCGATGCTCCGCAACCAGACGCGCGGCGGGGAGCACCTTTCGCTCGCGGACTTCATCGCCCCCGCGGGCGACTGGATCGGAGCCTTCGCGGCCACGGCCGGCGTGGGACTGCACGAGCTGACCGCCCGGTTCCGCGACGAGGGCGACGACTACGACGCCATTCTCTCCAAACTGCTGGCCGACCGCCTCACCGAGGCCTTCGCCGAGACGCTCCACCGCTTCGTGCGGCGCGAAATGTGGGGGTACGAAACGGGCCCCGACCTCGCGCCCGACGAGATCGTCCGCGGCCGGTACCGCGGCCTCAGGATGGCCTTCGGCTACCCCGCGACTCCGGACCACTCGCTCAAACGCGAGGTCTTCGACCTGCTGGGCGTGGAACGCACCACGCAGATGAAGCTGACGGAGAACTGGATGATCGACCCGGGCGAGGCGCTTTGCGGGCTTTTCCTCGCCGACGCCCGCTATTTCTCCGTGGGGACGATCGACACCGAGCAGATGCTCGACTATGCGGCGCGGCGCGGCATGGAACCCGAAACCCTCAAAAGACTGATACCGAACAATCTCTGACGCGGCCGAAGGCCGCCGGATCATCCGCCGGAACGGGATGCCGGCGCTCCGGGCCGCAAAAAACGAACAGAAAACCGAACGGGCAGACCGGATACGAAAACCATGAATGTCGTAAAAATCATCCACGACGCACTCGCCGAGGGCCGCACGCGCTTCGCCTTCGAGCTGCTCCCGCCCCTCAAGGGCGAGGGCAAGCACGGCGTGTACGACGCCATCGACCCCCTCGCGGAGTTCGATCCCGCCTACATCAACGTTACGTTCCACCGCGAGGGAATCAAGCAGACGGTGCGCCCCGACGGCAGCGTCGAACGCCACGTGGTGCGCCGCCGCCCCGGCACGGTGGGCATCTCGGCCGCCATCCGCCGCAAATACGGCGTCGAGACGGTGCCGCACCTCATCTGCGGCGGCCTGTCGCGTTACGACATCGAGGACGCCCTGATCGACATGGACTTCCTCGGGCTGCACAACGTGCTGGCCCTGCGCGGCGACAAATCGAAGAACGAGGAGCGCTTCACGCCCCACCCGCAGGGCCACGCCCACGCCGCGGATCTCGTGCGGCAGATCGCGGCCATGAACCGCGGCGAATTCGTCGACGGCGAAGCGGAGGCGTGCCACCACTCGAAGTTCTCGATCGGCGTGGCGGGCTACCCCGAAGCCCACTTCGAATCTCCCGACGCCGCCGCGGATCTCATGCGGCTCCGCGAGAAGGTGGAGGCCGGCGCGGAGTACGTCGTAACGCAGATGTGCTTCGACAACGGCCGGTTCTTCGACTTCGTGCGCCGCTGCCGCGAAGCGGGCATCACGGTGCCGATCATCCCGGGCCTCAAGCCTCTCTCGACCCTCCGGCACCTCACGGTCCTGCCCGACGTATTCGGCGTCTCGATCCCCGATGCGCTGCGCCGCGAAGCGGAGGCGCATCCCGCAGGCGTGCGCGAAGTGGGCATCGAATGGGCCGCGGCTCAGGCTCGCGAGCTCAAGGCGGCCGGCGTGCCGGTGATCCATTTCTACACGATGGGACGCACGGACAACATCCGCCGCATCGCACAAACCGTATTCTGAACCCATGAAAACCGCACACATCCTCCCCTTCGCTCCCGCCGCAGGCCGTCCGCACACGGCAGACGCACGCGGAAGCAGACACGGCATTCCGCATACAGGGTCCGCCCCGACGAACGGCATCCCCGCCGCGCGGCCCGGACGGAGCGCCGCAAACCCCGTTACAAGATCCGTATGCCGATGACACCGCTCGAATTCCGCCGCCGCCTGCACCGCCGCCCCGAACTCTCGTTCGAGGAGCACGAAACCGCAGCCTTCATCGAACGGCAGCTCGCCGAAGCAGGCATCCCCTGCCGCCGCATCGCCCGCACGGGCGTGCTGGCCGCGCTCGAAGGCCGGGGCGATCCGCGGCGCGCCGTCGTACTGCGCGCCGACATCGACGCCCTGCCCATCCGCGAGCGGGCCGACGTGCCGTGGCGATCGGAACGCGAGGGGGCGATGCACGCCTGCGGCCACGACGTGCATGCCGCCGTGCTCTACGGCACGCTCGTGAGGCTGGCGGCGCGCCGCGACTTCGAGGGGACGATCTTCGGGCTCTTCCAGCCCGGCGAGGAGTGCAACCCGGGCGGCGCGTCGCTCGTGCTGGCCGAGGAACCTTTCGCGGGCTACGACGTGCGGGCCGTCGTCGGCGAACACGTCGAACCGGCGCTGGAGGTCGGCACGCTCGGCTTCCGCGCGGGCAAATACATGGCCGCGAACGACGAACTGCGTTTCACGGTCCGCGGCCGCGGAGGCCACGGAGCTCTGCGCGGACAACTCACGGACCCCGTGGCGGCGGCGGCGGAGCTCGTTACGTCGCTGCTGGCGCTCAACACGCCCGAATGCGTGCTCTCGATCGGGCGGATCGAAGCCGCGGGCGCCACGAACGTCATTCCGGACGAGGTGCGCATGGAGGGCACGCTCCGCGTCTTCGGCGACGCGGAGCGCGCAGCCGCCGAGAAACGCATCGGAGAGCTCGCACGCGGCACGGACAGCCGCCACGGCACGGCCACCGACACGGAGATCAGCCGCGGCTATCCCTGCGTCGTGAACGATCCCGCGCTCACCGCACTGGCCGCCGCACTGGCCCGCTCGGCGGGATTCCGCGTCGAAATGCTCCCGCTGCGCACCACGGCGGAGGATTTCGGCTACTACACCACGCGCTATCCGGCGCTCTTCTATCGGCTGGGCGTGGGCGCAGCGGCCGGCCGCACCCACACAGCACTATTCAACCCCGACGAGGGGGCTATCGACAAGGGCATCGGGTTCATGACGGACCTCGCCCTGCAAATTTCAAAATCATGACACGAAAAAACGACACGAAACCCAAACGGCCGGACGCTTCGGAAAAGGAGCGCCAGATCGACCGCAAAACCCGAATCATAAAACTCTTCCGCGAGTTCCCCGACAGCAAGTTCTCGCTCAAGCACCTCGCCTCGGCCTCGGGCGGCGCCACCAAGGAGGGGCGCCGCGAAACGGGCCGGATCGTCGAAGAACTGCTCTCGGAGGGGATCGCCGAAGCGGCGGGGCGCGAGAAGTTCCGCCTCTCGGCACGGCACCTTCCCCGCTACACGGGCACGGCCGACATGACGCCGAGCGGGTCGATCTACGTGCGGGTGGCGGAGCTGGAGGAGGACGTCTTCGTCAACCAGCGCGATTCGATCCACGCCCTCAACGGCGACACGGTGGAGGTGGTCATCACCCGCACGGGACGGGGCGGCTCGCCCGAAGGGGAGATCGTCCGCATCGTCGAACGCAGCCGCCGACCCTATGTGGGCGTGGCCGAGGTGGGCGAGCATCAGATCTTCGTGCGGTGCGACTCGCGCAAGATGCCGATGGACGTCTACCTCTCCAAGCGGGAGAACCCCGACGTGCAGGACGGCCAGAAGGTCGCCATACGCATCGCGGATTGGGCTGCGGGCAGCAAAAGCCCGACGGGCGAGCTGATCGAAATCCTCGGCACGGCGGGCGAGAACGACACGGAGATGCACTCGATACTGGCCGAATACGACCTTCCCTACCGCTTCGAGCCCGAAGTGGAGCAGGCCGCCGCCGCGATCGACGGCCGCATCACGGAGCGGGACTACGCCGAACGGCGCGACTTCCGCGCCATCACGACCTTCACGGTGGACCCGGCGGATGCGAAGGACTTCGACGACGCCCTGTCGGTGCGCCGGCTGAGAGAGGGCGTCTGGGAGATCGGCGTCCACATCGCCGACGTTACGCACTACGTGCGCCCCCGCTCGGCGATCGACACCGAAGCCGAAGAGCGCGGCACGTCGGTCTACCTCGTGGACCGCACCGTCCCGATGCTGCCCGAACGGCTCTCGAACGAGCTTTGCTCGCTGCGGCCCCACGAGGAAAGTCTCTGCTTCTCGGCGGTCTTCACCCTCGACGAGGAGCTCGAAATTCTCGACGAGTGGTTCGGCCGCACGGTGATCTACTCCGACCGGCGCTTCACCTATGCCGAAGCGCAGGAGGTGATCGAAACCGGCAAGGGCGACTACGCCGAGGAGATCGCGACCCTCAACCGGCTGGCACAGGCCATGCGCCGCCGGCGCTTCCGCAACGGAGCGATCGCGTTCGACCGCGAGGAGGCCAAATTCATCCTCGACGAAAAGGGCAAGCCGCTGGGCGTCTATTTCAAGGAGCAGAAGGAGGCCAACATGATGATCGAAGAGTTCATGCTGCTGGCCAACCGCCGCGTGGCCGAATTCTGCGCCCACCGCAAGAGCGACAAGGGACGTTCGGTGCCCCGCACGATGGTCTACCGCGTGCACGACGCCCCGAGCGAGGAGAAGCTCGACCGCTTCCGGACCTTCATCCTGCGCTTCGGCCACATCTTCAAGGCATCGAAGGGACGCGCCGTGGCCAAGGAGCTGAACAAGCTGCTGGCCGAAGTGAAAGGCACCCCGCAGGAGAACGTCGTCTCGACGCTCGCCGTGCGCTCGATGGCCAAGGCATTCTACACCACGGACAACATCGGCCACTACGGGCTGGCCTTCCCCTGCTACACCCACTTCACCTCCCCCATCCGCCGCTATCCGGACATGATGGTCCACCGGCTTCTGGCCCGCTACCTCGCCGGCCAGAAGTCAGCCGACAAGCAGACGCTCGAAAACCTCTGCGCCCATGCCTCCGACCGCGAGCTCGTCGCCGCCGAGGCCGAGCGCGCCTCGATCAAATACAAGATGGTCGAATTCATGAAGGAGCGGATCGGCGAGGCATTCGACGGACGCATCTCGGGCCTCACCGAGTGGGGCGTCTACGTCGAGCTGGACGAGACACACATCGAGGGCATGTCGTTCCTGCGCGACATCGAAGGCGACTTCTTCCAGTTCGACGAACAACGCTACGAGATCTTCGGCCACCGCACCGGCATGCGGCTCACGCTGGGCGACCCCGTGCGCATCCGCGTGAAACGCGCCGACCTCCAGAAACGGCAGCTCGACTTCGAACTGCTGCTGGACGAGCGACCCGAGACGCTCGCAGAGAAACTCGCCCGCTCGCAGCAAAAAAGCCGCAAACCGGCCGCAGCCGCCAAGACGGGAAAAACGAGCAAAGGCGAGAAAAAAGCCAACGGCCGAACGGCTGACGGAAAGCGTAAAACGGTGAAGAAAAGCACGGAAGCCGCAGCAGGCTCCAAGACGGGAAAAGTCAGCAGGGAAAAGGAGGCCGCCCCCGCCCGAGGGCGCGGCAAAAATCGGTAGTCCCGCGCAGCCGAAGGGATGGCGGCAATCCGCGGACGAACGTTACAACGGTCCGAACCGCAGGGCCCGAATGCCGTCCGGATCCGGGCCGAAGGCGGGAAACGAAGGCGGGAAAGCCGGTCTCTTCACACGGCTGTTCCGGGATCAGTTATCCGTGCGGTTCGGCACCGGCGGCCGAACCGGAAACGAACCCTCGGACGAAGCGCGCCCGCCGCATCGGACGGCGGAGAAGAGGGAGCGAGCGAGACGGAACGAAAAGATTTTCCGAACGCCTCGGATTTCGTCCCTCAACCCCTGAAAGCAGCCCTCGTCCCGCGGGAGCGGCAGCCCCCCCGAAGGACGAGCCTCCGGCGTCAGAGACAGCGGCCGGCACGGTTCGGAAGAGCCGCAACCCGCAAACGCTTTCGACCGATCGGGGTTCCCCCGGTCCGCACCGAGGCGAAAACGAAAGCGGAAAGCCGGCCGTTTCCGCCCGCCGAGTACAGCACCGGCGTCCGTCCCAAACCTGCCGAGACTGACGCCCGGAAGGCAAGGCCGGCATGCGGCTCCTTCCCGCCGTCTCAGGCGAACCGACCCGATCGGACGGACGAGCGGCGGACGACCCGAAGACGACAATCGGAAAGGGGCTGTTTATTGATCACGGCATGGGCGTTGTGATCGGAG
>CBJMC01400__coassemble_1243_pt1 | contig 16388 bp, 18 predicted proteins | sample CBJMC01400__metabat2_low_PE_040 | metagenome-assembled genome bin CBJMC01400
AAAGCTGCAAATTGGTCTGCTCGGCGGTCATCGTGATCTTGTTGACGACGAAAGTCGCGGGAGCACCGCCGAAGAAGATTTCGTTGTGGCCCGATCCCTTGTTCTCCAGCCCCGAACTCCGCACCGAAGTATTCGAGCCGCTGTAAGTAACCGTAGAAGAGCCGACGCCGGTCTTGTCCCAGCCCGTGTATTCGGCAACGAAGGGTTTGTCGGCGGCCGAATCGTCCTTGCCGCAGGTCTCGGACCAGATGACCTCGTCCACGGGCGGCACCCCACCCGCCGTCTGGGTGATCTCGATGTTTTTCGAATCGACCTCTTTCTCGACCCCGAAGATGGTCGTGAACACCGTTACCTTGAGCGTCGCCTTGTGTGCCTCGGAGCTCTCGTCGACCGTTACGGTGATGGTCGCATTCCCGCTGCCCGTGAGATCGGGCGTAACGCCCATCCATTCCGACTGCTCCTCGGCGCCGGTAATGGCCCATCGGCCCGTCGTGGTGATGGTGAATGTCTGGCTTCCGCCTTTTTCATCGAAATTCAACTCCGTCGGAGCCACTTCGAGAGTGGGGATGTCGAGATCGTCGCTATCGTCGTTGGAACAGCTCGTAAAAGCCGTAGCGGCAGTTACGAACATCGCGGCGAACAACAACCGAAAAAGATGTAATTTTTTCATAAAAATTGAAATTAAAAGAGAGTTAATATAATCCGTATTTACACAGCGTATTCCTAACCGACCTTTCCATAAGCGGGAAAGGATAACAAAATTAGGAAGTATTTTCGAACTAACCAAGATATTCAAAGCGTTTTTGTATGAAGTTACTGTTACAAAGACCGGAACGTACATACGAAAACGGAGTGCGCAAAAACCGTGCACACTCCGTCTGCGGATTCGAATCCGTTTCTAACGTATTCTGTTCAAAGATCTGACGAGCATCTCGTCCCTGAAAATCGCACGCAGTGCGAGCCACGTGAACAGCAGGCACACGAGCGGCAGCGCGATGGCGGGTTTCATCCCCTGAAATTCGGCCAACAGCACCAGTTCGGCCACGCACAGGCGGATCTGCACGAGGCGCCGCTTGTAGAGGAAAATCACCGCGAGCGGCAGCGCACAGGCAAGCGTCAGCAGCAGCCCCGTCCAGATCGGAGGCCGGACGATCTCGCCCGATGCGGACCGGAGCGCAAAAGCATGCAGGGTCAGTTCTTCACCTCCGAGACCGAACCATGCTAGCGGCGCGAAGAGCGTAACGGCCATCAGCGCCGCCACGATGAGCAAATAGAGGGTTTGGATTCGTTGAATCATAGAGGTCAGTTTATCGTTTTGTCGATCAAATAGTTATTCCGTTCGCCCGAATTGCGGTCGATGAGTTCGCCCAGAAATCCGGCGAGGAAGAGCTGTACGCCGAGGATGATCGCCAGAATCGCCAGATAGAACAACGGCTGGTCCGTTACGGCGCGCAGCGGCAGTGCGTGCGCCTGTTTGTAGAGCTTGGCACCGATGATCCACGCCGTCGTCGCCCCGCCGATGAAGAACATCAGCGTTCCCAGACTGCCGAAAAAGTACATCGGCGACCGACCGAAATGCGCGAGGAACGACACGGTGATCAGGTCGAGGTAGCCCTTGACCATCCGCTCCATGCCGAACTTCGAACTCCCGTACTTGCGGGCCCTGTGCTCGACGATCTTCTCGCCGATGCGCCGGAATCCGGCCTGCTTGGCCAGAATCGGAATGTAGCGGTGCATCTCGCCGTAGACCTCGATCGCCTTCACCACCTTGCGGCGGTAGGCTTTCAGTCCGCAGTTGAAGTCGTGGAGCCGGATGCCGGAGACGGTGCGGGCCGTCCAGTTGAAGAATTTGCTGGGCCAGCGTTTGCCTGCGGGGTCGTGCCGGCGTTTTTTCCAGCCCGAGACCAGATCGTAGCCCTCTTCGAGGATCATGCGCCGCAACTCGGGAATCTCGTCGGGCGAGTCCTGCAAATCGGCGTCCATCGTGATGACGACCTCGCCGCGCGCCTCGGCGAAACCGCAGTAGAGAGCCGCGGACTTCCCGTAATTGCGGGCGAAGCCGACTGCCCGGATGGCGGGGTATCGTCTCTTGAGTCCTTCGATCGTCTCCCACGAACCGTCGTCCGAACCGTCGTCGACCATCACGACCTCGTAGGCGAGTCCGTTCCCGCGCGCCACGCGGTCGATCCACGCCGCAAGTTCGGGCAGCGACTCCGCCTCGTTGTAGAGCGGGATCACGACCGATATGTCCGGTGCCGCCATCCCTTCAAGCGAGGTTTGCGCGATCCTCCCCGTCGTCCCCGCCGGCGAATACGTCGGGATTGCGTTTGGCGAAGGCCGCAACGATCAGTCCGAAAAAGACGCCTTTGATGACCGACCCGAGCACACCGCTGAGAATCAGCCAAATGGGCGAACGCATCATCCGTCGGGCCATCTCCACGGCCATTTCGAGCTGGTCGTCGGTGTAGACGCCCATGCCGGCGACCGCAGCGAAAGCGGTGTCCATCTGCGCTTCGTAGCGGGCTGCGAAGAGCCAGTGCGTCGCCGCGATCTGGTAGGCCCCTTCGAGAATCCCCGAAAAGAGCATCATGCAGAAGATGAACTTCAGGCATTGTCCGTAGCCATACCCGTCGGGACCTCCGCCGTAGAGCGATGCACGGCGCCGCGTGAAGAGGAAGAGCAGCGTAACGAACACCGCCAGCGAGAGCAGCGTCAGCCACCCGCTCTGAACATACATCGCCGCCACATTGAAGAGGATGGCCGCGAGTGCCATGACCGCGCCGTATTTCGCCGCGTCATTCCACAAATTCGTCTTTTCCATATCGTTTCCGTTTGTATCGTCGTTTTACCGCCATTCGCCCTTGCCTTCGCGGAGCACCTGCGGCTCGTCCTGCGTGAGGTCCACCACCGTGGTCGGCACGATGTCCCCCGCCCCGCCGTCGATCACCAGATCGACGGCCGATCCGTAACGTTCCGCGATCAGCCCGGGATCGGTCGCATAGGCCCGTTCTTCTTCGTCGTCCCGCACGGAAGTGGTCAGCATCGGGCAGCCCAACGCCCCGACCAGCCCCCGCGCGACGGCATTGCGGGGAATGCGGATGCCGATGATCCTGCGCCGTTCGAGCGCCTTGTCCGGCATGCGCGACGAGGCCGGCAGCAGAAAGGTGTACGGTCCGGGCAGCGAACGTTTGAGGATGCGGAACGCCGCATTGTCCACACGGCAGTATGCGGCCGCCTCGGCTATATCCGCGAACACCGCGGAGAAGGTCGTCTCCCTCTTGCCCTTGATGCGGCGCATGCGCTCGATCGCCTTGGGCGAACGGATCGAACAACCGAACGCATAGACGCTGTCGGTCGGATAGACGACGATTCCGCCGCGCTCCAATACGGCCGCCGCCCGGGCGAGTTCGCGCTCCGAAGGGTTTTCCGCATAGATCTTCGTCAGCATACCCGGCAAATATACGAATTTTATTTGATATTGCGCCGGTTCAATTCGGCGCTATAGGCGCGTGCATTGGCATTGTGCTCGCGGAGCGTGCGAGCGAAATTGTGGTAGCCGTCGAACGTAGGCCGTGCGCAGAAAAAGAGGTAGTCGTGCCGCTCGAAATCCAGCACGGCGTCGATGGCCGCCAGCGAGGGCATGCAGATCGGCGACGGCGGCAACCCCTTATTTATATAGGTGTTATAAGGCGACGGATATTTCAGGTGTTTGTAGAGGATCCGACGCAGCCCGAAATCCTGCATGGCATACTTCACCGTCGGGTCGGCCTGCAGGGGAATCCCCTTGCGTAGCCGGTTGACGTAGACCCCCGCGATGCGGGGCATTTCGTCCGTCCGGCGGGTCTCTTCCGCGACGATCGACGCCAGCGTCATCACCTCCAGCCGGCTCAGCCCGCTCCGTTCGCGCTTCGCGTCGCGCTCGGGAGTCCAGAAGCGGTCGTACTCGCGGCGCATGCGCTCCAAGAACTCCGCAGGCCCGACCGTCCAATAGAATTCATAGGTGTTCGGCAGAAACATCGAGAAGAGCGTAAGGCTGTCGAACCCGACCTTGCGGGCCGCCTCGGGCGAAGTCAGCACGGCCATCCACGCCGCCGAATCGGCATCGAGCCGGCGCGAGAGCTTCGAGGCGAGCTGCGCGGGCGTACGCACGTTGTGGATCGCAACCCGCACGGGCGTCTGCATCCCGAGCTTGAGCATCCGCACGGCCTCCACGACGCTCATCCCCTCGCGGAGCACGTAATGTCCGGACTTGAAGGTCTCCGGAAGTCCGAGGCGCTCGGCATAGAACCGGAATGCTCGGCGGTGGCGGATCGCCGGCAGGATCGAATCGGTCAGGCCCGCATAATCGGTGCGGGCGCTGATGTACAGATCGCGCTCGGCACGCACGGCACTTCCGTAGAACTGCTGCCGCACGACGAGCGACGTCGCAACCGCCGCCGCGAGGAACGCGACAGCCGTCCATATACCGGTTTTCCTCTTCATAAGACCTGAAAATTCGGAGCAAAGATACGAAAAGTCAAACGCAAAAACGAATAAAATTCGTTTTTGCCGAGACGGAGTATCTAAGACGAAGTCGAAGATACGAATAAGTCGGGCGCTGCCGCACCTTCCGGTCTTCGGTCGGGCCCGAGCCGGACCGGTCTGCGGGGCTTACGGCTGCCCGGGTACTGCGGCGAATCATCCCGCAAGCCCCCCTTCCCGCACGAAGTTCCGCTCCGAGAAGCCGCCCGCCCCCGCGATCATCACGGCTTCGAACACGGCCACGAATTTCAATGGTTCAAGCATCGAGGACCGATTTTCAAATACGATGCCATTCGAACGCACTATTTCATTCGTTCCGTTTGCGCTGGCATATTCTTTGCCGCTTTTGCAACGAATCCGGGGAAGCCCCCGAACCGTGCGACCGTCCGGAGCCGCGGCTGTGAATTCGTAACCATATAAAAATTCATACTATGCATTTGACACCGAAAGAGATCGACAAGCTGATGTTGCTTTCGCTCGGAATGATTGCCGAAAGACGCATGAAGAAAGGACTGAAACTCAATTACCCGGAAGCCGTGGCCTACATCACATCGACGGCACTGGAGGGCGCACGGGAAGGCAAAACCGTGGAGGAGGTGATGAAGGGCGCCGCCAGCGTCCTGACGAAGAACGACGTCATGGAGGGCGTCGCCGATATGATCGACCTGTTGCAGGTCGAAGCCGTGTTCACGGACGGATCGCGTCTGGTGAGCATACACCACCCCATCAAGTAATTCAAAAACAGCGCGACATGAACACATCGAATCCAACACCCGCGAAAAATCCGACGCAAGCGCCGAGCCTGTATCCCGATCGACCGGGCTTCCGACCCGCACAGCACGTAATCGTCGGAGGCGAAATCCTGCAAAACGAACCGATCGAATACAACCTCGGACGCAAAACCGCGAAACTGACCGTCCGCAACACGGGCGACCGTCCGATTCAGGTCGGTTCGCACTTCCATTTCTTCGAGGTCAACCGCTATCTCGAATTCGACCGCAACGCCGCATTCGGCTGCCATCTGAACATTCCGGCCACCACGGCCATCCGTTTCGAACCGGGCGACCAGAAAGAGGTCGAGGTGGTCGCCTATTCGGGCAAACGCCGCGTGATCGGGTTCAACGGGCTGGTGATGGGCTATACGGGAGACGAGGACACCCCGACCTACTTTCCCGCACGGATGCGCGCTCTGCAACGGGTCCGCGACTGCGGGTTCAAAAACTCCCCGGGCGGCAGCGGCCCGGCCTCCGCAGCCGGCCGGAGCGTCCGCGACACGACGGCGGGCGGCAGTGCCTCCGCCGCCGCGCAAAGCGGCGAAACGGCCGCCACGAAAACCTCTGCCGAGCCTGCCGAGCCACCCGCGCAGCACGGCAGGACGGCCGCTACCGGAACCGGCACCAAGCACTCTGCGAAAACCGATGCGGCGGCCCAGACCGGGAACACCGCAGCAGCGAACGCCCGCCCGGCGGACGCGCAACCGAACGTCGACACAAAAAAATAAAGAGACATGGCAACCATATCGCGTCAGGAATACAACAACCTGTTCGGGCCCACCACGGGCGACAAGATCCGTCTGGGCGACACCGACCTGTATGTAGAAATCGAAAAAGACCTCCGCGAGTACGGCGACGAGGTCGTCTACGGCGGCGGCAAAACCATCCGCGACGGCATGGGCCTCGCCAACACGATGACCTCGCAGGAGGGTTCGCTCGATCTGGTCATCACCAACGTTACGATCATCGACCCCGTACTGGGGGTCGTGAAGGCCGACGTGGGCGTCAAGGACGGCAAGATCGCCGGCATCGGCAAAGCGGGCAATCCCAACATCATGCACGGCGTGCACCCCGATCTGGTAACCGGTGCCGCCACCGATGCCATTTCGGGCGAGCACCTGATCCTGACGGCCGCCGGCATCGACGGCCACGTGCACATGATCTCCCCGCAGCAGGCCTACGCCTGTCTGAGCAACGGCATCACGACCGTGTTCGGCGGCGGCATAGGCCCCACGGACGGCAGCAACGGCACGACCATCACCTCGGGCCGCTGGAACATCGAGCGCATGCTCGAATCGGCCGAAGGGCTGCCGATCAACGTCGGACTGCTCGGCAAGGGCAACTGCTCGGTGCACGCTCCGCTCGAAGAGCAGATCGAGGCGGGCGCCTGCGGACTGAAGATCCACGAGGACTGGGGTTCGACCCCGGCAGCCATCCGCGCCGCTCTGAGCGTAGCCGACCGCTTCGACGTACAGGTGGCCATCCACACCGACACGCTCAACGAGAGCGGGTACGTCGAAGACACGATCGCCGCGATGGACGGCCGCACGATCCACACCTACCACACCGAGGGAGCCGGCGGCGGCCATGCGCCCGACCTGCTGAAAGTGGCGTCGATGCCCAACGTGCTGCCATCGTCGACCAACCCCACCCTGCCTTTCGGCATCAACTCGCAGGCCGAGCTTTTCGACATGATCATGGTCTGCCACAACCTCAATCCGAAAATCCCGTCCGACGTGTCGTTCGCCGAGAGCCGCGTGCGGCCCGAGACGCAAGCAGCCGAGAACGTGCTGCACGATCTGGGCGTACTGTCGATGGTCTCGTCCGACTCGCAGGCCATGGGCCGCATCGGCGAGTCGTTCATGCGCACGTTCCAGATGGCTTCGTTCATGAAGAACGCCTGCGGCAGGCTCCCCGAAGATTCGGACCGGAACGACAACTTCCGCGTGTTGCGCTACCTTGCCAAGATCACGATCAATCCCGCCATCACGTTCGGCGTCTCCGACTACCTCGGCTCGGTCGAAAAGGGCAAGATCGCCGACCTCGTGCTCTGGGAACCGCAGTTCTTCGGCGCCAAGCCGAAGCTGGTCGTCAAGGGCGGCATGATCGACTGGGCGAACATGGGCGACCCCAATGCATCGCTCCCGACGCCGCAGCCGTGCTACTACCGTCCGATGTTCGGCTCGTTCGGCCGCGCGTTGCAGAAGAGCTGCGCATCGTTCGTCTCGAACGCGGCGTTCCAGAGCGGCATCGGAGAGCGGCTGCACCTCGACCGCATGGTACAGCCCGTGCGCCGCACGCGGCAGCTCACCAAATCCGACATGGTGCGCAACGGCGGCACCCCCAAGATCGACGTCGACCCCGAAACTTTCGACGTGCTCATCGACAACATCCGCGCCTACATCCGACCCGCGAAATCCTTTCCGCTCAGCCAGCTCCTCTGGTTCAGCTGATCCGCCCGGCCCTGAACAACCGACCCGATAAGACGCAGTCCGATGAAAATATATACGAAAATCACAGGCAACCTCCATTCGCCCGAATGGAAAGAGAAGGCCGCAGAAGCCGAAATCGACTTCATAAACCTCGATCAGTGGACGGCCCAGAAAAGCCGGTTCGTCGCCCGGGGCGACAGCGACACCGAATATGCCGTGGCGCTCCGGCGCCGCTCGCAGCTGCTCGACGGCGACATCCTCGAATACGATCCCGGAACGCGCAAAATCGTCGCCATCCGCATCGCGCTGAGCGATGTCCTTGTGGCCGACCTCTCGGCTCTGGCGCGCGAGGCGCCCGAAAGGATCATCCAACTCTCGGTGGAACTCGGACACGCCATCGGCAACCAGCACTGGCCCGCCGTGGTCAAGGGGACCCGGGTCTTCGTCCCCCTCACCGTCGATAAGAAAGTGATGGAGAGCGTCATGCGCACCCATCGCATCGAGGACATCGTCTACGGCTTCCAGCCCGGCTCGGAGGTCATCCCCTATCTGGCGCCGCACGAAATCCGGCGGCTGTTCGGCGGCACGGGTCCCGACAGCGACGTGCATCACAGCCATGCACAGCCGCACGGACACGCTTACACGCACGATGAGGAGCACACGCACGACGAGGAACGCGAATCCGGCGCGGCACCCGCCCGCGAACGCATGCACGACCGTCAAACCGCGATGCCATGACCGAGAACGCAACCACCCTCGCACGCCTGCTCGAATTCACGGATTCGGCCTTCCCGGTCGGCACCTTCTCCTTCTCGAACGGATTGGAAACAGCCGCCGAAACGGGACTGGTACACGACGCCGCGACACTCGAAGAGTACACGCAGGATATCGTGCGTCAGACCGCTTTCACCGACGGCGTGGCGGCGCTGCACGCCTACCGGAGCTATCCTGCGGGCCGCCACGAGGCGATCCTCGAAGCCGACCGGCAGGCGATCCTCTGCAAGCTGAACGCCGAAGCACGCCGCATGACGCGCCGCATGGGAAAAAAGTTGGCCGAACTGTCGCAACGGATCTTTCCCGACGAGACCGTCTCGCTGTGGCTCGAAGAGATCCGCACGCACCGCACGCCCGGCACCTATCCCGTGGCGCAGGGAATCGTATTCGCCGCCTGCGGCATTTCGGAGAAAGGGCTCTTCTGCGCCCATCAGTACGGCGCGGCGAACACGGTCCTCAGCGCCGCCCTGCGCTGCGTGCGGGTCTCCCACTACGACACGCAGCGCATCCTGTTCCGCACGGCCGAACAGGCGGAAACCCTCTACGACCGCGTGCGCGGCATGGAGCTCGAAGACATGCACGCCTTCGCACCGCAAATCGACATCCTCGCCTCGCTCCACGAAAAAGGGACCAAACGCATGTTTATGAACTGAAAACAACCGAATCAATCATGAGCAATACCTGCAGAATCGGAATCGGAGGCCCCGTAGGCTCCGGCAAAACGGCACTCATCGAAGCGATCACCCCGCGTCTGCTGGACATGGGCTACAAAGTGCTGGTCATCACCAACGACGTCGTAACCACGGAGGATGCCAAACATGTGCGCAAAATGCTCAAGGGCGTGCTGGTCGAGGAGCGTATCATCGGCGTGGAGACCGGCGCCTGCCCCCACACGGCCGTGCGCGAGGACCCCTCGATGAACATCGCGGCGGTCGAGGAGATGGAGGCCCGCTTCCCCGACGGCGACGTCGTGCTGATCGAATCGGGCGGCGACAATCTGACGCTCACGTTCAGTCCGGCGCTGGTCGACTTCTTCATCTACGTGATCGACGTGGCTGCGGGCGACAAGATCCCGCGCAAGGACGGTCCGGGCATCTCGCAGTCGGACATCCTCGTAATCAACAAGACCGACCTCGCGCCCTATGTCCGCGCCGACCTCGAAGTCATGCGCCGCGACTCGGAACTGATGCGTCCGGGCAAACCCTTCGTCTTCACCAACTGCATGACCGGCGAAGGCATCGACCGTCTGCTGGAACTCCTCCGCAAGATGGCGCTCTTCGACCTCGACGTGCATGCAACGCACGTCTCGGAATCCACGACCGCCGCACGATGAACTTCGCAGCCGCCAAAGAGATGAGCCCCTATCTCGAAGAGCCGAAGGCGATGCCGGTCGGCACTCCGGGGAAGACGGGCAGTCTGTATCTGGGATTCGAACTCGACGGCACGGGCAAGTCGATCCTGCGCGACCTCGAACGGCATGCGCCGCTCATCGTTCAGCAGGCGCTCTATTTCGACGAGGAAATGCCCGAGATGCCCTGCGTCTACATCCTCTCGTCGGGCGGTCCGAACGTCGACGGCGACCGCTACCGACAGCATTTCGTCGTCCGCAAAGACGCCTTCGCCCACGTTTCGACCGGCGCGGCGACCAAGCTGGCCGAGATGCGCTACAACTTCTCGGGCCTCGCACAGCGGTTCGAGCTCGAAGAGAACGCCTACCTCGAATACCTGCCCGAACCGACGATCCCGTGCCGGCACACGCGCTTCATCTCCGACACGTCGATCCGGATCGACGAGTCGGCCACGCTGTTCTACTCGGAAATCTACACGAGCGGCCGCAAGTATTTCGACGCAGGCGAGACCTTCCGGTACGACATTCTCTCGGTGTGCTCCCGCGCCGAGCGGCCCGACGGCCGGCCGCTCTTCCGCGAGAAATTCATCATCCGCCCCGGTCTCCGCTCGCCCCGTACGCTCGGCGCCATGAACGGCTACGACGTCTTCGCCAACGCAGTCGTGTTGACGCCGCCCGTGCACGCCGACCGGATCTATCGACAGACCGAAGCCTTCATCGACCCTGTGCGCCGCCTCGCCGCAGGCATCGCTCGCCTGCCGAACGACAGCGGTCTGCTTTACAAGGTGCTGGGCGAAGAGACGGCTCCGGTCAAGAAACTCATCCGCGAATTCTGCTCCGCAGTGCGCACCGAAGTCAAGGGCAAACCGCTGCCCGAGGAGTTTCCGTGGCGGTAGGGAGGCATTCGCACCTAATAAACGAATCCGAATATGGCAAACACAATCGCTACAACGAATCGGCCGGACGTATTTTCGTTCGAATTTCTGAAAATCCTGATGCGCGGCACGGGACAAGTGATGTTCCAGAACAGCGCACGGACCGGTCTGCTCTTCATGGCCGGCATCTTCTGGGGTGCCTACTGGGAAGGGCAGGGACTCGTGGCATGGGGCGCGCTCGCGGGCGTCGCCGTCTCCACGCTCACGGGTTATTGGCTCAGGCTGCCTGCGTCCGACGGCGCACAGGGCCTCTGGGGCTTCAACGGCGCGCTGGTCGGCTGCGCATTCCCGACGTTCATGGGCAACACCGTCTGGATGTGGCTGGCGCTCGTTCTCTGCTCGGCCCTCACGACATGGGTGCGCACGGGTTTCAACAACGTGATGGCTCCGTGGAAGGTCAATTCGCTCACCTTCCCCTTCGTCTTCTGCACATGGATGTTCCTGCTGGCCGCCCGCGCCCTGCACGGACTTCCGACGACCCACATGAGCGATCCGGCGCTTCCGGCAGCCTTCTCCGCAGCCGGAAACATCGGATTGGGACACCTGATCGTCTATTGGCTCAAAGGCATCGCACAGGTCTTTCTCATCGACAACTGGGTAACGGGCATTCTGTTCCTCGCCGGTCTCTGGCTCTCGAACCGCCGGGCCGCGCTGTGGGCGGCCGTCGGATCGGCGCTGGCGCTCCTCACAGCCCTCGTCTTCAAGGCATCGGGAGCCGACATCGCCGAAGGTCTCTACGGATTCAGCGCCGTGCTGACGGCCATCGCGCTGGCTACGGTCTTCTACGAACCGAACGTCCGTTCGGCCGTATGGGCTGTTCTGGGCATCGTCGTTACGCTTTTCATCCAAGCAGGCATGAACACCCTGCTCGATCCCGTGGGCATCGCCACATTGACCGGCCCCTTCTGCGTGGCCACGTGGCTCTTCCTGCTGCCGCTGATTCGATTCGACGACACCGAAAAACCCGATCATTCGAACTGGAACCCCGAAAACAAGCGACACCTCGCCCAGCCGCAGAGCGGTCCGAAACCGAACGCGGCGCCCCGGTCGGCCGCGAATCGAAAACCGGGTGCCGATCCGAAAACCGGCGCCCGACCGGTCGCCTCCGAACATAAACCGAAACCGGACAGGAACCGGCGGCCGGACAAGCAGCGCGATGCGCGCCGCACACCGAAGCAGTCCGTCAACGGACAGAACACCGAATCCGGCACCCGCCGGCATCCGCAGTCGGACGTCCGGTCCGACGCACGGCATGCCGCCGGTAAGGAAACGACTGCCGGCTCCGCACCGAAGCCGCCGACGGACGGACAATCCGACGTGAAATCCGCCCCGAAGAGGAGCGAAACCGCGAAACCGAACAAATGACAAATAACAACTCGCAAAAAACAGAACCGAAATGCACATGTCCGACGCTTTGGTCTCCCCTCCGGTATTCGCCGCAGCGGGAGTCGTATCGCTGGCCCTGCTGGGAGTGGCGATCCGGAAAATCAGCCGCGCCGACCGCTCCCCGGACGGTCCCGCCGAACGCCGCGAGCGGCTTCTCCCGCTCATGGGTGTCATGGGCGCCTTCGTATTCGCCGCACAGATGATCAACTTCTCCATCCCGGGCACCGGATCGAGCGGCCATCTGGTCGGAGGCATCCTGCTCGCGGCCCTGCTCGGGCCGTGGGCGGCGCTGCTGACGCTCGCCTCGGTGCTCATACTGCAATGCCTCCTCTTCGCCGACGGAGGATTCATGGCCCTCGGGTGCAACATCCTGAACATGGCCGTACTCTCGTGTCTGGTGGCCTACCCGCTGGTCTTCCGTCCGCTGATGAAGCCCGACGCCTCCGTCGGCCGGATATTCGCGGCCTCGCTGCTGGCGTCGATCGCAGGTCTTCAGCTCGGCGCGCTCGCCGTAACGATCGAGACCGAGGCTTCGGGCATCACGGCCCTGCCGACGGGACGGTTTCTGATGTTCATGCTCCCGATCCACCTCTTCATCGGCATCGGCGAAGGGCTCGCCACAGGCGTCGTGCTCAGTGCCGTGCGGAAATACAGACCCGAGCTGCTGGCCGACGTGCGACCGACCCGCCGCAGCCGCAGCGACGGCAGCCGCCGCAAGTTCGGCATGACACTCGCCGCATTCGCGCTGGCGGCCCTGCTCATCGGGGGTTCGTTCTCGTGGCTGGCCTCCTCCGATCCCGACGGACTGGAGTGGTCGATCGAAAAGATCACCGGAAGCACCGATCTCGAAGCCGCGCCCGACGGCCTGCACCGCTCGGCGGCCAGCCTCCAGCAAAAGACGGCGCTCATCCCCGACTACGACACGTCGCTGGCGGGACTGATCGGCACCGGAGCCATTCTGCTGGTCGTATTCGGGGCTTCGTACCTGTTCCGCACGGGACAGAACAAATCATGAAAAACCGGCTGCAATATGCGCTCTGCGAACTGGATGCCATGGAGCGGACCGCGCACGGGCGCAGTCCGCTCCACAGCCTCGACGCCCGGGCCAAGCTGACCGCAACGGTCGTTTACCTCGCCGCGATGCTCTCCGTGCCGCTCTCGCAGCTCTCGGACCTGCTGCTCTACCTCGCGTTCCCGCTCCTCGCGGCGGCCATGGGGCGCCTCGATTACGGCCGGATTTTCCGGCGGTCGCTCGCGGTGCTTCCGTTCGTGGTCTTCATCGGCGTCTTCGACCTCTTCTGCGACCGTGAACCCGCGTTCCGCATCGGAGCGCTCACGATCACCGCAGGCTGGGTACGCTTCCTTTCGATCATCCTGCGCGGACTGCTCTCCGTGCAAGCGCTGCTGATTCTACTCTCCTGCACGGGCTGCTACCGCCTCTGCCGCGGCATGCAGCGGATGGGGCTCCCCGCGGTTTTCACCTCGCAGCTTTTGTTCGTCTACCGTTATCTCCATGTCCTGATCGAGGAGAGTCTGGCCCTGTCGCGGGCCCGCGACGCACGCAGTTTCGGCCGGCGCTCCTACCCGCTCGATGTCTGGGGCGCGATGATCGGCCAGCTGCTCGTCCGCACCTTCGACCGGGCGGAGCAGATCTCCCGCGCGATGCTCGCCCGCGGTTTCACCGGACGCCTTCCCCCGACGGGCGGCGACCGCACGCCGTGGACCCTGCGCGACACCCTCTTTCTCGCATCGTGGAGCACCGTGCTGATCGCCATACGGCTGTTTCCACCCGCCGAACGCCTCGCAGACCTCATCCGCTCCTTCCGCTAAAACCCGTTTCGCATGAACCGCCACGACCTTCTCTTCGACGACGTACACTACACCTACCCCAACGGCTACGAAGCGCTCAGAGGCATATCGCTGCGGATCGCCCACGGCGAGAAAGTCGCTCTCGTCGGTGCCAACGGCGCCGGCAAGTCGACCCTGCTGCTGCACACCGACGGACTGCTCACGCCCACACGCGGTCGGGTGGCGGCGGGCGGGATTCCCATCACGTCCGAAACGCTGCGGCTGGTGCGGCAGTCGGTGGGCATGGTCTTCCAAAACCCGGACGACCAACTCTTCATGCCCACGGCGGAGGAGGACGTCGCCTTCGGACCTGCGAACATGGGACTCGCCCCCGACGAAATCGAGCGCCGCGTGGCCGAAGCCCTCGAAGCGGTCGGCGCCCTGCATCTGCGCCAATCGCCGCCTCATCGCCTCTCGGGCGGACAGAAGAAGCGCGTTGCGATCGCCACGGTCCTTGCGATGGAGCCTTCGGTGCTCGTCCTCGACGAACCGACTTCGAACCTCGATCCGCGCGCACGACGCCAGACGATCGAACTGATGCGCAGATTCGACCACACGACACTCATCGCCACGCACGACATGGAGATGGTGCTCGACCTCTGTCCGCGCACGCTCGTGATGCACGAGGGCCGGATCGTCGCGGACGGCCCCACGCGACGCATCTTCTCCGACCCGGAGCTGATGGAAGCCTGCGGGCTCGAACAGCCCTGCACGATGCGGGCGGAACGGGCATCCGGACAGCAGACACAGGCACCCGCGGATCAGCGGTCGTGTCGCAGTTCGGGACGACAGGACGGCCCCCTGTAAGGCAGTACCTCGCGTCCGAGGAGCGCCGTTACGAACGCACCGAGCAACAGCACGCCGATGGTCGCGGAGAGCACCAGCAGGGCACCGCCCCGTTCGAGAAGCACCGGGACGAACAAAACGCCCGCGACGGCGCCGAGCTTGCCGAACGCCGCAGCGAGCCCCGCACCCGCCCCGCGCTCGGCGACGGAATAGATCTGGGGAGGGATGATGAAGGTCATCAGATGAGGTCCCGCATTGAGGAAAAACTCGAACGCCATGAACCCAGCGACGGCACTCCACACGGGCCAATGCAGCTCGTAGGCCGCCAAGAGGAGCGCCATCCCGGCGGCGCAGAGGATAAAACCCCATGTCTGCATCCGCACGTGGGACCAGCGGTCGACCAGCAGAAGTCCCGCTGCGAAACCCGGAAGGATGCACAGATTGACGAGTGCCGTCAGTTCGACCGACCGGACGATGCGCGGGAAAGCTCCCTCGGAGGCCGTTTCGAGCCCCAGCGCCATGATCAGCACCGGCAGGAACACGCCGATGCCGTAGACGCCCACCCCTTCGCAGGCCCACGGGATGCCGCTGAAGAGGACTTTTTTCAGGGTGCCGCGCCGGAGCAGAGCGGTCCACGCAACTTTTTGCATCCGGCCGTGTCCGGGACGGCTGCCGATTTCGCCGATCGCCGCATCCGGACCGAGAAGGCGGCGCACGGCACTTTCGGCTTCGGGAATCCGGCCGCGGGCGATCAGCCAGCGCGGGCTCTGCACGAAACGGATCCGGCACAGGAACATCACGAGAGCCATTGCGGAGACGACGAGCAGCAGGCGGTTCCACATATGCGGATCGCCCCACTTCCGCAGCAGTACGAAACAAATGCCCGCCATGAAGATATTGCCTGCCGAGGAGGAGGCTTTCGCCACGCCGACCATCAGCAGACGCCACCGGCGGGGCATGATCTCGGAGATGTAGTCCGAATCGAGGCTGTATTCGCCCCCGATGCCGAAGCCCATGAAAAACAACCCGACGACAAGCCCGCCCACCCCATCGGCGAAAAAGGCGAACAGCGATGCCGCCAGCACGATCAGCGGACACAACCGGAAATAGAAGAGGTATCCTCTTCGGTCGCTCCACGCACCGAAAAGCATCGACCCGACCATGATGCCAACCAGACTGGTGCAGGCGACCGCCCCCTGTCCGAGCGAGGAGAGTTCGGGATGGAGGAGCATCCGGATCATCGGAATCACGATGCCCACGAGCGTGGCGAGTCCCGCACCGAGCACCTGTCCCAGAGAGGCCGCGACGAGCACGCGGAAATGGCCCCGGCGAAGGGGCATCGTATCCATATTTACCGTTTTCGCATCCATCGTACAGCCGTTTGCCGGATTGCCGGCGGCAGCGCTCGCGGGGATTCGCGGCGACTGGGAAGGGCGGGCTTTCGCACACTGCGGTTCCGCAAATCGCAAGCCAGAAGGCACGGGGCTCCGTCTCCCGAGGCGAACAGCGGATTCATGTCCCGCATACACGTCGGAATGCGTGAGGACGAAATCCCGCAGAACCCTCGCCGCGTCTGCGTGCGGTC
>CBJMC01400__coassemble_1485_pt1 | contig 13447 bp, 9 predicted proteins | sample CBJMC01400__metabat2_low_PE_040 | metagenome-assembled genome bin CBJMC01400
AACTCGTATTTCCGTTTACCACCGACGTAATTCTCCTTGCGGATCACATCGCCCATATTATTTTCGGGTAACAAATGGTAATTATCGGCTTTATTGAGAAACTTACTAAAACAACCGAAAAATCTACAATCAAATATAAAATACTGTGTCTATATTCAATTTTTCGTTATTTCTCTATCTTTTTTGTAGATTTGATAGCTGTTCACGAAGTTCTGCCAGACGATGTATGCCGTCGGGGCGATCGACGAAACGGGGTCGAGAAACGACTGCGCCATCCACACCGCCAGCACCGTATTCTTCTGTCCGAGCGACTGCCCGCCCGCCACGACATCTCCGTAGCGGCGTCCGAGCATGCGGCCCGCCTTGAACTGTATGAGGCAGATCGCAAGCGCCACGAGAGCCAGCCCCGCTTCGAGCCGGAAATCGGCGTCGTGCAGATCGAGGATGAAAGCCGTCGTGCGGGCGATCACCACCGTGAGCGACACGAGCCACAGGTAGAACGAGATCTGGCTGTGGTCGCCGATCCAGCGCGACGCCTTCGGCGCGAGAAACCGGCACACCTGCGCCGCGGCGAAAGGCATAACGAGCAGCGGTGCGACCCGGGCGAGAATCTGCGCGAACGTGCAGGATCCGTTGCCCGTGAACGACAAAACGACGGGGGCCGCTATGGCAATGGTCATGTTGCACAGCAGGCTGTAAGTGGCCATCGTAGGCACGTCGGCCCCGAGCATGCCGCCGATCACGACGGCGGCCATGGCGATCGGCGCCAGCACGCAAATCATGCCTCCCTGCGCCAGAACTCCGTTCAGCGGACTCAGTGCGAAGAAGACCGCCACACTACCCACGATCTGAAAGAGCAGCATCCACAGATGGAGCATACTCGGCCGCATCTGTTTGGGTTTCACGCGGCAGAAGGTGAAGAAGAGCATCAGAAAGATCAGCGTCGGCGTGATCATCTGGTGCGACCACGCTTCGAGCGCCGAGATCGGACGGCACAACAGGGCTCCGACCACCATCCCCAGCGGCATCGCAACGGTCTTGACGTTGCGATGCAGGTTCTCCATTACGTGCATTTCATTCCGAAATTCAGACAGTAAGCCTCGCGCCGGCCGCCGGCGGACATTCCGCACCCCGACATTCCGGCCCAGAACCGCGGATGCGAGTTTCCCGGCACCGGAACGCTCTTCCGCACCGGCCGCGAGGCAAAACGACCGCCTCCTACGCTCACGAGAGCAATTCGCGCACTTTGTCCGAAATCTCCCGGCCGTCGGCCTGCCCGGCCAGTCGCTTCGAGGCGACGCCCATCACGCGCCCCATCTCCTTGACCGACACGGCACCGACTTCGGCGATGATCGACCTCAGGGCCTCGGTCAGCTCGTCGGGCGTAAGTCGCTTGGGCAGAAACTCCTGCATGACGGCCACCTGCGCCAGCTCTTCGGCGGCGAGGTCTTCGCGGTGCTGCTCCCGATAGACGGCCGCGGAATCCGTCCCCTGCTTGGCGAGTTTCGAAATGATCTTCACCACATCCGTATCGGACAGCTCGGCGATCTCAGGTCCCGCGGTTTTGGCTTCGATGATGTACTTCTTGATGTTGCGCAGCGTCGTCAGACGCACCGGATCCTTGGCCTTCATGGCCTCCATGATCCCTTTCGAAATGGTTTGTTCCAATGACATGATTCGTTATTTTTAAAATATAGTTTTACACATCGACATGCCGGACTTCCGGCATTGCCTTTCCGACATCGCCTCCGCAAAACGGCCGTTCGCCGCCTCCCCTCCCTCTGCGGCGAACCGCTTCCCGACGAAGGTTCGGCCTCTGCCGCCCGCACCGAACGGCCTGTCCTCAGCACAAGGCCCGTAAAAAGACGTCGGCCCTTTTCCTCGGTACTCATTCCTTCGTTTTCCCGCCTCGCCGAAGCCCGGACCGGCATTCGGCTCTGGACCCGGCACGACGAAACGGTTCGCTTTTTTTTCGCAGACGTTTTCCGCTTCGGCAAAACTCGGCCTGCACTCGACCCCACGAACCGTCGGCTCTCAGGCAGCCGTTCTCTTATCTCGCAACCTCCTTCCCTTCCGGTTCGAGGAACCGCAGGATCTCCCCCATCAGCCGGCTGCGGGCCCGCGCATCGTCCACCGCCTCGAACGGAAATCCCAATACGACGCTCCGTCCTCCCCCGCTGCCGATCCACGCCACGCCCGCCGGCTGCCGATCGGAGGCATAGCGGCAGACGACGAAAGCTCCGTCGCCCGCCGGCCGCAGCACGTCGGTCGATTCGACGGCATAGCCGTCGGCACGCAGCGAGGTGCCGAAACGATACTCTCCGCCCGCCATTCCCGCCTCGGACGGTACGAGCGTTACCCGTCCGTCCGGCTCCGGACAGCGGCCGCCGAGCGCACAATGGAGCACCTCCTCGGCGAAGGCGCGGTCCGGCTCCGCCGCATCGGCGCCTTCCCAGAGGTCCGACACCGCATAGCAGCCCGACACGAGAAGCGCACCGCCCGCCCCGGCATAACGGCGCAGAATCCGTTGTAGCGCCTGCGGGAAGGTGCGGAATTCGGCTCCCCGTGTTCCGCGTCCCACGCTCACGGCGCGCTGCTTGCCCAGCACGACGTCCACGACATCGTACTCCCCGAGCGCCCCGAAATCCTGTGCCGCAGCCTCGGCCGACGCCGAGACGAACGACCAGCCCGCCGCCGCAGCGGCACGGCCGTGCACGAAGGGGTAATCGAACGTATTGCCGCCGACGATCTGGGTCTCGAAATCGTCCGCACAGGCCCCGAGGGCACACGAGTCCGCGGCGCGCAACCGCTCACGGTCGAAAACGCGCTGCGCCCCGCAGAAGGCGATGTCGTACAGATAGGGCACGCCGCTGTCCGAGCGGTCGAGGAATCCGGCCAGCGAATCGCACCGGAAAGCCGGCGGGCCGCTCACGCGATCGAAGGCATTGACCACGAGCAAACGCCCCCGCTCGTCGGGCATCCGGCAGACGGAGAGCGTCTCGCCCGGCAAGCTCTCGCCGCCGGCATTCGCCGCCGTAACCTTATAGCTGTACAGTTCGCCCGTCTCGATCGGCAGGACGATGCGGGGCTCCTCCGTGTAACGGCCGTTGTCGAAACCGCCGTCGCCGCGCCGCGTGTAGACCACGTAGCCCGTCGGCACGGCCGTCGGTTCGAGCGGATCGACCGCAGGACGCCATGTCAGCTCCACGCCGCCCTCGTCCGTGAATCGGGCGGCGAACGCTCTCACGGGAAGCGGCTGCACGACATAAGGCCGGTCGTACTGCGCCGCGAGGTGGCGGAGGATCGCCTTGTAGACGGCCCGGCTCACCACGAAGCGGAACCGCGGATCGCTGCCGTAGCGCATGTCGGCGAAATTCCGGTGCGAAAGCAGTTCGAGAATCGCCGACGGGACGCACGGTACGCGCGCTTCGTAGTAGGAACGGTCCCACAGCTCGCGCCGCGTCCACCGGGGTTCGAACGTGCGGCGAATATCCCCGACCACCTGCGTCATCACGAGATCCGCGAGGTCGCGCGAGAGGATACGGTCGGCACCGCCATCGAAACGGCCGCCGCCGTCCGACGTACAGCAGATGCCGAGCGTTCCGACGGTCTCGTCGCCCGCACGCACGCCCGAGTCGGAGTGGAACGCCAGAGCCATATCCACCGGAATGCGCAGGCCGGTGCTGTCGGGCAGCCGTTCGGAGCCGCCCATCAGCGCGTTGACCCACAGCGCGCGGCACATGTAGTCGTCCTTGTAATCGTCCGCATGGCGCTTCGGCGTATAGACCTCCTCGCCGAAGCCCGCCCACTGAAGCCAGTAGCGCGCCCCTTCGACGAAACGCGGATAGCCGCTCGGCTCTTCGGCATAGACCGCCCCCGCCGTGCGGAGCGAATCGCACACCGTGCGGGCGATATTGCCGAAGCCGCCGCCGATCTTCACCGCATCGGCCGTTACGATCCGTCCGGCCCGCGCCGAACGGTTGGAGAGCCGCACGAGGGCGCCGCTCTCCGCCGTAAAACGGAATCGGCCCAGATAGATCCATGTGCCGCCGCCCATCGTCTGATTCACCGCAAAACGGCTCTCGCCGCCGGCGTGCCGCACCGTGTAGCGCGCATCGTCCGCACTCCCGGGCTCGGTCCGATAGGCGACATAGACCGCATAATCGCCCGTCTCGGGCACCTCGGCCGTCCACACGGCTTCGCTCGGCGCACCGCCCTGCGCGACGGTCCGCACACGGCGCACCGTGCCGCTCTCGAACGGATTCTCTCCGGCGCCGTAAAGGGGCTTCCGGTCGGCGAATCCCGCGCCGCCCGTCGTCCAAGGCTCGTCGCCGGAGCGCTCCTCGTATCGGGCGCCCGGCCCGTTGCGGTCGTTGTCGACGATCCGCTCGTGTTTCTGCACGTCCCGCTCGCGCGGCAGCAGCACGTTCGCCCCTGCGTTTTCGAGCATCGGGACCAAGTATTGCAGCACGTAGCTCTGCGTGTAGAGGTCTTCGCACGTCCGCCAGAACGGCGTGCGCTGCCAGCGCCAGCGGTTCTGCGTCTGGTCGAAGTAACGGCCGTGGCTCTGCCACAGGGCGATATGACGGTCCTGCAACCCCGCATCGGGCCGCACGGGCGCATCGAGCCGCTCGACCAGCGGCCGCGCCGAGCGATTGACGAAGCGCACGACACGGCGCCGTGCGGCGGCGCTCCGTTCCGCCAGCGGGATCAGCTCCTCGACGGCCCGGCCCTCGGTGAAGAGTTCGATCCTCGCCTTGCGATACTCCGCCGGCAGGCAGCGCCGCACCGAGTCGTACATCGCACGCAGATTCTCCTCGCGGAACGGGTAATACGAAAGACCGACGGAGGCATGGATGCGCACCCGGGCGCGCGACGCCTCGATCCGGCTCACGCGCACCCAAGCGCAGGCGATCTCGCGGTCCGCGATCCGCGTCAGCGTGCGGGCGATCTCCCGCCGGGCGGCGGGCGGCACCCCCTTGTCCGCGGCGGAGAGGTCCGCAGCGGCGATCGGCGCGAGTGCGACGAAGAGGCAGAGAAGAACTCTATTTTTCATGGCGTTTCACGATGAGCAGCATCCCCGCGACGGTAAACAGCGCGTTGTAGATCAGCAGTTCGAATCCGATCCGATAGCCGAACCAGCGCAGCGCCGCCGCCTGCACGAGCGCGCTCAGCACGGGCGCGGCCACGGCGACCGGCGGCACCCAGCGGTCGCGGACCGCGAAGCGGGTGAACATGCCGAAGACGAACATACCCAAAATCGGGCCGTAGGTGTAGCTCGCCACCTTGTAGACGAGATTGATGACGCTGTCGTCGCCGAAAAAGCCGAAACCGAGGATCACGACGCCCATCGTGCAGGCCATGCCGGCATGGACCCGGCGGCGCACGCGCGTGAGGCGCCGGTCGTCGAAACGGCGCGAGCCGCCCAGCAGGTCGAACGTAAAGGAGGTCGTGAGCGCCGTGAGGGCCGATCCCGCGGCGGACCATGTACTCGAAATCAGCCCCACGACGAACAGCACCCCCACGACGAGGGGCAGTCCGCCGTTCACGGCCACCTGCGGGAAGACCTGATCGCTCTTCGCGGGCATCGGGAGCCCCGTGCGGTCCATGTAGAGGTAGAGAAGCACGCCGAGCACGAGGAACAGCAGGATCACCCCGATCTGGCAGAAGGCCGTGAGCACGATATTTTTCTGCGCGTCGCGCGGGGTGGCGCAGCTCAGGTTCTTCTGCATCATGTCCTGATCGAGGCCCGTCATGGCGATGAGCACGAAGATGCCCGCGAAGAACATCTTCCAGAAGTAGCGGTCGGACGAGGGGTCGTCGAAGAAAAAGATCCGGGAGAAAGGCGACGCCGCCACGGCGTCGACCGTCCGTCCGGCGGAGAGACCGAGCGCGCGGGCGATGAAAAAGATCGAGAGGACGAGGCCGGCCACCAGACAGAGGGTCTTGAGCGTATCGGTCCAGATGAGCGACTGCACGCCGCCCCGCTGCGTATAGAGCCACACGAGCAGCATCGTCGCTGCGGCATTGAGCCAGAACGGAAGTCCGTAGTGATCGAAGACGAGCAGCTGCATCACGGTGCAGACCACATAGACCTTCAGCGCCGAGCCGAGCATCTTCGAGAGGAAGAAGAACCAAGCGCCCGTGCGGTGCGTCGAAACGCCGAAGCGGCCGTAGAGGTATTCGTAGAGCGAGACCACCCCGAGCCGGTAGAAGAGCGGGACCAGCACGAAGGCTATGACGAACTGCCCCACCGTGAACCCCAGCACCATCTGCATGTAGGAAAACGCATCGGCAGCGACCGAACCGGGCACCGAGATGAACGTTACGCCCGACATCGCGGCGCCGATCATCGCCAGAGCGGCCATCCACCACGGCGTGCGGCGGCCGCCCGTGAAGAATCCCGCATTGCCCGCACGACGCCCCGAGTACCACGCCACCGCGAAGAGTGCGGCGAGGTAGGCTGCGACGGTGAGGATAACGGTTGCGGGTGTCATGAACGGATCGTCGGTTCGGATCGGAAGGCAAAGATACGAATTTCGTCCGGAAAAACAATTTCGCGTCCCGGAAGGTTTTTTCCGGCAGCAGACGGAGCTCGAATCGTATCGACATTCGATGCGATCCGGCATCCGAGAAACGGCACCCGAGAAACGGCATCCGGGGAACGGCATCCGGCGCCGGGATGGAAAAGGAGCTCCGTCTTCCGTCCGTCCGACGGCACGAACCGCCGCATCGGCTGGACGATGCGAGGAGCAGGACGGGAACGTCGCGGTCCGTCCGGATCCGAGCGGTCCGTTACGGCCGATTCTTCCCGCGATCCGCACCGGCATGCAATTTATTCCGGGAAAAAAGGAGCGGAATTTGAAATAGTTTATTATCTTTGTTAGTCGGATAACAATAACACGGCACGAAAAACACTTAAAATATTAAGTACTATGGCAAGAAATCTTAAAATCAGAGACCTGACGCTGCGCGACGGCCAACAGTCGTCGTTCGCCACGCGCATGAACCAAGCACAGATCGACCGCTGCCTGCCCTACTACAAGGACGCCGGCTTCTACGCGATGGAGGTTTGGGGCGGTGCCGTGCCCGATTCGGTGATGCGGTATCTGAACGAGAATCCGTGGACCCGTCTGGAGACCATATATAAAGCCGTGGGCAACGTATCGAAACTCACGGCCCTGTCGCGCGGCCGCAACCTGTTCGGCTATTCGCCCTACACCGACGAGATCATCGACGGTTTCTGCCGCAACTCGATCCGGAGCGGTCTGGGCATCATGCGCATCTTCGATGCGCTGAACGACGTGGACAACGTCAAATCGACCGTCAAGTACGTGAAGCAGTACGGCGGCATCGCCGACTGCGCCGTCTGCTACACGGTCGATCCGAAATACCCCGAGATCGGCTTCATGGGGCGACTGATGGGCAAGAAGAACCCCAAACCCGTCTTCACGGACGAATACTTCCTCGACAAGGCCCGGCAGATGGCCGCTCTGGGCGCCGACATGATCACCATCAAGGACATGTCGGGTCTGATCCCGCCCAAGCGCGTGAGCACGCTCGTCAAACTGCTGAAGAAGAATCTTTCGATTCCGATCGACTTCCACACCCACTGCACGCCGGGCTACGGTCTGGCGTCGGTACTGGCGGCCATCGTCGCCGGCGTGGACATCGTCGACACCAACTGCTGGTACTTCGCCGAAGGCACCGGAGCGCCCGCCATCGAGCTGGTGCACGTCTTCTGCCGGAAACTCGGCATCGACCACGGCGTCAACATGGAGGCCGTGGCCAAGATCAACACCCAGCTCCGCGAGATCCGCAAGGAGCTCAACCTGTCGGTCTTCAACACCGAGAAACCCGAGCCCAAAGCGTTCAATCCGCTGACGGACGAGCTGCCCGCCGAGATCGACGCCCTGTTCGACAAGGCCATCGCCGCCGCCGAGGCCGACGACGAAGCCGCCACGATCGACGCCTGCCGCAAGATCGAAGCCTACTTCGGATTCCCCGCCCCCAACGAACTGGTGCAGAAAGCCGAAATCCCGGGCGGCATGTACTCGAACATGGTGGCCCAGCTCAAACAGCTCAAGGCCGAGGAGATTCTGCCCCGCGCCATGGAGCTCATTCCGTCGGTGCGTCTGGCGGCCGGTCTGCCGCCCCTCGTAACGCCCACGTCGCAGATCGTCGGCGCTCAGGCCGTGAACTGCGCTCTGGACGAGAAGGCCGGACGCCCGATGTACACCAACAAGAGTTCGCAGTTCGTCGGTCTGGTGAAGGGCGAATACGGACACACGCCCGTGAAGATCGACCCCGAATTCCGCTTCAAGATCGCCGGCGTGCGCGAAGAGACCCCCTACGATACGTCGAAATACCAGATGCAGCCCAACCCGACGCTGCCCGAGGCCGGCGGCGTGAAGCTCGCGGCCGACGAGAAGGAGGTGCTGCTGCTCGAACTCTTCCCGCTCGTGGCGAAGACGTTCCTCACGGAGCAGAAGAAGAAAGCCTATGCCGCATCGCAACCCGCCGAGGCCGAGGCCAAGGCCGAAGAGAAGCACGAGGAGAAGAAGATCGTGAAAATCACCGGAGAGACCGTGAACGCTCCGCTGCCGGGCCGCGTGATCGAAATCAAGGTGAAGGTCGGCGACGAAGTGAAAAGCGGTCAGGAGGTCGTGATCCTCGAAGCGATGAAGATGGAGAACTCCATCACGTCGAACTATGCAGGCAAGGTGAAACAGATCTTCGCCGAGGTGGGCGACAACGTGGCCACCGACGCACCGCTGATCGAGATCGGATAGCGCGAGCCGGGCCTCGAATCACCGGAGGCACGGAGGGGCGCGCCGCACTTGCGGCCTCCCGTTCGGAAGGCGCGCCCCTCGTTCGGCATTCGTTATTCCGCCTCGGCAACCGTCGGGCGGAGCCCGGGGCGTTCGCGGCCCGATGGATCCGCGTATTCGACAACAGGCTCGCAGCGATGCGAATCGAAAGAGAGGCTGTCCGGCACGTGCCGGACAGCCTCTCTTTCGATTCCTGCCGCCCCCGTTCGGGACTTCCGCCGAGCCGGCAAGTCCTTTTCCTCAAAGACTGCCGGGCATCCTCTTCCGGTTTATCGGAGCGAGCCGAAACAACGGGACATCGAGCTTTTCGGTCGAAGACGCAGGCTGCAAAATCACAGGTCCGAAACGCGATACCGCCCCTTCGTGCGACCGTGCCGGCACGCCGTTTCAATTTCGTCCCCGGACCGTCCGTCCCGGCGGGAAACGACGACTGCACCGCAATCCGGCAATCCGAACCGTCTCGACAGGCCGGGCGCAAAGCCGAACATCGGTTCGGCCTCCGCCAACCGGGAAACGGGAGAAAAACGGTTACGACAAGCCGACCTCGCCCGAAGATTGCCGGGGCGAGAAGCGGATGAAAGAAATTCGGGCGTCTTGCCTCCTCCGGAACGATCCTTACTCCGGAAACACCGCGCGGTCCGCCGGATCGGACGTTTCGGATCGGCCGCATGCTGCCGCCGCAATTTCCCCCGAGCGCACCGAATCGACTGTCCGCGTTTTTCGCTATCTTTGCGGGCGGCAGCGAGGATAACCCCCATTCGGCCGGTCCGAACGCACCGGGGCCGGTTTTCGTTTGCATCGTTTTTGCTCATCGGCCCTCGAATCATCTAAAAAAACAAACGCATGTCATTTCTCAAAGAGTTCAAAGCATTCGCCCTCAAAGGCAACGTCATGGACATGGCCGTCGGCGTCATCATCGGCGGGGCGTTCGGCAAGATCGTCTCGTCGCTGGTGAACGACATCCTGATGCCGCCCATCGGGGCACTCATCGGCAACACGGACTTTTCGCAGCTTCGGATCGATATTTCGAAAATCCGCGACGCAACCGCGCACGCCGCTCATACCGTAGCCGACACCTTCTCCGAAGGCGGCGAAGCAGCGGCGGCGGCAGCACCCGCCGTCGAACCGATCTACTGGAATTACGGCGCATTCATCCAGCAGTGCGTGGATTTCACCATCCTCGCATTCTGTGTCTTCCTGATGGTCAAGCTCATGAACAAGCTCATGAGGAAAAAGGAAGAGGCTCAGGCACCCGCACCGGCGATGTCGAAGGAGGAGCTCCTTCTGACCGAGATCCGCGACCTGCTGAAAGAGCAGCAGAAAAAATAACGGCAGCGAGGCGCCCGGGACACCGGGACGGCTGCGCCTGCGGACAGGCAGTCCGGCCGAATGACTTCCCTGCCGGAAGCGGCTCTCGCCCCTGCGGCATGCGCGGGACAAGCCCGAGGCGTTCGGGGTGCGGCCGCTCGCGGCACGGAGGGTGTGGGGCGACAGGAACAAAACGCCGTCCGTTTCGCATGCACACGAGCCGGAACCGACAAACGAGGAGAACACGGACGACGGCAGGAGCCGAACGGAACCCGCCGCACACGCGGGAACGAATCGCAGGAAACAATACCGCGGCGGCAGCGATAAACGACCGCCGCTGGCTTATGTACGCCGGACGAAGCCCCCAAACGGCCACAAAACGAGCGGCAGCAAAAGCTGATGGACACACACCGCGTGCATGTGTATGGGGGGGCGCAGAAAACGGCTGCCGATAAAATATTTTTTCCTTTCTGTCTACTTTCCGTCGTCTCCCCGACATTGCAGAGGCAAAGGCGGCCGTTCGGTCCCCGGCCTGCCCGAACGGTTCCTCGAAAGAGGCATTTGCCCGCCTCGGCGGTTTCCGGGCGGAGCTCAGCTCGTCCCCGGCTTACCGAAAACGTTTTCCTTCGGGGGAAGAGCGTTTTTCCGCCTCGGCATGCGCGTACATCCGCGGGCAAAGATCGCACGGTCCATCCTCTCAGGTTCCGACTTCCGCTCCGTCCGGAAGCGGACCGTTCATTTGGTTCGGGATTTGTACTCCGCCACCGAAAACACCCGATAAATATGAATCACGGCTTGAGTATTCTCTTTCGCGCCATTCCGCTTCTGATGGCTGCGTTCTGTTTCAGCTACGGCGCCTATATATACGGTGCGGGAGACGATCCCGCACGCCTCACGGCGGGACCGGTCGTTTTCTTCCTCGGTTCGATCTGCGTGGCGCTCTACTGCACGGCGGCGACCATCATCCGACAGATCATCGGCACGTACAAAGAGGCTGCCAAGTACATTCTTCCGACGATCGGTTACGCCTTTGCGCTGATGACGCTGATTTGCGGCATCTTCATCATCCATTCGAATTACGCGGGCGCATACGTAACCGGCCGTGTCGTCTGCGGTCTGGCACTCATCGCCGTCTGCGTCGCCACGACTGCGGCCGCCTCGACCCGTTTCAGGCTCATCCCGATCAACTCGGCGGCCAAGACGCGGACCATCAGCCCCGGCGGCTTCAAAGCCGGTCAGGTTGCGGTCTTTATGTCGGTCGCCGCGACCACGTCGGCCGCGGCATGGATCTGGGCCTTCGTTCTCTTCGGATCGGGCACATCGGCCGAACACACCGCAGCAGGCAGCGTCATGGCGGGCATCGCCTGCGTATGCACGTCGCTCGTCGCGCTCGTAGCGAGCATCGCACGGCAGATACGCGGCACCTACACCACGAAAGAGCGGACGAAGTGGATGGGTCTCGTGCTCGTCATGGGCTGCACAGCCTTCGTGTTCGGACTCGTTATGATTATCGCCCATTGGGGACAGCCGATCAATTTCGTGGGATTCGTTCTCATCGGACTGGCCATGATCTGCTGGAGCATTTCGAGCAAGGTCATCCTGCTGGCCAAGATCTGGCAGGCGGATTTCCCGCTCGCGGACCGTATTCCACTGATCCCCGTCATCACGGCGCTCACCTGCCTTTTCTTCGGAGCCTACCTCTTCGAGGAGGCGCTTTCCGACCCCAAATATTTCGTTCCGGCGCGGGTGCTGACGGGATTCGGAGCCATTTGCTTCACGCTCTTCTCGATCGTATCGATCCTCGAAAGCGGCACCGAAAACAAAAAATGACATGTCCGACGCCGGAAAACGGACGAGGAGTGCGCTTCCCGCAGACGCCTACTCCCCCGTCATCGTCCGAATGGCCGCGACACCTCGGACGCATGCCGCGGAGAGCAGAAAATGCGCGGGCGCATTCTCCGATGAACCGAGGTCTACGCCAGCGAACCTGCCCTCAACAAAGAATAACGCCCACGCTTCGCGCAGACGTTTGATCCATTGCTTTTGAGGGTGTTGAGAAAACTGGCGTTTTTCGATTCAAAACAATAGCAAACGCTATACTTTTTCGCTGCAAATATACAAACGGAAATTCTAATAACAAGGGCGGAAACCTTTTCCTCCATCATTCGGTTCTTTTATCCGACCCGCACCGTCCGAAAAGACGCTTTTCGGGACCGACGATGCGCAGCGCCCCGGACCGCCGGGCATCCGAATGACGAAATCGGAGGATCGCACTCCGCGTTTTGTCGTACTCCAGCCCCGGGCAGGAGAATCCGCGCTACGACATTTCGGTCTCGGCATTTCGGCCCGGACCGCAAACCCGGATCGGACGGATCACAGGCAAGTGCATGTCTTCGGACTTCACGGAATACCCGCCCTACGGGACCGGCACGGTCGTTACGATGCCGAACGGGATGTCGAACGGGATGCCGCCCGTCCGTTTCTTCCGGCAGACCGCCGTCCCGCCGATCTTTTCACGCGACGATGTTCGATTGCGCCCGGCTTTCACTATCTTTGCCGCATGAAAAACATAGTATTCGATCTGGGCGGCGTGGTTTTCGCGCGCGACGTGCAGAAATGCACCCCCGACTTCATCCGTTTTTTCGATTTCGTGCGGGCTCCCGAGATGCCCGAGTTCTGGGAAGAGTACGACCGCGGCACACGGTCGCTCGACGAGACGAAGGAGGCGATGTGCCGCATCCGCGGCTGCACGCGCGAAAAGTGCGACGCTTACGTGCAGCAGGCCATCGCTTTGCAGGAGCCCGTGAAGCCGACCGAGCGCCTGCTCGGCGACCTGAAATCCGCAGGCTACAAGCTCTATGTCCTCTCCAATATGTCGAAGGAGTTCATCGCCTTTCTCCGCCGTTTCCCGCTCTACGGACATTTCGACGGCGAGGTGATCTCGTGCGAGGAGCAGACCGTGAAACCCGAGCCGCGCATCTACCGGATCCTGCTCGACCGCTACGGTCTGGCGCCCGAAGAGACGCTTTTCATCGACGACCGGCCGGCCAACCTCGAAGCGGCAGCCCGCTTCGGCATCCGCACCCGCCTGTTCCGCCACGGGGAGCCCGAGGCCAGTTGCGACGAATTGCGCAAAATGCTGCTTTGAACGGGTGTGTCTCCCGCCCCGCCCTGTCTCCGAACAGCCCGTATGGAAACGGACTTCCGGACGCATGTCGTCCGCCGCATTGCCCTGCGGCGGTTTCTCGGATCGCGCTCTTCGGCAGATGGAGGCGGCCGGAACGTGCCGTGCACGCCGGGCCGGTGCA
>CBJMC01400__coassemble_1513_pt1 | contig 13235 bp, 8 predicted proteins | sample CBJMC01400__metabat2_low_PE_040 | metagenome-assembled genome bin CBJMC01400
CGAACCCTGTCCGGATTCGGTCTGAGCGCCCGTCTTTTCGCACTTCTCCGGACAAGTACCCTCGGCTTTCTGCTCAGCGGCCGGCTGCTCGGTAGCCGTCTTGTCGTTGGTCGTGTTCTTCTCGGGCTGCTGGGCACATGCAATCGTACCGCCCATCATCATCACTGCTGCCAGTGCTGCCAATGTCTTTTTCATGGTCTTGAAATTTTAGAAGGTTTAACTCCGTTTATCGTTCGGGCCGTCGTTCGCAACCCGTTCCGACCGAAAAAGGATCAAGCCGCATGCCGCCGATAGGCTATTTCGATAACCCGCTGTTCGACCGAACTATACACACTATTCAAAATCCCGCACGGATGGGGAAAAGTGTGGACCTGCGGTGTGGATGCGTGGAAAAAATCCACACGGCTCCCGTCGCTCCGCCATTCTCGGCCGGAGGAAGGAGGCTTTGCCGCCGGCAGCTCCCCGGCCGATGCGCCGGATCGTAATGCGCGCGCTGTCGTCCAGCGCATCCGTATCTCGGAAAAAAGGTCCCGGAGAGAGAGGGGGGGGGAGACGAACGCGATCCGAAACGGGGAGCGTTTGCGGTACAAAGGACCGCACCTTTCCTTTGCGGCGCCACCGGCCGACCGCTTGCGGACCGCCATCCGTCTGTCGCCGCACGTGCCGGCAGACCCGCACACAGTCGTTCGCCAAAATCTGCCGACGAACCAAAGGCCCCGCAACTGTCCGTCTCACGAACGGTTTTATCCGCACTGCGTCCGAAGCCCCTCTACCCCTGCGGCGAAGCAAGCCCGAAGTATCCGCCGCCAGCGCCGGACAGGCGACTTTTCGGCACGAAAAATACCGAAATCGGAATTCGTTCGCCGTTCGGCTGCGGCCGGACCGACAAGGGCTCCGGGCGATGGGCCGGCCACCGCTACAGGGACGCGGCGAACCTCCGGCTTCGCCGTGGCAATGTCGAATAAACTTCAAAAAAACCATCGCCCCGCGCTCGGCAGTCGCCCCTCCTCCGGTCCCGGCAATCATCGGACACGGCCCCTCCCGCACCCCGTTCGTCGAAACAGTACGAGCTCGGACGATACAGGGAGACCGTCCTGCCGCCATCCTCGAAACGGATACCGCAACTCATACAGCACCGGGGTGGGAAGAAAACACGGAAAGCAGAGGCGACGAAGACGAACGTCGAAAAACCGCGAGCGCACCTCTCTACTCGATCCCGTAGAGACGGAGCTTGTTATAGAGGGTTTTGCGGTCGATGCCGAGCGCTTTGGCAGCCTGCGACTTGTTGCCGCCCGAGGCCGCGAGCGCACGACGGATGCGCTGCTCCTCGGTCGCGGGATCGCGGAGCAGCGTAGCGGCCGACTCCGCGCCCGTGATCTCGGACGGGAGCTCCGCACAGGTGATATACTCCCCTGCGGCCAGCAGCGTGGCGTACATCACCACGTTCTTCATCTGCCTGAGATTGCCCGGCCACGGGAAGTTCCGCAGGGCGGCGGCGGCTCCGGCGTCGAATCCCACGATTTTCTTGTCCAGCTCGCGGTTGGCCTCGTCGAGGAAGAAATCGGCATAGAGCAGAATATCTTCGGGCGTATCCCGCAGCCGGGGCATCCGGAGCACGAACTGATCGAGGCGGTGGTAGAGGTCGGCCCGGAACGCACCCCGCGCAATGGCCTCTTCGAGATTCTCGTTGGTCGCCGAAACGATGCGGATATCGGTCGGTATCTCGCGCAGACCGCCGACGGGACGAATCCGGCGCTCCTGCAAGGCGCGCAACAGCTGCACCTGCGTCTCGTAGGTGAGGTTCCCCACCTCGTCGAGAAAGAGCGTGCCTCCGTTCGCCGCTTCGAAAGCTCCGGTCTTGTCGCTCAGAGCTCCCGTGAACGACCCCTTCGCATGGCCGAAAAACTCTGATGCGGCCAGCTCGCGGGGGATCGCGCCGCAGTCCACCGCGACGAAGGGCTTGTCCGCCCGGCGGCTCCGTTCGTGGATCAGACGGGCGATGTGCTCCTTGCCCGTGCCGCTTTCGCCCTCGATGAGCACCGACATCTGCGTGGGAGCCACGAGCCGCACATGCTCGTAGAGCTTGCGGGCGGCATCGCTGCGCCCCTCGATGTAGTCGGGCACCGTCCTCCCCGCCGACGGACGGACCGCGGAAGCGGCGTCGTTCCCGACGGCCGGGACCGCAGCAGAAGCCGCAGTCTTCGGCCGCTCCGTCGCCTCGCGGATCTTTTGCAGCAGCTCCTCGGGATTCACCGGTTTCGACACGTAGTCCTTCGCACCGAGCTTCATGCTCCGCACGGCATTGCCGATCTCGGCATAGCCCGTCATCACGATCACCGGCACGGCTTCCGCGCGGCGGGCGATCCACTCCAGCAGATCGGTGCCGTCGCCGTCGGGCAGCCGCATGTCCGTCAGCACGAGGTCGCACGACTCCTCCGCGAGCCGCTTGCGGGCCGCTTCGAGGCTTGCCGCGGTCGCCGTCTCGCACCCTTTTTTCCCGAGCCACGTGGCGAGCATCAGAGCGAACGTTACGTCGTCGTCTACGATCAGAATCCGTTTCATACCGATTGCAAAGATACTCTTTTTTGCGCTTCCGCGACGATCCGCCGCACACTTTCGACGGTCCGCAGCGTCAAACGCCGCACCTCCTCGTCCACAGGCTCTCCGCACCGTTCGAGAATCCGGAGCGCCGAGGCGACCTCCTCGGCGCCGAGCATCGTGAAGATCGGCGCCATGCGGTGCGCGAGCGCCCTTACGGTTCGGGCGTCGTCCGCAGCGAGGGCTTCGCAGAGCCGGTCGCACGCCTCGGCGTTCTGCTCGGCGAACGTGCGGAGAATCTCGCGGGCCGCCGCCGCATCGTCGCCCGCGAAGGCCGTCAGAGCCTCGAATCCCGCGACGGTCGCCCCTCCGGCGGCACTTTCTGCATCCGCCGGCGCTGCCGGACGCAATCCGACGATCGCGTCGAGCAGCTCCAGCAGCTCCGCCGCGGAGAAGGGTTTGCGCAGTACGCCCGCAAATCCCTCCGGCATCGGCTCCGGGCGGGCCGAGACCGCCACGACGGGCAGGTCGCTCCGCACGCTGCGAATCGCTTCGAGCACCCGGAACCCATCCATCGAAGGCATCTGTATGTCGGTGAACACGGCGTCGAACCGTTGTTCGGCGACCAGACGGGCGGCATACTCGGGATAGGGGCACGAGGCCGCCTCGATCCCCTCGGCGCGGCACAGCGCGGCGGTCATCTCCAGCTGAAACGGATCGTCGTCCACCCACAGCAGCCGCAATCCGGCTCCGGACCGCAAGGTGGATTCGGGATGCGCCGGCGGCACTCCGACCGGCACCGAGACGATGAACTCGCTCCCCTCGCCGGGCACGCTTTCGAGCCGGATGCTGCCCCCGAGCAGCCTCACCAGCCGGTCGACGATCGAGAGACCGAGGCCGAAGCCGTCGACCCCCTCGGCCGAACGCAGACGCACGAATTCGCGGAAGATGCGCTCCTGCTCCTCGCGGCCGATTCCGCGGCCCGTATCCTTCACCGAGAAGACGAGCCGGTCGGCATTCTCAAGGCGCACCGCGACGGTTACCCCGCCCCTGTCGGTGAATTTGAGGGCGTTCGAAAGGAGGTTGTCGGCGATCTGCCGGATGCGCGACGGATCGCCCGCCACCTCGCGGCGGGCCGTGGGGTCGACATCGAGCGCGAGCGCGAGCCCGCGCCGCCCGGCCGCGGGCTCGAAGCCCGTGCGGATGCTTTCGAACAGCTGCGCGGGGTTGAACGCCACGCAGGCCGCCTCCACTTTGTTCATGTCGAGGCGGTAGAAGTCGAGCAGGCTGTTCACCAATCCGAGCAGATGTTCCGACGCGCCCTGCATGTTTCGCAGGTAGAGCGCCTGCCGCTTGTCCGTGCTGAGGCGCGAGAGCAGGTCGATGTAGCCCATCACGGCCCCGAGCGGAGCCTTGATGTCGTGCGTGATGGCCAGCATCAGTTTTTCGCGGGCCTCCAGCAACGCCTGTTTCTCGCGGTTGGCCTCTTCGAGGCGCCGTTTGTAGCGGTTGCTGCGGTTGACGTCGCGCCAGAGGACCGCGACGAAGAGCAGCATGAGCACCACGGCGCCGCCCGCGATCCAGCCCAGCGTCTCGGACGAGCGGCTGCGCAGCCGCTCGCCGGCCTCGATGCGCCGGAGCACGAAGGCGTCGTCCTCGCGCTGGAAGTCGGAGAGCAGGCGGTAGATCTGGCGGTTGACGAGCCGGTTGTTATGGCTGAGCCGCAGCCCTTCGTTCCAAGCCTCGTCGTAGATTTCGATCCGTTCGTCCGTGATCCGGTCCTGCAAACCGCGCAGCACCGTGGCGATGGTGTCGGCCACCGCGGAGGCGGGCAGCGAATCGACTACGGTGCGCGTGGCGGAGATCACGATGCTCGAATCCTCCTTCGGAGGGCTGAACACATCGGCGATGCGGCGGAAGAATCCGCGGCGGCGGCGCTGCACCCGCACCGTGTCGTAATGCTCCACGACGGCCGGCAGTTCCGCGCGCAGCGAATCCTGCGGCCGGATGAGCGCTTCGATGTTCTTGCTCAGCAAGCCCGTCGTACCGCCCGAACGGAGCGAGCGGAGCAGGCTCAGCGTCCGCCGCTCCTTGTCGCGGATCAGCAGCGAAATGCTGTCGAGACGCCGGGTCTGGAGGGTGTCGCGTTCGAGCCAGCGCAGCGAATCGAGATAGCCGAGCACCGTGCGCAGCTCACGCCGGTATCGCTCTTCGTAGGAGCGGTAACCGGCCGTCATCAGCAGTCCGTAGCCTTCGGCCTGATAGAGGTGGTAGAGGGTCTGCGCCGCCACGTCGCGTTTCGAACGCAGCGCGGCATAGCCGCCGTCGCTCTCCGACGGACGGACCGCGGACCGATAGACATAGACCACGCCCGCGAGGCACAGGAGCAGCAGCACGACGTACCCCGCGGCGATCTTCGTCTTGACGTATCTGGACTCTTTCATGATGCGAAGAATTCCGGTCCGGCAGCCGCACGGTCAATAGAAGGTTCCGCGGGGCGTGAAGATCGCATAGCCGAAGTTGAACATCAGGTACATGTTCTTCCAGTTGCGCAGGTCGTACTTGGTGAGCGAGAGGCTCACGGGGCCGATGGACGTATGGTAGACCAGCGACGCCTCGACGATGTAGTGCATGCGGTCGTCGTAGGCCCGGCCCTCGTTGTAGGCCAGCGGGCTGTAACTGCGCCTGTCGCGGTACATGGCGTAGAAACCCGTCCGGAAGAAGAAGTCGGGCAGCAGATCGAAGGTCGGCATCACGCCGCCGGCCACGAAACGCCGCGCATAGAAGTCGGGCATGTAGACCATCTTCGACTGCGGCACGGGTTCGTAGGCCGGCAGCGCCATGAGGGTCGAGACGTCCGTGGTGAAATCGGGCTGGTTGGTGTAGACCGCATCGACATCCAGTCCGAACGAGAACCAGCGGCAGCCGGGCACGTCGAAATACTTGTCCCACGTGAGGCGTCCGCCGACCCACTGGCGGGTGCGGATCGTCAGGAAATCGGTCCGGTCGAAAGGCTGGTATTTGTCGCGGCCCGCGACATAGATGCCCGAAAGCGTGAAGTGCGATCCCTTGCGGGGATAGAGAGGCTTGTCGAGCGTGTTGCGTTCCAGTTCGAGCTTGAGGGCGAAATAGGAGAAGCGCGTGTGGTCCGTATCGTCGGCGAAGAGGATGTCGGAGTCGTAGCGGTAGTTGATGTGCCCGCCGTTGGCCCGCAGCGACACGAGGCTGCGGCGCGTGAGGGGCAGCCCCGCGGCGATCGAACCGAAGATTTCGCTGCTTTTGACCTGCAGCGTGTTGTCCACTTCGGTTACACTGCCGAACGATCCGTGGCGCAGGTTCTTGACCGAAAAGTTGTAGGCATAGTCGAGGTAGAGGGGCTTGCCCATGTAGAAGTCGGCACGCCCGCCGAAGGCGCCCCACGTGTAGAGCGGTCCGAGGTAAAGGTCGGCACCGAACGTATGGGCCACCCGGCCGATGGTCTGGTAGCTGACCCCGATGTAAGCCTGATTGAATGCCGTGGAGGAGATGTTGCCGCCGATCATGACCTTGAAGTTGGGCTTCGTGCCGAGCCGTGCGGCGAACGAATAGCGCTCCCGCTCGGGACTGTACGCGGCCTTGGGGAACTCCATCGAGAAATCGCCGCCCGCGAGGATTCCGTAGAGGTTGTCCTTCAGTTCGCCGTATCCCATCTGGCGCTGGCGGCCCGGGGTCTTGCGGTCGAACTTGGCGAAGTCGCGGACGTATTCGAGCTGCATCCGCCGAAGCCCCGAGATTTCGTAGTCGTCGAAGATGAGCGGAGGACACTTGGCCCGGAACTCGGCCCTGCGCTGCGCATAATAGGCCGAGTCGCGGCGTTCGCCGACCGATGCCAGCAGGGCGGGCATCGCGGCCGTCGCGTCCTTGTAGCCCATGTCCATGATTGCCACGCCGTCGTCGAAATCGAGCATGCCCGCCGGTACGGCACGGCGGATCATCAGGCTCCGGTCCTCGGGCAGCGAGTAGTCCGTGTCGTGCATGGCCAGCACGAACGCCTGATCCATCAGATTGTTGTTCTCGCTGGGCGCCGTATTGCCTTCGGTGCAGACCGACCCCACGATGAATCCGGGCCGGAAACTCTCGTCGAGCGGCCGCCACGGAAAGTTGTCGTAGATGCCGCCGTCGTAGAGGAGCATCGAGTCGATCTTCATCGGCTTGAACACCAGCGGAATCGACATCGACGAACGCACCGCCTCGCCCAGATCGCCGTCGCGCAGCACCACCCCTTCGCGGGCGTTCATGTCGCTCGCCACGCAGAGAAAGGGTACCATCAGATTGTCGAAATCGCCGCCCGCGGCGGCCGTGGCCGGAGCCAGCAGTTCGAGCAGCGCCATGTCCACGGGCGTGGACGAAATGAGGTTGGTCGGTATCCGGAACCGTTTGCCGGGTTCCGTATTGCGGAAGTCGAGACGCAGCCTGAAGAACGAGGGTACGCGCCCCACCTGCCGGTAATAGGGCATGTAGTTGGGATCGATGCGCCCCGAGACCCACTCCTTGACTACGCCCGAAGCGACGATCTCGCGCATCTCGGACGGAGAGTATCCCGCAGCGTAGAGCGCGGCGACGATCGACCCCATCGACGTACCGGCCACGTAGTCGATCGGAATGCCGTTCTCTTCGAGGGCTTCGAGCACACCGATGTGGTAGAGCCCCTTGGCTCCGCCGCCGCTCATCACGACACCCACCGACTGCGCATGCACGCCGCCGAGAGCCGGCACGCACGACAGCACGACAAAACAGAGGAGCCTGCGCAGCATATTCTTAGAATTTTTTATAACTTTGCATCTTAAAGCGCCCATAAAAGTAGGTAAAAAGCATAATAATCCCAAATATGACCGACAAAATCAACGATCTGCTCCGGCGTGTGGAGGCGTTCAAACCGCAGGCTGCGGCCGAATTGGAGGAGTTCCGCATCAAAATCCTCGGCAAAAAAGGCGAACTCACGGCCCTCATGGAGGAGTTCAAGACCGTGGCGCCCGAGCTCAAACGCGAACTCGGACAGCAGCTCAACAGGCTCAAGACCACGGCCACCGAACGCATCAACGCCCTGCGCGAAGAGCTGGGCAATGCCGCGGCGGACCGTGCCGCCCGCGTCGAGGACATGACCCGTCCGGGTTCGGCCGAGCCGCTCGGATCGCGCCATCCGATTTCGCTCGTGCGCCGCGAGATCGTCGAGGTTTTCGCCCGTCTGGGCTACACCGTGGCCGAAGGTCCCGAAATCGAGGACGACTGGCACGTCTTCTCGGCCCTCAACTTCCCGCCCGAACATCCGGCCCGCGACATGCAGGATACCTTCTTCATCGAGAAAGACCCCGACATCCTGCTGCGCACGCACACTTCGTCGATTCAGGTGCGGACCATGGAGCGGCAGAAGCCGCCCATCCGCGTGATCTGCCCGGGCCGCGTCTTCCGCAACGAGGCCATCTCCTCCCGCGCCCACTGCATCTTCCACCAGATCGAAGGGCTCTACATCGACGAAGGGGTCTCGTTCGCCGACCTCAAACAGTCGCTCCTCTACTTCGCCAAGGAGGTCTTCGGCGGGCAGACCGCGATCCGCATGCGCCCCTCCTACTTCCCCTTCACCGAACCCTCGGCCGAAGTGGACGTGTCGTGCAACCTCTGCGGCGGCAAGGGCTGCAACGTCTGCAAGGGCACGGGCTGGCTCGAAATCATGGGTTGCGGCATGGTAGACCCCAATGTACTCACGGCCAACGGCATCGACCCGCAGAAATATTCGGGATTCGCCTTCGGCATGGGGATTGAACGCATCGCCATGCTGAAGTACGGGGTGAAGGACCTGCGTCTCTACTTCGAAAACGACGTCCGCTTCCTCCGCCAGTTCGATTCGGCTCTCTGATCCGCCCCATGAAACGTCCGGCCGCCATATCGTTCGCACTGCTCCTTTTCTGCACGGCCTTCGCCGGTGCGGCGGGGAGCGGCACGGCACGGCCGCAACGGTCCGATTCGATTCCCGACTCGCTGCGCAGCGTCTATCTCTACACCGAGGGGATCAAACGGCAGATGATCCGCCTCGATACGACCGGGGCCCGCACGCTCTTCGCGGAGGCCATCCGCCGCGATTCGTCCTATGCACCGGCCTACTACGAACTGGCCGGGTCGCTCACCGCAGGCGGCGAGCGGACGATCGGCGAAGTGATCCGCCTCGCGGGAGAGGCCGCGAAGCTCGACACGGCGAACAAATGGTACCGCCAGTTCTACGGGCAGGCCCTTCTGATCGGAAACCGCTACGACGAAGCGCTGAACGTCTACCGCAGCCTCACGCGCAGCGACGCGCAGAATCCCGAGAACTTCCGTCTGCTGGCCGCCCTCTATGCCGAGGCCGAACGCCCCTACGAAGCGATCGCGGTGCTCGACTCGGCGGAGCTCCGCTTCGGGCGTATCCCGATGCTGAGCGCCTCGAAACGCCGGTTGCTGATCGACACGCGGCAGTACGACCGCGCACTGGCCGAGGCGCAGGCGCTCGCCGAGGCGGCTCCCTACGAAGCCGAAAACCACGTGGCCCTCGGCGAACTCTACGCACTCATGCGGCGCGATTCGCTCGCAGCGAAGTCTTTCGCCGATGCGATCGAACTCGATCCCACGGACATCGCCGCGCTGGTCGCCGCGGGCGACTACTACAACCGCAAACAGAACTATCCCGCCTTCCTGTCGGTTACGCGACGCCTCTTCGACTCGGACGAGCTGACCGCCGGGAGCAAGATCGCCCAATTCGAAAGGCTCACGGCCGACCTGCGTTTCTACCGCGAATACTTCCTGCAAATCAACGAGCTGGCGGCACTTCTGGCACTGAAGTATCCCAACGACCCGAAGGTCGCGGACCTCTACGGCAAACACCTGATCGCCTCGGGGCAGCTGGACGAAGCGCTGGCGCTCTACAAGCTGCACACGGCCGACCGGCCGCCCGTGAAGGAGTACTTCACGATGGTGATCGACATCGAAAGCTACAAGCAGCGGCCCGACTCGGCCGAGCGGTACATCGCGCAGGCGCTCGGGCTCTTTCCGGACGATCCCGATTTCCGGATCGCCCGCGGGCACATCCACGTCTACGGAAAACGCTACAAGGAGGCCGTGAAGAGCTACCGCGAAGCGCTGCCCTACGTCCGAAGCGATTCGCTGCGCGGGCTGGTCTGGGGCTATATCGGCGACGTCCATCACGCGGCCGGCGAACACAGACGATGCTACACGGCCTACGATCGGGCGCTGCGCTATTATCCCGGAAATGCGTCGGTGCTCAACAACTACGCCTATTTCCTCGCCGAGGAGGGCAGCCGGCTGGAGCGGGCGCTCGACATGTCGGGCCGCGCCATCGCGCTCGACGAGAACAACCCGACCTATCTGGACACCTATGCGTGGGTGCTCTTCAAGCTGGGCCGCACGGCCGAAGCCAAACGGTCGATGCAGCTCGCCATCTCGCTCGACGGCGGCAAGAGCCCCGACCTGCAACTCCACTACGGCGACATCCTCGCGGCCTCGGGCGAACGCTTCATGGCCGAGGTCTACTGGCGCAAAGCGCTGGAGAACGGATACGAAGACCCCGAAGCCGTCGCACGCCGTTTCGAATGGCTCGAACAATCCGAAAAAACCTCCTCCCCATGAGACTCCGCACGCTGATCCTCCTTTTTGCCGGCCTCGCGGCTTTCGCGGCCGCAGGCGCACAGAACACTTCGCGGATCGAGGCCCAGAAAAAGGTCGTCGCCGACCTCGAAAAGCGCATCGCGGCCGAAGAGCGCGAAATCGCGCGGCTCAAGCAGGGCCGCACCCGGACCGAGGAGCGCGTGAAGCGGCTGGCCCGCCAGATCGACGCCCGCAACCAGCTGCTCGAAGCGCAGGAGGAGCAGGCCCGGCTGCTCGCCGCACAACTTTCGAAGACCGGTTTCACGGCCGACAGCCTCTCCGCGGCGCTCGACCGCAACAAGGCGCTCTATGCCGCCATGGTGCGCGAAGCCTACCGCAACTACAAACACGAAAACTACCTTACCTACCTCTTCTCCGCAGAGGATTTCGCCGACGTGGCCCGCAAGATCGCCAACCTCAGGGCCGTCGCCCGGATGCGCGCCGACAGGCTCCGCCAGATCGAAGAGCTCAAAGGCAGGGTAGCGGCCGAAAAAGAGCTGCTCGACCGACGCAAGACGGCGCTCGACTCCGTTACGCAGCAGCTCCGCACACAGCGCGCCAAGCTCGAACGCGACGCCCGCACGGCCCGCGCCGACGTGCGCCGGCTCTCGAAACAGGAACAGCAGCGCCTAAGGCAGAAGATGGCGCAGGAACAACGACTGGACGTGGCGATCGACGAACTGCGCAAACTCACCAAAGGCAACAAGGAGGGCGGCACGTTCTCGGCGAAGACGGCCGGCCTGCGTCTGCCCGTCGCCTCGGGCAAGGTCCGCCGCTACAAGGGCAACATGGCCGAGATCACCGGACCGCGCAGCGCCCGCGTCAGCTCGATCTACGAAGGCAAGGTGGTCGAGATCAAACGCAACCGCATCACCAACAAATACGACGTCTACGTCGCCCACGGCGAATACCTGACCTCCTACGCCAATCTGGGGTCCGTATGCGTCGAGAAGGGGGCGAAAGTGGCGCGGAACCAGCAGATCGGGACCATCGGTTCGTCGGTGAACATCGCCACGATGGAGACCGAATACAAGCTCGTCTTCGGCATCTACTCTCCGTCGCCCTCCGAAAAGATGCTCGCGGAGAAGTGCTTCCGCAAATAACGCGCGGACGGATCCGGATCACACCGAACGCAGTCCGAAGACCGCACGTGGGCGGGCAAAGACCCCGGAGAAAACCCGATCGGGATCGGGATGCCTTTCCTCATCCCCCGGGATGGCGGGACGGCGAAGGGCCCGGGGATTCACGGTCCGGGCAGTCCCGAAAGGCCGCCGGACCCCGAGCGGAGGGAGAAGGGAAGCGTACAAAAGTCCGGAAACCCGTTTCGGCAGGGCGGGCGTTTCATTCGTTCTCTTCCGCGGAAAAAGAGCGAAGGTTCCGGGAGGAGACCCCGGTCCCGGCTATCCGGATGCCCGTCGCGCCCGATTCGCGGAATGGGGGGGGGAACGACCGGAAAAAACGAACGGCAAAAAAAGTTGCTTATGGCTGTAAAATACTATAACGACGGATGCAGCTACCGCCTGCCCGAGAAGCGGCGCACGGCGGCATGGCTTCGTGAAACCGCCGGCCGCGAGGGATACGTGCTGGGCGACGTGAACTACATCTTCTGCTCGGCGGAGAGGCTGCTGGAGATGAACCGGCAGTATCTCGGCCACGACTACTACACGGACGTCATCACGTTCGACTACAGCGACCGCCGCGGCACGCGGACCGTCGCGGGCGACATCTTCATCGACGTGGAGACCGTGGCGGACAACGCACGCATCTACGGGGCACCGCGTTTGCAGGAGATGCGCCGCGTGGTGGTGCACGGCCTGCTGCACCTTTGCGGCCAGAACGACAAGACGCCCCGCACCAATGCCCAGATGCACCGCAAGGAGGACCGCTACCTCGCACTGCTCGAAAAGGAATTTTAAGGCGTTTTCGTCGCTTTTCATCACACTTCGGAACAAAGAACATTCGAATGGTACTCGAATACGATATAATCGTCATAGGAGGCGGCCATGCGGGCTGCGAAGCCGCGGTTGCGGCCGCACGCCTCGGGTCGCGCACGCTGCTGCTCACGATGGACATGGAGAAATTCGCGTCGATGTCGTGCAATCCGGCTGTCGGAGGCGTAGCAAAAGGACAGATAGTCAGAGAGATAGATGCACTCGGCGGACAAATGGGACGCATCGCCGACCTCACGACCCTCCAATTCCGGATGCTCAACCGCTCGAAAGGCGCCGCCATGTGGAGCCCGCGGGCGCAATGCGACAAAACCCGTTTTTCGGAGGAGTGGCGCCACACGCTCGAAAACACGCCGAATCTCTACATCTGGCAGGATTCGGCCGTGGAGCTGCTTTTCGACCGGCTCGCTCCTTGCGATGCGGCCGCTTTCGATCGGGTGGACAGCGGCACCGGATGCAGGATGCAGGAACCGCAAAAAGGGGATTCGGCGGAAAGTTCCGCACAAGGCCGGGTGCCGGAAGCAAGCTTGGACGAATGCGCCGATAAACGGCCGACAGGCAATACCGCCGAACGGTCCACAGAACGGCCGCCGAGCGGTCCCATGCAAGGACAGCAGCCGGAAAAGAGCTTAGACGGGCTCTGCCGGCCGCATTCAGCAAGCGATTTCATCGCCGAACAGCACCCAATCGCATCCGCAGACAATCGCACGAAGCAGGAGGATGATTCCGGCACGGATCCGACGCGGGCAGAAAAGGGAAGTAGCGATTGCACGAACAGCCCCGCAGACAGTGCGTCTGCGGAGGATCGTCCGGCCGCACGGTCGTCCGGCAACGCTGCGGCTTGCGAAGCCCCCCGATGCCGCATTCGGGGAGTACGGACCCGCATGGGCGTAGAGTTCTCCTGCAAAGCCGCGATCCTCACGAGCAGGACGTTTCTCGGCGGTCTGATGTATTGCGGCCGCTCTCAAGCCGAGGGAGGCAGGGCAGGGGATGCCGCCTCGCACGGCATCACGGAGTGTCTGCAAGCCGTCGGATTCGAGACCGGACGTATGAAGACCGGCACGCCGGCGCGTTTGG
>CBJMC01400__coassemble_1543_pt1 | contig 13017 bp, 12 predicted proteins | sample CBJMC01400__metabat2_low_PE_040 | metagenome-assembled genome bin CBJMC01400
TCCGGATATATATACAGGTTTGTTGTCGTCTATGCTTTGATAAATCGGATCCATGCCGATTTTGTCGATCCTTTCGGGTTGAGAAAACCATTCTATTAAGGAAAAATTTGAATGAACATAGATTCTAAAATGAAATTTACGCATGGTTTGAAGAGTTCTTAGAGGCTTCGCAGATTTGTTGTCGGTCGGTTCGAGACTGTTTACAAATATATGATTTTTTTTTGAGTTCGAATGAATATTTATCCGAATGTGTGATGATTGGTGTTATACCGTCCGAAGAGCGACGCCATGCGGTCTGCGGGATGGGCTTGCGGCGCAGGGAAGGAGCGATCGTGTCGCCCGGTTCGAATTTTCCGGTTCGTTGTCGGACGAGATCGCGGGTAAGACGCGGGTATCTTGTCTCCCGCCTCCCCCCCCCGGCCTTCTGCCGGCGGGCGGATCGGGCGAAGGGGAAGGGTGGGCCGGAAGACGATAAAGAAACTGTCCGACAAGTCGCAAACCGCCTCTTTGTTCGTCGGCTGTTCGGGATCGTCGCCGAACAGGCGATTCTCGGAGGATGGGCGACTTCGTCGGACAGTTTCGTGCGCGGGCGGGCCGCCGGGATGCGCGTCCCCCCCCCGCCGGCTACTCCCGTGCGGCTTCCGTTTCGGAGCCGGCGGCCGGTTTGGCTTGGAAGACGGCCAGCAGGTCGTCGTCCGCACCGAGCAGGAGCAGCATCGGACCGTCCATGTCGTAGCGGACCACGGAGTCGAACATCTGCATGAACTCGGCCTCGGTCTCCATGCCCGGGCAGGCCATCCGCGTCGATGCCAGCGCTCCGAAGCGGAGGGCGTTCTTGCCGCCGAGCGTGTAGCCGCCCATCAGGCGGTTGCAGGCGCCGACGCCCGAGATGCGTTCGTCGTCGCTCAGCACGACGGTGTATTTGCCCTCCTCGGGGGGGATGCTCCGGCCGCCGAGCTGCACGAGCTGCCACTCGGTTCCGACCAGCGGACGGCGGTTTTTCTTTTGGAACGAACGGCAGTTGCAGCAGGAGAACGCAACGGCCAGCAGGGCGATGCCTGCGGCGATCTTCAAAAATCTGTTCATTTTATTCGGTGTTTTATCGTGATATTATTGCAAAAATCGTTGCAAATATAACCGAATAAAAGTGTATCTTTGCCGAAAACTTGAGAAATACTCCGATAGTATGAAAAAGATCATCGCATCGCCGCTGGCCCCCAAGGCCGTCGGCCCCTATTCCCAAGCCGTCGAAGCCGGCGGCGCACTCTATGTTTCGGGTCAGCTTCCGATCGACGGAGCCACCGGCCGGATGGCCGAGGGCATCGAAGCCCAGACGCGCCAGTCGCTCGCCAACCTCGGCCACATCCTCAAGGAGGCCGGCTACGACTATTCGAACGTGGTGAAGACCGTTGTGCTGCTCGATTCGATCGCCGATTTCGGCGCCATGAACGCCGTCTATGCGGAATACTTCACCTCCGACATGCCGGCCCGCATGTGCTACGAGGTGGCCGAACTCCCGATGGGCGCGCTGGTCGAGATCGACGCCGTGGCCGTGAAGTGATCCGTGCCGAAAAACGAAAACGCGCCTCGGTCCTCTGAGGCGCGCTTTTTTGTCTTTTGTAGATAACTTGTGGATAAATTCATCGGGTTCGTCCGGTTTTTTACAGGAAAAAGTTCCAAATTTGTAAGGTCGGATTCCGCCTCATTCCATACGAAACGATAGATTAAGAGATATTACCGCTATGTCAAAAAACACAAAGCCCGAAGAACCGCGCAAGATCGCCTACGACGATGCGGTCGCCGAGTCGAAAGCCTATTTCGGCGGCGACGAACTCGCCGCTACGGTCTGGGTGAGCAAGTATGCGCTCAAGGATTCGTTCGGGAACATCTACGAATCGTCGCCGCGCCAGATGCACGAGCGCATCGCTGCCGAGATCGAACGCATCGAACGCAATTATCCCAACCCGATGTCCCGCGACGAAGTGTTCGAACTGCTCGATCATTTCCGCTACGTCATCCCGCAGGGCGGCCCCATGACGGGCATCGGCAACCGCCTTCAGGTGGCCTCGCTGTCGAACTGCTTCGTGATCGGGCACAAGCATCCGGCCGACTCCTACGGCGGCATCTTCCGCATGGACGAGGAGCAGGTGCAGCTGATGAAACGCCGCGGCGGCGTCGGCCACGACCTCTCGCACATCCGCCCCACGGGCAGCCCCGTGCTCAATTCGGCCCTCACCTCGACGGGCATCGTCCCCTTCATGGAGCGTTACTCCAATTCGACGCGCGAGGTGGCGCAGGACGGGCGTCGCGGCGCGCTCATGCTCACGCTCTCGATCAAACATCCCGATGCCGAGCGTTTCATCGACGCCAAGGTCGACACGGGCAAGGTTACGGGCGCCAACGTCTCGATCAAGGTCGACGACGAATTCATGCGTGCGGCGCTCGCCGGCAAGCCCTACCGCCAGCAGTTCCCGATCGTGTCGGACAAGCCGATGTACGAGCAGGACATAGACGCCCGAAAGCTCTGGGACAAGATCATCCACAACGCATGGAAATCGGCCGAGCCGGGCGTGCTCTTCTGGGATACGGTCCTCCGCGAAAGCATCCCCGACTGCTATGCCGACGAAGGCTTCACGACGGTCTCGACCAACCCTTGCGGCGAGATTCCGCTCTGTCCCTACGATTCGTGCCGCCTGCTGGCCCTCAATCTGCTGAGCTATGTGGACGCGCCCTTCACTCCGGAGGCGAAGTTCGATTTCGACAAGTTCCGGGTCCACGCGGACAAGGCGATGCGCATGATGGACGACATCATCGACCTCGAACTGGAGAAGGTCGAACTGATCATCCACAAGATCGCCAACGATCCGGAGGATCAGGACATCCGCCGCGTGGAGCTGAGCCTGTGGGAGAAGATCCGCACGATGGCCCGCAAGGGCCGCCGCACGGGGCTCGGCATCACGGCCGAGGGCGACATGCTCGCCGCGCTGGGTCTGCGCTACGGTACGCCCGAGGCGACCGCTTTCGCCGTGGAGGTGCAGAAGACGCTGGCGCTGGCCGCCTATCGCGCTTCGGTCCGCATGGCCCGCGAGCGCGGCGCCTTCCCCATTTACGACGCCGCGAAGGAGGCCGCCAATCCGATGATCCTCCGCATCAGGGAGGCCGATCCGGAGCTGTACGACGAAATGACGAAGTACGGCCGCCGCAACATCGCCATGCTGACCATCGCGCCGACGGGCACCACGTCGCTCATGTCGCAGACCACGTCGGGCATCGAGCCCGTCTTCCGGCCCGTGTACAAACGCCGCCGCAAGATCAATCCGTCGGATCAGGATACGCACGTGGATTATACGGACGAGACGGGCGAGAAGTTCCAAGAGTACAACGTCTACCACCATAATTTCGTGAAGTGGCTCGAAGCCAACGGTTATGACACCTCGAAACTCGACACGATCCCGGACGAGGAGCTGGCGCGATGGGTCGCGGCGTCGCCCTACCACGGAGCGACGGCCAACGACATCGACTGGGTGGCCAAGGTCGAGATGCAGGGGGCGATCCAGAAATGGGTCGACCACTCGATCTCCGTAACGGTCAACCTGCCGCACGACGTGTCGGAAGCGCTCGTGGCGGATGTCTACCGCACGGCGTGGGAGTGCGGCTGCAAAGGCGTTACGGTCTACCGCGACGGCTGCCGCAGCGGCGTGCTGCTCGAAAAGGGCAAGAAGAAAAAGTGCGGAGAGTATCCCGGACATGCACACAAGCGCCCCAAGTCGATCCCGGCCGACATCGTCCGTTTCAAGAACGGCAACGAGGATTGGATCGCCTTCGTGGGGTTGCAGGACGGCCGCCCCTACGAGATCTTCACCGGCAAGATCGAGGAGGACGCCATGTACATCCCCCGCAAGATCACGCGCGGCTACATCATCAAGGTCCGCGAGGAGGACGGGTCGAAACGCTACGATTTCCAGTATACTGACCGTTACGGCTACACGAACACCATCGGCGGTATTTCGCGTCTGTTCGACGAGGAGTTCTGGAACTACGCCAAACTGATTTCGGGCGTACTGCGCCACGGGATGCCCATCGAGAAGACGGTGTCGCTCATCGAGTCGCTCCACTTGAACAGCGAGAGCATCAACACGTGGAAGACGGGCGTCTGCCGGGCGCTGAAGCAGTATATTCAGGACGGCACCAAATCCAAGGGCAAATGTCCGAGCTGCGGACAGGAGAACATGGCCTACCAGAACGGCTGCCTGACCTGCATGTCGTGCGGCTATTCGAAGTGCGGATGATCGCCGCCGCCGTTTCCGGTCGACGAAAGAGAGCGTCCGTTTTTCGCGGACGCTCTCTTTCGTTGCGGAAGGCGCGGCGTTTGCCGGGGCGCTGTGCCGGCGGTGCGGTGCGGGAAACAGAATGCCGGGGGGCTGGCCGATACGTGTATGCCGGACGACCACGACATCGAGGGGCGCGTGTCGGCCCCGAAATTCGGGACCGCCGGAGAATGGGATTCGCAGGACGAGCAGAGACGGTCCCGGTCTGCCACCGGACGTGTCGCCGTCTGCGCGTTCAGCGGACGATCACGGCGTTGACGAGCCTCATGCCGGCCTGCCGGTTCAGGGCGTCGCGCAGGGCGTCGCGCTGGCAGAAGAGTTCGGAGCGCAGGACGCTCGACTGGATGCGCACATAGAGTATGCGGCGTTCGAGCCGCAGCTCGGTCGTGAGGTCCGCGGCGCGGTCGCCCACGACCTGCCGCCACGTCTCGGGCAGCTTACCTTCGGCTACCTTGGCCGCGACGTAAGGACGCCGGAAGAACTCTTCGAGCAGGTCGCCCAACAGCAGGGTTTTGGTCCGTCTCATGCGCCGCCTCCTTTCCGGTCCGGTCCGGCCGTCGTCCGTCCGTGCTCGGCGTCTCCGTCCGTTTCGCGTGTCGTTTCGGGCGTCCCGGCACCGGTGGTGCGCTCCGCTTTTTCCGGCGGCGCGTTTCGGCTTTCGTCTTCCGTCGTCCGGACGTTCTCTGCACGTGCTGCGCGAGGGTTGTCCGAGGAGGCGGATTCGGGCACGGCCGTTTCGTCGTCGGCCTCGGTCGGCGGCCCGTCCGTTCGACGGCCGGGGACGTCCGCCGCCCGTGCGATGCGGCCGCCGGCGACGGTGAAGAGGGCGTAGTCGCCGCCCGCCTTGTCCAGAATCCGGCGCAGGCGCGTGGGGTTGCAGTCTGTGATGAAGATCTGACCGAAGGCGTCGTCCGCGACCAGCCGCAGCAGTTGCTCGACCCGTCCGGCGTCGAGCTTGTCGAAGAGATCGTCCAGCAGCAGGATCGGTTTCTCGCCCCGCGCGGCGACGACGGCGTATTGTGCCAGCTTCAGTGCGATGAGAAACGATTTCTGCTGCCCCTGCGAGCCGTATTTTCGCAAGGGGTAGCCGCCGATGCGCAGCACCAGATCGTCGCGGTGGATGCCCGCGGTGGTGAACTGATTGACGAGGTCGCGCTGCCGTGCGGCGACGAGCAGATCGCCGAACGGGCGGTCGTTCAGCTCCGATTTGTAGATCAGCTCCACCGTCTCGCGGTCCGAGCAGAGCGCGCGGTAGTAGGACGCGACGAGCGGCTCCAGCTCGGCGACGGCCTGCCGCCGACGGGCGTGGATGGCCGTGCCGTGCTCCGCGAGCTGACGGTCGTATATTTCGAGCATCGTTTCGTCGGGCGACATCGTTTTGAGCAGCCTGTTGCGCTCGGCCAGCACGGCGTTGTAACGCATGACCGCGGCGAGGTAGGCGCGGTCGAGCTGCGAGATGAAGGCGTTGAGGTAGCGGCGGCGTTCGTCGGCGGCGTCCGAGATGAGGGCGCTGTCGGCGGGCGAGACGATCGCCGCGGGGACCAGTCCCACGTGATCGGCCAGCCGATCGTACTCCTTGCCGTTGCGTTTGAGGACCTTGCCGCCCTTGCGCGAGAACGAGCAGACGACTCCCTCCTCGCGGCCGCCGTCGGCGGCGTAGCGGGCGTCGAGCACGAAGAACTCCTCGCCGTGGCGGATGCACTGTGCGTCGGTCATCGCGAGTGCCGACTTGCACATCGAGAGGTAGTAGACGGCATCGAGGACGTTGGTCTTCCCGGCGCCGTTGTCGCCTACGAAACAGTTGATCCCGGCGACGGGCGCCAGCTCCTCCTGCTCGATATTCTTGAAGTTGATGAGCGATAGTTTCTTCAGAAGCATGCCCAAAGATACGAATAAGTCGGGCGCAAAAGCAAATTTATTTGCATTTTGCCGGACGGTAGTAGCTGGGACGCAGTCGAAGATCCGAAAATCCGTGCGGATCTCACAATTCGCGGCGCAAATTGCCGAATTCAAAATATATTTTGTATTTTTGTGAGCTAAAAGGCGAAACTGTAAACTAAAACGATATTTTTCTATGGCAAATCAGAAAGCTGCCGAGCAGGAGACCCTCGGTTCGGCAATGAACAAAACGGAGCTTTTCTTCGAACGCAACGGCAGGACGATGTCGTACGTGCTGCTGGGGCTGATCGTTCTGGCCGCGCTCGTTTTCGGCTACCGCTCGCTTGTTTCGGGCCCCCGCGTCGAGAAGGCCGCCGAGATGATCTCCGAAGCGCAGTACCGTTTCGAGGCCGAGACGCCCGACTACGAACTGGCCCTCAACGGCGATGCCAACGGCGCCGGCTTCCTCGACGTGGTGCGGCAGTACGGTTCGACGCCGGCGGGCAATCTGGCCAAGCACTATGCCGGTATCTGCTACCTGCGTCTGGGCGATCTGGACAATGCCGCCGAATATCTGGCGAAATATTCGCCCGTCGGGGGTCTGCCCGGCTCGATCCTCAATGCCCAGAACCTCGGTTTGCAGGGCGACGTAGCGGTCGAACGGGGCGATTACGCCGCGGCCGTGAAGTTCTATGAGAAGGCTGTGAAGGCTTCCGACAACAACCTGACGGCGCCGATGTATCTGCGTAAGGCCGGCATGGCCGAGACGGCGCAGGGCAATGCCGCAGCCGCCGCTGCTCTCTTCCAGCGGATCATCGACGACTATCCCTCATCATACGACGCACGCGAAGCCGAGAAACTGCTCGGTGCCGCTCAGAACTGATTCCGCGCATGGCGACCCGACACCATAATCTCTCCCAGTTCGATGCTCCGCTGCCTTCGGCTGCCGATATGAAGTTCGGCATCGTGGTCGCGGAGTGGAACCGCGACATCACGGAAGCCTTGCTCGAAGGGGCCGTGCGGACGCTCCGCAAGGCGGGATGCCCCGACATGAACATCGAGATCAAGTACGTGCCCGGCACCTTCGAACTGACGCTCGGAACGCAGTTTTTCGCCGAATACAGCGACGTGGATGCCGTCATAGCGCTCGGCTGCGTCATTCAGGGTGATACGCGGCACTTCGACTTCATCTGTCAGGGCGTAACGCAGGGCATCACGCAGCTGCAAATCCAGTGGAACATGCCCGTTTCGTTCGGTATCCTCACGGTGAACGACCGCCAGCAGGCGCTCGACCGTGCCGGAGGCCGGCTCGGCAACAAGGGCGACGAGGCCGCCGCTGCGGCCATTCAGATGGTCAAACTCCAGATCGACATGGAGGCCGCTTCGCCCGAATCTGTGGACCGCAAGAATATCAATTAGCCCGTCCGTACCGAACAGGAGTAAGGATAAGAGAGAGGGGTGTCCCGCGTGGAATCGTGCCGGACACCCCCTCTTTTCGTATTGCGCCCCGCCCGGCGGACGATGCCTGCGGTGTACGTGCGGTTTTGTCCGGTCTGTTTTTTACAGTCAGCCGCCTCTTTCGGCATGGGCGGCGATTCGGACCGCACGCGATGTGTCGGCGCGGTGCCCGGAGGATGTGCCGACGAGACCGAGGCGGCGCGGAGTTTCGGAGTGTCCGAAAAGGGGAAGCGGGGTAGGATCGGACGAAAAACGGTGCCGCGGCAAGGGGGCGAGCGGCGAAAATCGCGCAGCCGCACGGGCCCGGCGGCGCGTATTCCCGCTGCGGCTGTCGCTCCGTAAATTCGCGATTTGCTTGCGGCTTGCCGAAAACTGTTCGGACGGAGGGGCGTTTTTCATCCGGTTTCGGGTGCGGTGCGGGCGGCCGAAAGCACACGGAACTTCGGGCCGTAAGGCCCGCTGCTCTTCGCGGCGGACCGCCGGCAGTGCGGGTGCAAGGTCGGAACTTTCGGTGAGCGGTCGGAGGAGAAACGACGTTTTTCCCCGTCTCGGCGGAGTGCGAATCGCCCCCTCCCTCCGGCGTCTTGCCGGGAACGACGGCCTTCGTGCCCGGAGCCTCGTGTACGGTTCCGGGCCACCGCCTCCGCAGCTTCCTGCTCCTCCTGCTTCTGAGCGAACGTCCGGTCGGCGGGAGCGATCGCGCCTTCGGTCCATTGCCGGTCCGCCACGGCGGAAGCGGAGGCGATTCCGCGGCCTCTTCCTTTCTGCGAGGGGGGCTCTGCATCTTGCCGCCGATTCGGTCCGGAGGAACGCCGGTGCGGAAAGGGATAAGTCCGTCTTTTGCAGAGGGGTGTCCGGCATGTCCCGTAATGTGAAGGCCGCCCAGCCGGAACGAATTCCGGCAGAGCGGCCTCGCTCGGTGGAGAGGCTTCGTTGTCTGCCTCGCCGTTCTCCGTGTTATCGTTCCAGCACCACGCTCACGCGGTCGAGCTTGCCGCCCAAGGGCGGTGCGAGCTTCGAGACCGTGCATTTCACGTGGCGCAGCTGCCCGAAGGCGGCGTAGAGCGCTTCGATGATGTTCGTGGCGACCCGTTCGATCGTGTGCTGCGTGATGCGCATCTGCGCACGAACGATCTCGTAGACCGTAAGGTAGTTGACCGCCTGCCGCACATCGTCGTCCGCGGCCGTGCGGCCCAGTTCGGTCGTCAGCTCCAGATCGACCGTGAAGCGGTTCCCGACCTGCCGTTCGAGGTCGTAGCAGCCGTGGAAAGCTCGGAACTCCATGCGTTCCAGTACGATGCGGTATTCCATGCTATTCGGCCGTTATGAGGTAGTAGTTTTTCTTGCCCTTCTGCACGAGCAGGTATCTGCCGGCGATCAGGTCGGCTTCCGCGACCGTGCGCTGCGGGTCGCTCACCTTCTCTTTGTTGAGCGATACGCCGCCGCCCTGCACCATCTTGCGGCACTCTCCCTTCGAGGGGAAGACGGCGGCCTGTTCGGTGCACAATTCGATGAACGGCAAGCCGAGCCGTCCGCGCGGAACCGAGTATCGGGGCACTCCTTCGAAGACCTGCAGGAACGTCTGCTCGTCGAGCCTGCGGAGCGCTTCGGAAGTCGAACCGCCGAAGAGGATCGCCGAGGCTTCGACGGCCTTCTCGCACTCCTCGCGGGAGTGGATCATCGTGGTGAGCTCCTCGGCCAGCCGTTTTTGCAGCTTGCGCAGATGAGGCGCCGCGTCGTGCTCGGCCACGAGCTCTTCGACCGTCTCGCGGTCGAGCAGCGTGAAGATCCGGATGTAGCGCTTGGCATCGTCGTCGCTCACGTTGAGCCAGAACTGGTAGAACTTGTAGGGCGACGTGTAGCGCGGGTCGAGCCAGACGTTGCCGCTCTCGGTCTTGCCGAATTTGGTGCCGTCGGCCTTGGTGATCAGCGGGCAGGTGATGGCATAGGCTTCGGCCCCCAGCGTGCGGCGGATGAGCTCCGTGCCCGTGGTGATGTTGCCCCACTGGTCGGCGCCTCCGAGCTGCACCTTGCAGCCGAGGGTACGGTAGAGGTGCAGGAAGTCGTAGCCCTGCACGAGCTGATAGGTGAACTCGGTGAAGGACATGCCTTCGCCTTCGCCGCTGAAACGCTTCTTCACCGAATCCTTGGCCATCATGTAGTTGACCGTGATGAGCTTGCCCACGTCGCGGATGAAGTCAAGGAACCGGAACTCCTTCATCCAATCGTAGTTGTTGACCAACAGAGCCGCGTTCGGGGCGTCCGATTCGAAGTCGAGGAGCTTTGCGAGCTGGCGTTTGATCGCCTCCTGATTGTGCCGGAGCGTGGCCTCGTCCAACAGGTTGCGCTCCTGCGACTTGCCCGAGGGGTCGCCGATCATGCCCGTGGCTCCGCCGACTAGCGCCACGGGACGGTGGCCGCACATCTGGAAGTGCTTGAGGATCATCACGCCCACGAGATGCCCGATGTGGAGCGAATCGGCCGTGGGGTCGATGCCGAGGTAGGCCGTCGTCATCTCCCGTTCGAGTTGTTCCTTCGCGCCGGGCATGATCGTGTGGATCATGCCGCGCCATTCGAGTTCTTCGATAAAATTTTTGGTTGCCATATTGTCCGTTCTCTTTTTTCCTGTTTTTCGTTCCGCCCCTCCTTTCCGGCTGGAGTGCCGTTCCGGCCGCCGGGGGGCTTGGTATGCGTCATTCGAGCTCCAGATCGAGCGCTTTGCGCAGTTCGGCGAGGAGCGGGTTTTTCTCGGTCATGTGCTTCACGCGGTCTTCGAGTTTGATGGGACGCACGGCCTGCACCCGCTCGTTCACGGCGATCGCCAGTTCGAGCGGACCTTCGATTCCCGCCAGTTCGGCTATGCGCATCAGCATGGCCGTTTTCGACCGCAGAATCTCGTCGCGCAATTCGTTCGTAGGCACGGTTACCGCGATCGTGTTCCCCGAAAATTCCATCAGCTCGAACGCCGCCACGAAGCGCGGACGGTGCCGCTGGATGAGTGCGAGGATTCGTTCGCGGGCCCGTTCCAGCTTCTCCTGAGCTGCGGGGTCCGCATCCGGAAGCAGCTGTTCCGCCTCGTCGGGCGTTTCGCCCGTTTCGGGCTCCTCCGCCGGTTCGTCCCCGACGGCCGAGAGCAGCTCGGAGAGCGAAGCGCCCGAGACGAGCGGCGTCCGCGACGCGGATCCGGCCGGCCGCAGTGGCGCGGCAGTGGCGGCGCTCGTCGCTCCGGCGGGCTTTGCTCCCGCAGAGATCGGTGCCGCGGCGGCGGCGCTTTCCCGCGGCGGAATTGCGTCCGGCGCATACGCCGCGCCGGATGCCTGTGCCGTCCCTGTCTCTGGCCCTGTCCCCGCCGCGATTCGCGGTTCCGTTCCGGTTCGCCCTTCCGTCGCGGGATCGGCCGTCGGCGCCGTGTTCGCATCTCCCGGCGTCTGTCGCGTCGCGGCCGCGCTCTGCGGCGTCTGACGCGCTGCGGTCGGTGCCGAAGCCGGAGCGGCCGGTGAGAGCGTCTCGCCGGCCGCTTCCGTTGCGGCGGACGGTGCGGATGTGGCGTCGCGTGCCGTATCGGCCGGGCCGTATGGCGGCACAGCGGTCGCGGCACCCGTGTCGGGTATCCGTGTCTCGCCCCGGTCCGGAGCGGCGGGGGGCATCGTCGGTCGCTCTGCCGCCGCACTTCCCGGTATCGGCATCGGCGTCGCAGACGCCGATGCCGGCTGGGGACTTACGGCCGGGCCGACCGGCCTCCCGGCGGACACCGTGGCGGATGGTGCCAGCGGGGTGTCCGTCGCTGCGGCGGGCCGCAGCTCGGGCAGCGGGTAGCTGCCCGAGCTCAGGGAGTCATTTTTTTTTGAGCCGAGACCCGCGATCTTCATGAGCCCCAGCTCCACCAGCAGCCGTTGGTTCGACGACTGCCGGATTTTACCGTCGAGGTCCGTCAGCAGCGCGATCGCGCCGAACAGAAACCCGACTTCGCAGGCGGCCGCCTGCGTCCGGTATCGTTCGAGCAGCGTGCCTGTCATCTCGATCAGGCGCAGCGACTGAGGGTTTTTCGCCACCAGCAGGTCGCGCAGGTGGCGGTTCAGGCCGGTCATGAAGGTCTGGCCCGAAAAACCTTTCGAGAGCACTTCGTCGAAGGCCACGAGCGCCGAGACATAGTCGCCGCCGAGGAGCTGTTCGGTGAGGGTGAAGTAGGTGTCGTAGTCCAGCACGTTGAGCGTCTGGGCGACCTCCTTGTAGCGGAGCTGCTGTCCGCAGAACGAGACGGCCTTGTCGAACATCGACAGTGCGTCGCGCATGCCGCCGTCGGCCTTCTGCGCGATGAGGTTCAGCGATTCGTCGTCGGCCGTAATGCCCTCCTCGGAGGCGATGTAGCGGAGATAGCCCACGGTGTCCTCCACGCGGATGCGGTTGAAGTCGTAGATCTGGCAGCGCGAGAGGATCGTGGGTATGATCTTGTGCTTTTCGGTCGTGGCGAGGATGAAGACGGCATGTGCGGGCGGCTCTTCGAGCGTCTTGAGGAAGGCGTTGAAGGCGGCCTGCGAGAGCATGTGGACCTCGTCGATGATGAAGACCGAGTAGCGGCCCGACTGCGGGATGATCCGCACCTGTTCGATGAGCGAGCGGATGTCCTCCACCGAATTGTTCGACGCGGCGTCGAGTTCGTGGATGTTGAGCGAGCGGCCCTCGTTGAACGAACGGCACGACTCGCACTCGTTGCACGCCTCGGCGCCGTGGGGGCTCAGACAGTTGATGGCCTTGGCGAAGATGCGGGCGCAGGTGGTCTTGCCGACGCCGCGCGGCCCGCAGAACAGATAGGCGTGGGCCAGTTGTCCCCGCTCGATGGCATTCTTGAGCGTGGAGGTGATATGTCGTTGTCCGACGACCGAGGCGAAGGTCGCGGGCCGGTATTTGCGTGCGCTGACGATAAAATCACTCATAGTACGGCAAAGATACGCATAAGCGAGCGTAAAAGCAACTTTAGTTGATTTTACCGAGCGGGAGTATCTAAGGTGCCCGCCGAAAATACGGCGAACGGCCGGCAAATGCACGCTTTGCTGGGTGCGGAGACGAGTGTCGGTTACGTGGTCGCTGTGGCGGTCGATGATCCGGATGGCGTTGCATGGACGCCGGTTGCTGCACTGCCGGGATGCTAAATGAAAAAGGCAGCGTCCGAAGCGCTGCCCGAAAGGGAAATAGGTTTGCAACTATTCCATTCCGCATAAACCGTCGCATTTTTGGGTCCAGACCCAGCCGCACCCGTGGTAAGATTCTATGCAGGGATCACCGGCCTTGCACACGGTATTGCCGTCGCAGAAATCGTGGTTTTTGTTACAATTGCAGTCCGGAATTTTATTTC
>CBJMC01400__coassemble_1633_pt1 | contig 12237 bp, 7 predicted proteins | sample CBJMC01400__metabat2_low_PE_040 | metagenome-assembled genome bin CBJMC01400
CCGCCGGAGGGGAGGGGCTGCCCTATCGAGGGAGGAATACCCCCGTCGGAGAGAAACGGGCCGTCGGAGAAAGAGGGTCCATCGGGAAAGGCACGGTCTGCGGGGGGCTTCGGGAGAGGCGTGGTTGCCGGCTGTCAACCGCACGGCCCCTTGTCGGACCCGCACAGGGAGATAGTCGCCCGAATACCTCCCCCGCGTCGGTCGTGGCCGGTACAGGGCATACCGCATCCGGCGGCCGAACGCCGACGAGCGATCCTCTTCATGCAACGGTTTCGGCTCCTGCCGCCGCCGATCCGGCAGCCGTGCCCCACGGTGCCCGTCGCTCGTCGGCGGGCGCAGACTACGGCGTGGATCATGCGCTCCGGCACCGCCACTCTCTGCGGACGGCGGAAGAAGACCATCGAGTAGGGTGTCTCGCCGGTATGAGGCCGTAGATAAGGACGGGCGCACCCGCATTCGCCCATCGCCGCCACGGGCGGCACGGTGTCGGACGCGCACGCAGGAATTCGAGTGCCCCAATCCGCCCGGCGAACGAATCTTCACCGATGCGGCCGTCGCTCGCGTGCGAAGAGACGGTGCCGGCACCGGATCATGTTCTGCGGGTCGAATTGCCGGCCGGCGCTGCGGGCGGCGGAAGAAGATCATCGAGTAGGGTGTCTCGCCGGTATGAGGCCGCAGATAAGGACGGGCGCACCCGCATTTCCCCATCGCCGCCACGGGCGGCACGGCGCCGGACCGAAGCGCACCGGAATCCGCAAACATTCAGGTCGTCCGCGCATCCTCGAATCTTTTCTTTCCGGGGCACGAAAACGCGCTCCTCCGACCCCATGCGCGGAGCCGGCGGCACAAGGCAAGACACGCTCCGTGCGAAAAAACGCAGCATCGGCCGCCACCCGTCAGGTCATTGAAATTCGGCATGTTGCTCCCGCAGGCAGAGGGCCGATGCGCTTTTTCGACCGGTCTGCATCCGCGATCCTTGCCGACCGCCGAAAGAAAGATCGGGAAAAAACGATGCCGACCTTCGCGGAATCCCCGATTTTTTGCTATCTTTGTTTTTTGAAACAGAACGATTTATGGCAGACCCGAAACTCAAGATAGGCATCACGCAAGGCGACACGAACGGCATCGGCTGGGAAGTCATTCTCAAGACATTTGCCGATCCGCGCATGACAGAGCTTTGTACGCCAATAATTTACGGATCGCCGAAGGCCGCGGCCTTCTATCGCCGCACCCTCGCCGCGACCGAAGAGTGCAGTCTCACGGAGATCGCCTCCGCCGAGGAGGCGCGGCGCGGAAAGGTCAGTCTCGTGGCGGCAGGTCCGCAGGAGCTGACCGTCGAGCCGGGCCATCCGAGCCCCGAAGCGGCGCACGCCGCCGTCGAAGCGCTCCGCGCCGCCACGGCCGACCTGCGCGAAGGCCGCATCGACGCGCTCGTAACCGCTCCCTTCAACAAGGAGTCGGTGCACGAAGACCGCTTCCCCTACACGGGGCACACCGAATACCTCGCCGCAGAGCTGGGCGGCGAACCGATGATGATCATGTGCAGCGACCTGCTGCGCGTGGGACTGGTAACGATCCATGTCCCCGTGGCAGAGGTCAGCCGCGACATCACCGAGGAGAAGATCGTCCGCTCGCTCTCGATCCTGCGCCGGTCGCTCGTGTGCGACTTCGGCATCGTCGAACCGCGGATCGCCGTGCTGGCGCTCAACCCCCATGCGGGCGACGGCGGACTGCTGGGCCGCGAGGAGCAGGAGACGATCCGTCCGGCGATCCGCACGGCGGCCGAACAGGGCATTCTGGCCTTCGGACCTTTCGCCGCCGACGGGCTCTTCGCCGGGGGAGGCTATGCCCGCTACGATGCCGTGCTGGCCATGTACCACGATCAGGGATTGGCGCCTTTCAAGGCTCTCTCGCCCGACGGGGTGAACTTCACGGCCGGTCTGGAGCGGGTGCGCACCTCGCCCGACCACGGCACGGCCTACGACATCGCCGGACAGGACAAGGCCGATCCGCAGTCGCTGCGCAATGCCATATACACGGCGCTGGACATCGTGGAACGCCGCTGCGCATGGGCACAGTGGACGCGCAACCCGCTCCAGCGCGCCGAGCGCGAGAAGAGCGGACGCGACGTCTCGGTCCGCGATCTGCCCGACACGGAGAAGGAGGCGAACTGACCTCCGCCGAGAAGGAGGGGGGCGATCCGCGAACGGCCCGTGTTGGTAAACAGTTTGCACTGCAGGCCGAGTGCGCAGAGTGAGAAGGACCTATGCAAGAAAGCGGGCGGTCCCGTGGATCTTTTCGCAGGGAACGGCCCGTGCCGGGGAACCGCTTGTACTGCGGGCCGAGTGCGCAGAGTGAGAAGGACCTATGCAAGAAAGCGGGCGGTCCCGCGGATCGTTTCGCAGGGAACGGTTCGTGCCGGGAAACCGCTTGTACTGCGGGCCGAGTGCGCAGAGTGAGAAGGACCTATGCAAGAAAGCGGGTGGTCCCGCGGATCGTTTCGCAAGGAACGCCCCGTGCCGGAAAACCGCTTGCACGGCGGGCCGAGTGTGCAGAGTGAAAAGGACCTATGCAAGAAAGCGGGCGGTCCCCCGGATCGTTTAGCAGGGAACGGTTCGTGCCGGAAAACCGCTTGTACTGCGGGCCGAGTGTGCAGAGAATGACGGAGGCATCCGGCGGCAGAGGCCGAGGTGCGAGCGCCGCAGTCCGGCAAGCGGAAGGATCGGGCAGCCGCACCCACGCGCAGGTACGGCGACCTCCCCTGCGGGCAGGACGCCGCAGACGGGCGGACGGGCCGCAAGCGCACGAAACATACGCCGATTCCCCCTCCGCCGGAGCGGCGACCGGTTCGCCGGAAAGACGACAGACCCTAATAAACCGGAGCGACGGTCCGTATTCCGTCTCGTAATTGTGGAAGCGGACACGGCTCCAAAAAACGAACACATAATGATTAAAATCACATTTCCCGACGGCTCGGTCAAGGAATTCGCCGAAGGGACCACGGCTTACCGGATCGCCGAAAGCATCAGCCCTCGTTTAGCTGCTGACTCTCTGGCGGCATCGGTAAACGGCACGACCGTGGACATGATGCGTCCGATCGACACGGACGCGACCGTCAGATTCTACAAATGGGACGACGCCGAGGGCAAGCACGCCTTCTGGCACACTTCGTCGCACCTGCTGGCCGAAGCGCTCGAAGCGCTCTATCCGGGCATCCGATTCGGCATAGGACCTGCGATCGAAAACGGCTTCTACTACGACGTGGACAGCCCCGTGCCCATCACCGAGGCGGACCTTCCGCGCATCGAGCAGAAGATGCAGGAGCTCGCGCGCAACAAGGAGGAGCTCATCCGCCGCGAAGTGCCCAAGGCCGAAGCGCTGGCCGCCTTCACCGCGAAGGGAGACCCCTACAAGATCGAGCTGATCTCGGCTCTGGAGGACGGCACCATCTCGTTCTACACCAACGGAGCTTTCACGGACCTCTGCCGCGGTCCGCACATTCCCAATACGGGGTATATCAAGGCCATCAAGCTGACCTCGGTGGCCGGCGCCTACTGGCGCGGCGACGAGAAACGCCAGATGCTCACACGCATCTACGGCATCTCGTTCCCCAAGAAGTCGATGCTCGACGAATACGTGGCCATAATGGAGGAGGCCAAGAAACGCGACCACCGCAAGTTGGGCCGGGAGCTCGAACTCTTCACCTTCTCGCAGCGCGTGGGACAGGGGCTACCGCTCTGGCTGCCCAAGGGCGCCGCCCTGCGCGAGCGTCTGGAGCAATTCCTGCGCGGCGTGCAGAAGGAGTACGGCTACCAGCAGGTCATCACGCCCCACATCGGCAACAAGGAGCTCTACGTAACCTCGGGCCACTATGCCAAGTACGGCAAAGACTCGTTTCAGCCGATCCGCACCCCGATCGAAGGCGAGGAGTATCTGCTCAAACCGATGAACTGCCCGCACCACTGCGAAATCTACCGTTCGAAACCCCGCTCGTACAAGGAGCTGCCCGTGCGTCTGGCGGAATTCGGCACCGTCTACCGCTACGAGCAGTCGGGCGAGCTGCACGGACTGACGCGCGTGCGCGGCTTCACGCAGGACGACGCCCACCTGTTCGTGCGCCCCGACCAGCTGCTCGAAGAGTTCGAGCGCGTGATCGACATCGTGCTCTACATCTTCAAAACGCTCAAATTCGACAACTATACGGCACAGATTTCGCTGCGCGACCCCCTGAACCGCGAGAAATACATCGGCTCGGACGAGAACTGGGAGAAGGCCGAGAGCGCGATCATACGGGCCGCGGAAGAGAAGGGCCTCAACACGGTGATCGAATACGGCGAAGCGGCCTTCTACGGCCCGAAGCTCGACTTCATGGTCAAGGACGCCATCGGCCGCAAGTGGCAGCTCGGCACCATTCAGGTGGACTACAACCTGCCCGAACGGTTCGACCTCACGTACAAGGGAGCCGACGACAAGCTCCACCGCCCGATCATGATCCACCGCGCGCCGTTCGGCTCGATGGAGCGCTTCGTGGCCGTGCTGCTCGAACACACGGGAGGCCGGTTCCCGCTGTGGCTCTCGCCCGATCAGGTCGTCGTGCTGCCCATCTCGGAGAAGTACAACGACTACGCCGCGCACGTGGTCGAATACCTCAACCGCCACGACGTGCGGGCGCAGATCGACGACCGCAACGAGAAGATCGGCCGCAAGATCCGCGACAACGAACTCAGGCGCATCCCCTATCTGCTGATCGTCGGCGAGAAGGAGGAGGCCGAGGGTCTGGTCTCGGTCCGCGCGCAGGGCGAGGGCGACAAGGGGCAGATGACGCTCGAAGCCTTCCGCGACCTCATCGCGGAGCTGGTGCGCGGAGAGATCGAGGCCAACAAGCTGGAAAAGAAATAACAGATTAACCTTAAAATATTTACAATTATCGCAGCACCGAAACCATTTCCGCCGAGGCCGTTCACCCCGGGGAATAACAGACCGAAACCCGCAGGCGGCAATCCGAACAACCGTTACGGCCGCCGCCTGCCCGAAAAGGAAAATCCGCACCGCACGAACCGCGAAATCGCCGTTCCGGAGGTGCGCGTGGTCGGAGACAACATCGGAGAACCCCGCGTTCTGCCGATCCGCGACGCACTGGCGCTGGCCGACGAGCTGGGCCTCGACCTGATCGAGATCTCGCCCAAGGCCGAACCGCCCGTATGCCGCATCGCCGACTACCAGAAGTTCCTCTATCAACAAAAGAAAAAAGCCAAAGAGCTGAAAGCCAATCAGACGAAGATCGTCGTCAAGGAGATCCGCTTCGGCCCCCAGACCGACGATCACGACTACAACTTCAAGCTCAGGCATGCCGAGAACTTCCTCAAGGAAGGGGCCAAGGTCAAAGCCTACGTCTTCTTCCGCGGCCGTTCGATCGTCTTCAAGGAGCAGGGCGAGATCCTGCTGCTCCGCTTCGCCACCGATCTCGAAGAGTTGGCCAAGGTGGAAATGATGCCCAAACTCGACGGCAAGAAGATGAACATGATCCTCGCCCCCAAAGGCAAGAAATAGAGCCCGGTGCAAACCGGAAGGAAGAGGAGAGAGGGGCGCGGGGCACACCCGAGGCCCCGATACGAAACGAGGACGGGGCTGTCTAACAAATCTTGGACAGCCCTTTTTTATTCGTACTGCTCATCGGGAATTTTTCCGAATACGCAATTCTCGGAGGGCTGAAAAACGCGTCAGACAGCCCTGTCCTCGTCTCGTTCGTTCCGGCAGGCCCCTGCTGCCGTTCATGCGCCCACCGCCTGCGCGACATGTTCCGGACAAATCCGGCCCGGCTTCGATTCCTTTTCGGCCTTCATCGGCCGTTTCCCGTCCGGTCTTCGCTCCGTGCCGTTCCGGCCGCACCATCCGTTTCGTCCTGCCGCGCCGACTTTCCGATCCTGTTCTGCGCCGGCTCTCACTGCGTTCGAATCGTACATCCGTCCTGTTCCCGTCGTGTTTCGTTCTGCTTCGTCCGAAACGAGGAAAAACGCGCTACAGCCGAGACACACGCCGGTCCGCACCCCGTTGCGGACGGTCTTCGCCCCGGCCGCCAGCAGCGAACGGCAGATACCGTCGGTATCGAAGGCAATCATCCGCTCCGCCGCCCGGCCCCGTTTTCGCATCTTCACCGCCCGTTCGCACTCCCGCACCACGGCTGCGCATCTACCCGTCCACACCCTTCCCCGGGCCTCTTGTTCCACCTCCTCCGCCGTGCCGTCCGCTCCTGCCCGCGCAGCATTCCGCACCTTCGCGCTCAGTGTACCCGATTCTTTTTCATCCTCGATTCGCGGACCGGAGCGGTTCACTTCCACCCTATTCCCGAAAACCGCACCCGGTTCCCGATTTCCGACACCGCGTTCGCCATCCGCTCCGACGGATTCTCCGGTCCGGCTTTCTGCACCCGCACTCCCGTTTCGAGCTCCCGGTCTCCCGTTCCCGCCTGCATTCGTGCAAACCACGCGGCAAACGGCTCGACGAAAACCCGTTGCCGCCGAGCGGAGAGCCGGCGGCCGTCGACAGATTCCCGGACCGGCAGAGTACCGGAACATTTACGGTACAGTACTACGTATGAAATTGTTATGTCGCAAGAATTGCAGACTGGGCGACAATGCGGGCGATTCGCAGAGAGACGGACCGCAGCTTCGGTTCCCGTGAAAACGGCAAAACTCCGAATGGCGGAGCAAAAGCGCAAAAAGGCATGCGGGATTACCGGCCCGCGATCGGACAACGGGCAGCAGGCGCATCGTTCCCGGAAGGCAAGCTGTCCGACGAATCTCCGCTAACGACTTCGCCCCTGCCGGCATAAGCTTCGGCAGGGGCGGAATCCGATTCCCGAAACCGGTCGGGCAACCCTCCGGCTGAGGACGCCGGTTAACGCACTTTGAATCCCTCGTCGGCACGCATCGGAATCGGCATCTTGGCATAAACGCCGCCTTCGAGCTTGTCGCGCACGGATTTGAACGCCTCGATCGTATAGCGCACGTCTTCGAGCGTGTGGGCCGCCGTCGGGATCACGCGCAGGATGATCTCGCCCTTCGGGATCACGGGGTAGACGACGATCGAGCAGAACAGGGCGTGGTTCTCGCGCAGGTCGACGATCAGGTTCGTCGCCTCGGGGATGCCGCCCTTCATGTAGACGGGCGTAACGGGCGATTGGGTAACTCCGATCTGGAAGCCGTTCTCCTTCAGTCCGCTTTGCAGGGCCCGGGTGATCTCCCAGAGTTTCTCCTGATATTCGGGATGGCGGCGGATCAGATCCAGACGCTTCAGCGCGCCGATCACCATCGGCATCGGGAGCGACTTGGCATAGAGCTGCGAGCGCATGTTGTAGCGCAGCAGGTTGATGAGCCAGCGGGGACCGCTGACGAAGGCGCCGATGCCGGCCATCGACTTGGCGAAGGTGTTGAACAGCACGTCCACGCCGTCGACCACGCCGAAGTGGTCGGCCGTGCCGCGGCCGCCGCGGCCCATCGTGCCGAAGCCGTGGGCGTCGTCCACCAAGAGGCGGAACGCGAAGTCCTTCTTCATCGCCACGATCTCGTCCAGCTTGCCCAGATCGCCCTTCATGCCGAAGACGCCTTCGGTGATTACCAGCACGCCGCCGTTCTGCTCCTCGGCCAGCTCGGTGGCGTGTTTGAGCTGCAGGCGCAGCGACTCCATGTCGTTGTGGCCGTAGACGAAGCGTTTGCCCTTGTGCAGACGCAGACCGTCGATGATGCAGGCGTGGGCCTCGGCGTCGTAGACCACCACGTCGCGCGGCGTGAGCAGGCAGTCGATGATCGAAAGCATGCCCTGATAGCCGAAGTTCAGCAGGAAGGCGTCCTCCTTGCCGACGAACTCCGCGAGCTCGCGTTCGAGCTGTTCGTGGTACTTGGTCTGCCCGCTCATCATGCGGGCGCCCATCGGAGCCGCCATGCCGAATTCGGCGGCGCCTTTGGCGTCGGCCTCGCGGACCTCGGGGTGGTTGGCAAGTCCGAGGTAGTTGTTCAGGCTCCAGTTGAGCATCATCTTGCCGCGGAAGATCATGTGGGGACCCAGTTCGCCTTCGAGTTTGGGGAAGGCGAAATAGCCGTGGGCATAGGACATGTATTGTCCGATGGGACCGCCCGCGTTTTTCTCGAGACGTGCGAAAATATCGACCATAATGCGTATGTATTTTAAGTTTTTCGTTGCTGTTTTTCGCGGTCGTTTCCGTCCTCCGGAATCGCCCGCGCGAATGCGGATCGCCTCCCGGCCTGACGAAAACGTTCCGTTCGGACGCATCGAAGTGCCGACCGCGCATTTTTTTGCCACCAAAAGTAGCTATTTTTTGCCGTGCCGGAGTACGCTTTAATACTTATTTTTGATTCCGGGCGGGCCGCGGCGGCCGTCGGGCGGGGGCATGGGGGCGAGGACATGGGAGGGGCATGGGGCTGCGGCGGCTGAAGAGCCGGAGACGAGGCGGGCAGGCCGAAGAGACCGAACATACCCGCGGATGCGCCGGATCCCGCAGCTCGGCGCATGCGTGCCGGATTCGCCGGGGGGGGGCAGACGGGGTGCAGCGGACACGGCGGCCGGGAGGCAATTCGGCGGATACAACAGAAGAGACACAATGCGGCGGACGGAGCGCGGGAATGAACGGAGCGTCGATGCGACGGGGCGCGGCGGACACGGCGGACGGGATGCGATGCGGCGGACACGGCAGACGGGACACAATGCGGCAGACGGGGAGCGGGAATGAACGGAGCGTCGATGCGACGGGGCGCGGCGGACACGGCAGACACGGCAGACACGGCAGACACGGCGGACGGGATGCGATGCGGCGGACGCAGCGGAAGAGACACAATGCGGCGGACGGGGCGCGGGAATGAACGGAGCGTCGATGCGATGGGGCGCGGCGGACACGGCGGACGGGATGCGATGCGACGGACGATGCATACGCCCGCAGCGGTGCGAAGCCGGTGTGTCGCTACGCAGAGGCGGCGAAGAGCTTCGGCGGCGCAGACGGGCCGGCCAGCGAACGAACGGGCCGACGGATGGACGAACCGCCGGATGTACGGACATGCGGGCATCATCATCGACTTGCGGGCGGGCCGGGACGCTGCGGACGCGGCGGGACGCGCGGGGTTACGATACCCGTTTGTCGGCCGGCGACGTCCCACCGGGTTCGGTGCGGGAGCGGCTCAGGCGGTCGATGCGGTCGACGATCACCGCCACGGCGCCGTCGCCCGTAACGTTGGTGGCCGTCCCGAAGCTGTCCATGGCGATGTAGGTGGCGATCATCAGTCCCGTGAGCGTGTCGTCGAAGCCGAGCATGGATTCGAGCAGTCCGACGGCGGCCATGATGGCACCGCCCGGAACGCCCGGGGCGGCGATCATCGTAACCGACAGCAGCAGGATGAAGCCTGCGAAGGTGGCCGGGGCGATCGTGTGGCCCGAGAGCATCGAGACGGCCAGCGCGCAGGCCGTGATCTTCATCATCGACCCCGAGAGGTGGATCGTGGCGCAGAGCGGGATGACGAAGCCCGCCAGCTCGGGACGCACGCCGAGTTTGACGGTCTGCTCCAGCGTTACGGGGATGGTAGCGGCCGAAGATTGGGTCCCGAGCGCCGTAACGTAGGCCGTGAGCATCGTGCGCAGCATGCGGAGCGGATTGCGGCGGGCGACGAGCCCCGTGACCGAGAACTGGAACAGCAGCAGCAGGACCGTGAGGCAGAAGATCACGGCGATGAGCTTCACGAAGACGCCCAGCACGCCGGCGACCTGTCCCGACCGGGTCATCGAGAGAAAGATGCCGAAGATGTAGAACGGGAGCAGCGGGATGATGAGGCCCGCGATCACGCGGTCGATGATCGACTTGAAGTCGTCCATCACCCCTTTCAGGCGCGTGCTGTGCGTGTAGGCCATGCCGAGACCCAAGACGAAGGCGAGGATGAGCGCCGTCATCACGTCCATCAGAGGCGGCATGCCGACCGTGAAGTAGGGGGCGGGCGCTTCGGCTGCGCCGCCGGTTTCGGCGAGCTGCGAGCCGGAGAGCAGGCGCGGAAGCAGCTCCGTGCCCGCGAAATAGGTGCCGAAGCCCGAGATGAGGGTGAAGATCCACGCCAGCGCCGCGGTGAGGGCGAGCAGACGGCCGGCGCTTCTGCCCAGATCGGCTATGCCCGGAGCGACGAGCCCCAGAATCAGCAGCGGGATGACGAAGCCGAGGAAGTTGCCGAAGACGGAATTGAAGGTCAGCACGATGCGCGTGAGCCAGTCGGGGAAAAAGAGGCCGCAGCCGACGCCCGCCGCGATGGCGAGGACGATGCGGGGCAGCAGTCCGAATTCGAATTTCATAGGTCGGTCGGTTTATAGGGTGTGTGTTTCGGATAGGAACCATTTCGTTAAGACGAGCGCAGAGCCGAACTCGTTCGAGCTATGTCGAGGCGAGAAACGGACGAAAGAAATTCAACGTATTTCGGGGCCTCGTGCGGATTCGGCCGCCGCACCTGCCTGCGCCGCGGCGGGTGTCGGACGGCCGCTCTGCGCGGGAGACGGAGCTCGGGAGCGGAGCGGTCCGTGCGACGAAGGCGCGGGTGCCCGGCAGGTCGTTCCGGCAGGTCGTTCCGGCAGGCGCTCTTCGGCTCCGCAGCGGCGGGGCGCGCCGACCGGCGGGGCGTGTCGCACGGACCGCTCCGCCCTGCCGGGCGGCGGGAGCTCGTGCGGAACGGGATGGCGGGACGGCGGTTCATCGGACAGCGGTTCAAAATTCCACGGTGAGGCCCAGCGCAGGCAGCAGCGTGCCGCTCTGCTGCCGGATCGTTTTCATGACGTAGCGCTGCTCCGAGGCGGGGGCCGAGGGATTGGCGACGACGCCCGTCGACATCAGCACGTCCGGCTGGCGGAGTTTGCTGGCCGTAACGTTTTGCAGGTCGAGGTAGATGCCCAGCATGCAGCGCCGGAAGTAGAAGATTTTGTCCACCCGCACGTCGAGCTGGAAAAAGGCGTCGAGCCGCCGGCTGTTGTAGCGCGCGTAGTCGAGGTAGGGCCGGCCCTGAGCGTCCCACGCCTCGACGAGCGACGACTTTTCGACGTCGTAGGGCGTGTAGGGCGCGCCGCCCACGCCGCTCAGCTTGGCGCCGACGCTCCACGCACGGGGCAGGTCGTAGGTGCCGCTGAGGTTGACCACGAAGCGGTTGTCCCATGCCGAGGGGATGTAGCGGGCGCGGCGGTCGCTGCGGTACTCGCTGCGGAAGAGCGTAACGGAGCCCACCAGATCGACCTTGCCGGCGATCTGCCATTTTGCGAGCGCTTCGACGCCGTAGGCGCGTCCCTCGGCCGTCGGCACCAGCGCCTCGGCCCCGACCGTACCGTAGTCGTTGCCCTCGCAGGCCAGCGGTATGCCGTGGTCGACCGAGAGAGGCATGCGGTCGTAGAATTTGCAGAATCCCTCGACCGAGACGATGAGGCGGTCGCGCAGGCGCCAGTCGAATCCCGCCGAGGTCTCGACGACCCGCTGGTAGTCGAGCCCGCGGTTGACGAGCGTGCCGGACGCATCCTTGAATCCGAGGGCCGTGTAGGGCGGGAGCTGGTAGTAGATGCCCGCGCTGGCGCTCACGGACCACGCATCGCTCAGCGCGTAGGAGGCCGACGCGCGGGGCGAGAGCCGCCGCCAGAACTGCTGCATGCGCGGCGAATAGTCGCATCCGTCGGTCCGAAGGCCGGCCGAGAGGGTCAGCCGCCGGTCGGCCGACGTATAGTCCGCGCCGGCGAAAAGACCCCAGCCGACGATGCCCAGACCCGTGCGGTAGTCCGACAATACGGCCTCCTCGCGGAAGAGGCGCTGGAAGGTGGCATTGGTGTATTGCATGTAGTTCAGCTCGACGCCTTCGCGCAGGGTCCAGCGTCCGAGGTAGGAGCGGTTCTCGGCCTTCAGGGTCGTCTTCTGCTCCACGGAGCGGAGCCGCAGCGTGAGGCGGTCCTCCGAGGAGTCGTCGTTGCGGAGGTATTTGGTGTTGCGGTTGTTGAGGTAGTTGTGGCTGGCCGTAACGGTCTGCACGTGCCGCCCCGCATAGTGGCGCCACGAGGCGCCGAGGGTGAAGGTCTCCTGCCGGATGCGGGGCAGGTAGCTCAGCAGATATTCGGCCTCTTCGCCCTTCTCGTCGGTGTTGAGACGCATGTTGTCGATGCCCGTCAGGCCGAGGAAGGTCAGCTCGTCCGACTCCGAGAGGCGGGTCTTGATCTTGAGCTGGC
>CBJMC01400__coassemble_1645_pt1 | contig 12086 bp, 10 predicted proteins | sample CBJMC01400__metabat2_low_PE_040 | metagenome-assembled genome bin CBJMC01400
CTCGCCCAGCAGCTCTCCGTCGACTTCGACCGACACCTCGGGCGAAGATTCGATCCGGACACGGCTGCCGCGCTCCTGCAACACGTGGCGGATGCGGTAGATGCCGCCGTTGAAAAGGTAGCGGAAACGGAACAGCACGTGCCAGAAGTGGATCGGACGGATGAGCGACACGTCGAACATGCCGTCGTCCGCCACGGCATCGGGCAACTGCTGCATGCCGCCGCCGTTGTACTTGCAGATGCCGATCGCCACAGAAAAGAGCAGGTTGTTATAGACCAGCCGATCGTCGATCCACACCTTCACGCCCGTGGACTTGTAGCCGAAGAACGTCTGCACCATGCTCCACGCATAGAGCCAGCCGCCCCGGCGTCCCTTCTTTTGCAGATGGGTGAAGCGGCGGTTGACCGCCGCATCGAACCCGGCGCCCGCGACATTGGCCATGTAGCGGCTCTGACGGTAGTGCGACTCCTCGTAGGAGATCACTCCCACGTCCTGCAGGAACGAATACTGTTCCTTGATGGCGCGCACGGCGTCCTGATAGCGCCTCGGGACGCCGAACATGCGCATCCAGTCGTTGCCCGTACCGACAGCCACTACGCCGAGCAGCACCTCGCGGGGATCCGCCTCCTGCTGGATGAAAAGTCCGTTCACCACCTCGTGCAGCGTACCGTCGCCGCCCACGGCGATGATGTGGCGGTAGCCCTGTTTCACGGCCCACACCGTGAGCTCCGTGGCATGGAACTTATGTTCGGTGAAGACGGGCTCGCAGAGGATATGCTCGTCGCGCAGGAGCTTCGAGATTTGCGGAAAGTGATCGAGCCCGCGGCCGGAACCGGCCACGGGATTGACGATCACGAACCATTTCACCTCCTTGGCGGAGCTCTCCATGCGCGCTATTTCTTAGGGCTGTTTTCGAGCGTGTGGACCAGAAATTCGTAGAACTTGCCCACCGAAGCGATCTCCACCTTCTCGTCGGGCGAGTGGGGGTAGCAGATCGTCGGGCCGAACGAAATCATGTCGAGCTTCGGGTATTTGCTGCCGATGATGCCGCACTCCAGCCCGGCGTGGATGGCCGTAACGGCGGGTTCCGTCCCGTAGAGGGCCTTGTACGACTCGGTCATCGCCTTCAGGATCGGCGACTCCATGTTCGGATTCCAACCGTCGTAGCTGCCCGAGAGCTCGACCTCGGCACCGGCCAGTTCGAAAACCGCCGCGAGCGCTTCGCCCAGCGCCTCCTTCTCGGTGTTCACCGAGCTGCGGAGCAGACATTGGAGCTTCACGGTCCTGCCGTCCGACACCACGCGGGCCAGATTGGTCGAGGTCTGGACCAGTCCGGGCATCGCCACCGACATGCGCTGCACGCCGTCGGGACAGCCGACGACCGCCTTCGTCAGATTCCGGGCCACCTCGCGGGCGATGATCTCCTTGGGAAACTCGCACTCCTTCGCTTCGATCGAAATCGAATCCTCGATGCCGGCGAACTCGGCTTTCACGGTCTCCTCATAGGCTTTCAACCCCTTCACGAAGGTCTCGTAATCCTCGGTCTTCACGAGCACCACCGCTTCCGCTTCGCGCGGGATGGCGTTGCGCAGGCCGCCGCCGTCCACCGATGCCAGCAGCACCTCGCAGGATGCGGAGACCCTGCTCAGGAAACGGAACAACAGCCGGTTGGCATTGGCGCGCTGCGTACCGATCTGTATGCCGGAATGGCCGCCCTTGAGCCCCTTCACGGTCAGTTTCACGGCCGTGCGGTTGCGGGTCGGAGCCGCCTCGGGCGTATATTCGAACGTGATGTTGGCGTCCAGTCCTCCGGCACAGCCCACATAGAGTTCGCCCTCGGTCTCCGAGTCGAGATTCAGCAGAATGTCGCCGCGGAGCAGCCCCTTCTTCAGGCCGAAAGCACCGTCCATGCCGGTCTCTTCCGTGGCGGTGAAGAGCGCCTCGATCGGTCCGTGTCTGAGCGTATCGTCTTCCAGCACGGCGAGGATCGCCGCCGCGCCGATGCCGTTGTCGGCTCCGAGCGTCGTGCCGTCGGCCGTTACCCACTCGCCGTCGACGTAGGCTTCGATGGGGTCCTTCTCGAAATCGAACTTCTTGTCGTTGTTCTTCTGCGGCACCATGTCCAGATGGGCTTGCAGGACGATGCCCTTGCGGTCCTCCATGCCTTCGGTCGCCGGTTTGCGCACATAGACGTTGTGCGCCTCATCCTCGCGGCACTCCAGTCCGAGCGAACGGGCCACGTCCATGACGTACTTGCGGATCTTCTCCTCGTGGTGCGAGGGACGGGGAATGTTGACGATCTGTGCGAAATGCTTCCAGACCTGCTGCGGCTTCAGAGCCGATAAATTCTTATCCATTACGTGTTTTATTTAGGTTAAGTATCTCTTCCATACGGTCTAACACAAGCATACGGGAGAAAATCCGGCTCCGGACCGGCCGCTTTTCGAAGCCCGCAGCCGCGCGTCTCCCGCCCCGAACCGCGTCCGGCAAGCGGGCGCACCCGCGCATCCGCGGAGTGCCGGCGTCCGCTGCGGATCAAGCCGCCCGCCCGACTGCCGGCCGCCGTTCCGAACGGTCATCGTCTGCGAACGGCACCTCCGACCGATACCATCCTCCGCATTGCGGTCTTGCTCCTCAACCGCCGCAACCGCTCCGTCAGGCCTCCTCGTCCGACGCCGGGCGATCCGGCGCAGCCGCTCCGACCGTCGCCTCCCGACCGTCGAACGCATCGACGATGTGCTTCACGAGCGGATGACGCACGATGTCGCGCCGGTCGAACTCCACCGCACCGATCCCCTCGATCCCCCCGAGAAGCTCCATCGCGCGCACCAGTCCGCTGTCGCTCTTGCGCGGCAGATCCACCTGCGTAACGTCGCCCGTAACGATGAACTTGGCGTTGCGCCCCATGCGCGTGAGGAACATCTTGATCTGCGACAAGGTCGTATTCTGCGCCTCGTCAAGGATCACGAAGGCGTTGTCGAGCGTCCGCCCGCGCATGTAGGCCAGCGGCGCGATCTGCACCGTCCCGTCCTCCATGAACTTCACCAGTTTGGCCGGCGGGATCATGTCGTTCAAAGCATCGTAGAGCGGTTGCAGATAGGGATCGAGTTTCTCCTTCATGTCGCCGGGCAGGAAACCGAGCTTCTCGCCCGCTTCGACGGCCGGCCGCGTGAGGATGATGCGCCGCACCTGCCTCTCCCTGAGAGCCCGCACCGCCAGCGCGATGGCCGTGTAGGTCTTGCCCGAACCGGCGGGCCCCACGGCGAAAAGGAGGTCGTTGCGGTCGTAGAGCTTCACCAGCCGTTGCTGATTGACCGTGCGGGCGCGGATGATGTTGCCGTTGTTGCCGTAGACGATCACATCCTTGTCCGCGGGAGCGTTCTCAGGCGAGATGCCGCCCGCGAAAGCCTGTCCGACCACCTCGGCCGAAATGTGGCCGTACTTGAGATAGTAGGCCACGAGCCCCTCCAGCCGGCGCTCGAACCGTTCGGTCTCGCCCTTCGGGCCGAGCACCTTGAGCGACGAGCCGCGTGCAATGATTTTGAGCTGCGGGTGCAGCTCCTTGATCTGATCGAGATAGACGTTCTGCGCACCGTAGAGTTCGCGCGGATCGACCCCCTCGATCCCGATCTCCTTTCCGACCGTTTCCGTCATAGGCTAAAAGAGGTATCCGAGGCTGAAAGCCACCGAGTAGGATTTCACGTTCACGTCGATACCGTGTTCGTTGAGGCTCTGCTTGCTCTTGAATTGGCCGTTGAAACGGGCGTCGATCAGGATGCGGCGCAGCTGCACGGCCGCACCCACGGCATAGCCCACCGTGGGCTGCAAACGGCCGAAATCGTACTTGTGGCCGTCGATCTTGTACTTGCAGTCGTTCGTGAGCGAGAAGACGGGCCCCGCATTCAGATGGAGGATCCGCAGCAGTCTGAACGACGCCAGCAGCGGCAGGCTGAAGGAATTGGAACGCACACGGATGTCGTCGCCCTTCCAGTTCACGTCCATCGACTGACGCACGAAGAGCAGTTCGGGCTGGATGGCCACGATCGGCGTGTTGATGCGCACGACGACGCCCGCCTGCCAACCGAGTTTGTTGCCGATCCCGGCGTCGGCCGTTCGGGTCGAGTAATCGGGCAGATTGACCCCCGCCGTCAGACCGTATTCGAGAAATTTCTGGGCCGAAGCTCCGGCCGTGGTCGCCAGCGCCAGCAGCGCGGCAAGGATGAATTTACGCATGACTATCTGTTTTTTCTGTCGTTGTTTCGGTTTCGATTCGGAACGAAGCCCACACGAGATAGCCGATGCAGGCCATCACGAAGAGCAGTCCGTAATGCACGTCGCCGGCAACGCGGATGAGCGCTCCGACCGCAGGGCCCGAGACGGCGCCGGCAGCGATCATCATGATCATCAGCCCGGCCACCTCGTTGGATTTCGTCGGGGCGCTCTTGGTCGCCACGGCATAGACCGTGGCGAAGACGCAGGCCATGGCGAAACCCAGCAGGCCGACGAGGAGATAGACGGCCGCATCGCTGCGCACGAAGAGCAGCGCCGTCGCCAGCACCAGCGCTCCGCACATGTTCCAGCGCAGGTATTTCACATCGGAGTAACGCACCAGCAGCCACGCTCCGACGATCGTACCGACGATGCGGCAGGCATAGAAACCCGTCGAAGTGAGGATCGAATCGGGATTGTCCAGCAGCCGCGACGAAAGGAATCCGATGCCCACGTCAGCGGCGATGAAGGCCGCCACGCCGAAAGCGCAGAGCGCCACGGTCGGATGGGCCAAGAGCCGGAAGCAGTCGATCATCCCGACGGCACCGCCGCGCGTCGGCGGCTCCTCGACACCGGTGAACCGCAGCCAGATGCCGCCCGCCACCGTAAGAGCCGCATAGATCGGCAGCAGCAGACGCCACGATCCGGTGGCGGCGACCAGCGCCGTAACGATCGGCGCCATCAGCAGCAGCGACGTGTTGCGGAAGATCTGCCCCACGGTCAGGTAGCTCGTCATCCGCTCGCCGGGCACGATGGTCGCCAGCAGCGGATTGATCGCCACCTGTATGGCCGTATTGCCGACGCCCAGCAGTCCGAAGCCGAAGAAGTACCACCCCAGCGCGCACCCTTCGCCGGCCGCATAGGGCACCACGAGGCCCGCGACCGTGAACGCATAGCCCGCCAGCGCCATCGCCTTGCGGCCGATGCGGTTCATCAGTCCCGCCATCGGTGTCGAAAGCAGCAGGAACCACAGGAACACCATCGTCGGCAGGAAACTCACGGCCCCCTGCGCCTCCGCCGGGAACTCGTCGGCGATCTGCCCCGAAATAGGGGCTACGATATCGCAGAATCCCATGATGAAGAATCCCATCAGCACGGGTCCGAGCAGCCGGCGGTCGACCTCTCTGCCATTCTTTTTTCGCATCGCTCCGTCCATATATTTTCCAAAGTTACGTTTTTTCGTGCAAAAGTAGAAAAAAAGCCGTCGATTTTTTCCGGGTCCGCCGCTTTGCGTCTCATTGCACGCACATCCCGACGAACCGCAGTACCCACACGAAGCTCCCTCAAAAACAGTGCGCGGGAGGCTTCCCGACCCGAAAAAAAGTGCGGCGCACGGAGCCGGACAGTGTCCCCGTTCGAACGCAACGGGACGGCCCTCACAGGCCGTCCCGTCCCACGGAGCGCCGCACGGCACTCTCTCGTCCCAATTCTGCCGTTTGTCATTCTACCGTTTCGATCCCGGCCCTACGACGCCTCCCCGCACAACCGGCCTTCTCGCGCGCCAACAGTTCGTCGGTCATCCGCTGCAATTCGTCGATCGCCCGCGAAGGAATATCGGGAACATCCGAAGTGTCGATTTTCAGATAAGACAGGTAGGTATCGTAAGAGATTCCGAAGATGAAACAACCCATTTTAGCCCAGTTGCGCTTGTGGCTGATTTTCCTTTTCGTAATACATCCGGTCGAAAATCTGAACGCTCTTGACGCGCAACCGCTGATAACGATTATTGTAAGACATACTGTCGATATTTTAGTCGGGCAAAATCGCTCACTAAAATGTAGGGATTATTCGCACGGATACGATAAGCGCAATCGCACGATTTATATCGGATAATGCACGCTCCGATATCGGATTTCGAAACATAATTCTTCCGTGCAGGCCGGAGGCGGGATCCGGACGAATTCGATCGTTCCGGAATCCATAACGAGCTGTCGTCATAATTATTCCAAGGTTCGGTTCGGCGGCAAAAGTCCGTCAAATTGCGCTCGCGCCCAAAAACAATCCGAACGCTTCCTATTTTTTATTGCACACATCTGCTTTTCGGCCCCGAAGGCGACGCGATTCCCGACTGCGATCCGACGTCCGTGCCGTCGGATCGGAGGGCGAGCACCCGAACCGATGCGGAGTTGAATCCGAATGCGGAGGAAGACGAAGCACCGGCAGATCGACGGCCCGAAACGAGCATAGAGCCGAAGCCCCGAAGTGGTTCGAGGAAACGCCGCATACGAAAAACCGGGGCTCGGGAAAGACGCCTCCCGGCAAACCGAAGGATCAAAGCAAAAGCGGCAACAGAAAACGCAGCGGGCGGAAACGTCCCGGCACCAAGAAGGCTGGGGAGGGGATACCAATACGGACAGAGCGGAAGAGCGCCGGAAACCGCTCCCGTCGTCCGCCCCCAGCGAAACGGGGAGAGCGCCCGCCCTCCCCGTTGGATTTCACAGTTTTTTAACCGCAAGAATTTTACCGGACACCTTCCCCTCCATTTCGTAAGACCCGACCAGCGACAAATTATCCCTCGAAATCTTTAGTTCATAACATATGCAATCGACGGGAAACCCCCTCGAAGATACGGATTCCGGAATCGGCACGGACTGTCCGATAAGTTTTCCACCCGTCCTGCGCAGTATCACCCCATGTACCGCAAGCAACTCCCTGTCCTCGCCCGTCTGTTCGTAAAAAACGATTCGGCCCGCATATCCTCCTATCCTCTCCATCACATTGTACAAAGCGATCTCGCCGATCAAACGCCCCCGCCTTGGCCTGTTCCAACTGCAAACGTCCATATCGAATTTCCAATGCCGCGGCAATCCCCTGCGCGCCGCATGTCGCAAATAGAAGTGTCCCGAAAACAATTTACGGCCAAGCAACGGCCCGTCGAGTTCCGCGTCGTCCGCCGCATCCGCAGACGATCGTCCGTCTACAAACCGGAAGAACTTGTTGCCGGACAGCAGCAGCAAGAGAAAAATCAATTTTGTGAAAACACACTCTTTCATATTCATTTATAAGTTTTTAGGTTATACATAATTCGGTTTCGAACAGCGAAAAAGAGGGTTTACATGAAACGTCAGTATGCTCATGCAGTCGCGATTGCGGAGTCTCGTGTTCGAACTCCGCCACAGAAATCTGAAATACGGATTACCGATCTATCCTTCCCGAGAGGGCTTTATGTCTGGTTTTTCTCATTCCGTCGAAATTTCAATTTGAAAACAAAGTGCGGAATACCGCGTCCGATTTATCGCGGCATGACGCTGCCGAAGCAGGAAATGTTCAGTATGCGGTTCTCAAAACCTACGTAACCGACACACCGGAGAAGCAACACAAACTCAGTCCTAAGAAATTTTCCGAAATAACTCAAATCTTATACAGGAAACCCGATCTAAGGTAAAGAAAAAATTTTATATTTTACAATATTTCATTCGATTTTCTTACATTCCGATCGTTTTTTTTCATGATTCGGTTCCAATATGTCATCCGGCACGCTATTCGGACCGTCGCACCCTTACGGCCTCGCATGCCGGAAGCCGCCCTCGTCCGGCAGTGCCGGGCGACCTCTCCGAACCAGCAAAGCACAGGGAATGTCGCAAGTCTACTTTTTTTTCTTATTTTTGTAAACAAATTCCGCAAAGCCATGTTTCCGATCGCATCCCTCCTTCCTATCGACCTTCCGCTCGAAGATCCGATCCTGAAGTTCATGCTCATCATGGCGATCGTCCTCACGGCCCCGCTGCTGCTCAACCGGCTCCGCATCCCCTACCTGCTGGGCCTCATCATCGCCGGCGCCGTGATCGGTCCGCACGGGCTCAACCTCGTGCTGCGCGACAGCAGCATCATCCTCTCGGGGACGGCCGGCCTGCTCTACATCATGTTCCAGTCGGGGCTGGAAATGGACATGAACGACTTCCGGCGCAACAGCTGGCGCAGCCTCGTCTTCGGGCTCTACACCTTCTCGGTCCCGATGGCTTTCGGCATCTTCGCCGGACACTGGATCCTCGGCTACCCGATCCTCTCGTCGATTCTGCTGGCAGCCCTGTTCGCCTCGCAAACCCTGATCGCCTATCCCATCGTCAGCAAGCTGGGCATCGCACGCGACAAGGCCGTAACGATCGCCGTGGGCGGGACGATCATCACCGACATCATGGCCCTCTCGGTACTGACCGTCGTCGTGGGCTTCTCCACGGGCAGCGCCGACAACGCCTTCTGGTACCGGCTCGGCATCTCGGTCGCAGTCTGCATCGCAGCGATCCTCCTCCTCTTCCCGCTCATCGGCCGCTGGTTCTTCAAGCGGTGCAGCGACAACGTGTCGCAATACGTGTTCGTACTGGTGATGGTCTTTCTCGGCGCTTTTCTGGCCGAAGCCGCAGGACTCGAACCGATCATCGGCGCCTTCCTCGCCGGACTGGCCATGAACCGGCTCATTCCCGCCACCTCGCCGCTGATGAACCGCATCGAGTTCGTGGGCAACGCCCTCTTCATCCCCTTCTTCCTGATCGGCGTGGGCATGCTGATCGACTACCGCGCCTTCTTCAAGGATTGGGAGACGATCGAGGTCGCCTCGGTGATGATCGTCGGCGTTACGGCGGCCAAATACCTCGCCGCCGTACTGACGCAGAAAACCTTCCGCCTCTCGCGCGATCAACGCACCCTGATCTTCGGTCTGAGCAGCGCCCACGTCGCAGCCACGCTCGCAGCCGTGATGGTGGGCTACAACGTCATTCTGGGCCACACGCCCGACGGCGACCCGATACGCCTGCTCGACGACGGCGTGCTGAACGGCACGATCCTGATGATTCTGGCCACCTGCACCGTCTCGACCTTCGCCACGCAGCGGGGCGCCCACAACATCGCCCTCGGAGAAGTCCGCGAAAAGGAGGAGGCCGACCCTGCCGAGCAGATTCTCATCCCGCTCGCCAACGAAGAGAGCGTGCCGGAGCTCGTCAGTCTCGCCACGCTCCTCAAACCCCGCAAGCTCAAAAACGCCCTCTGCGCCCTGCATGCGGTGAACAACACCGAGAGCGATCCCCGCGACGTAAAGCGGGCTCAGAAGCTCCTCGACGCGGCGGTGCGCGCCGCAGCCGCCTCGGACGACTACCTGCAAGGGCTCTTCCGTTACGATGTGAACATCGTGAACGCCATCGCCAGTACGGTACTCGAACGCAACGTCTCGGACCTCGTGATGGGCGCCCACCGCGAACACGGTCTCACCGAACACTACCTCGGCAAGACGGCCGAAGGCATTCTCGCGCGCAACAACATCACGACCTTCATCTACAAGCCCGTGCAGCCCATTTCGACCATCCAGCGCCACTGGATCGTGATCCCCGCCCGAGCCGAGCTGGAGGCCGGCTTCCCCTACTGGGTGCAGCGCTTGTGGACCCTCGGCCGCAACACGGGCGCCGAGATGCACTTCTGCGGACCGGACCGGACACTGGACTACCTGCGCGAAAAAGCCGAAAAGTCGCCCGTCAACGCCCGTTTCCGGACGCTCGACGATTGGGACACACTGCCCGATCTGGCAGCGGATACCCGCACGGACGACGCCTTGTGGTTCGTGATGAGCCGCCGCGACCGCAGCTCCTATCTGCCGGCGATGGGACGTCTGCCCGACTATCTGGAGCGCTGTTTCAGTCGCCGGAGCTGCATCCTCATCTACCCCGTGCAGGCGGGCGAGGACTCCAACCGCTTCGGATTGTAGGTCTGAGCCGGCAAAAGCGTCCGAAAACTTTTTTACTTCCCGAATTTGCGTTATCTTTGCACACCTATAATAAAACGCAAGATTACACACGTTCCCTGTCGTCGGCCGCGTATGCGCGCGGAGCATGCCGGCAGTTCGCCTTCGGAGCAGGGGCACGAAGATTTCGGCGAAGGTTAAATCACGAGCGCGCGGCCCAAGACTGCGAACGGCATTCGCCGCGCCCGCGGAGCGTAATCGCCAATTAAAACGAAAGATATGAGCCTTGTAGCAATCGTAGGACGTCCCAATGTGGGCAAAAGCACGCTTTTCAACCGTCTGGTCGGACGGCGGCAGGCGATCGTCGATTCGACCGCCGGCACCACGCGCGACCGCCACTACGGCAAGACCGACTGGAACGGCAAGAAGTTCTCGGTGATCGACACGGGCGGCTACACCGTCAATTCGGACGATGTCTTCGAGGACGAAATCCGCCGTCAGGTGCTTCTGGCCATCGAAGAGGCCGACGTGATCCTCTTCATGGTCGAAGTCTCGACCGGCATCACCGATCTGGACATGATGATGGCCGACCTGCTGCGCCGCACCACGAAAAAGGTACTGCTCGTCTGCAACAAGGTCGACAATAACGACCAGTTCTACGCTTCTCACGAGTTCTATTTACTCGGGCTGGGCGACCCCTATTCAATCAGTTCGATGTCCGGCAGCGGCACGGGCGATCTGATGGACGCCATCCTCGCGGCACTGCCCGCCAATGCGCAGAGCGAGCTGGAGGACGATCTGCCGCACATCACCGTCGTCGGCCGCCCCAACGTGGGCAAATCGTCGCTCACCAATGCCCTGCTGGGCGAGGAGCGCAACATCGTAACCTCGATCGCCGGCACCACCCGCGACTCGATCCACACGCGATACAACAAATTCGGCATGGACTTCTATCTGGTCGACACGGCCGGCATGCGCAAGAAAGGCAAGACGATGGAGGACCTCGAATTCTACTCCGTGATGCGCTCGATCCGCGCCATCGAGGAGTCGGACGTCTGCATCCTGATGCTCGATGCGCAGCAGGGGCTCGAATCGCAGGACCTCAACATCCACAACCTGATCGTCCGCAACCGCAAGGGATGCGTGATCGTAGTCAACAAGTGGGACCTCATCGAGAAGGACAGCAACACGATGAAGGAGTGGCGCGAATTCATCGCCAAGAAACTCGCGCCGTTCAGCGACATTCCGGTCGTCTTCACTTCGGTGCTCAACAAACAGCGCATCCTCGACGTACTCCAGACGGCCATTCTCGTCCATCAGGCCCGCAAGCGGCGCATCTCCACTTCGGAGCTGAACGACTACTTCCTGCCGATCATCGAGAACTGGCCGCCCCCCTCGACGAAAGGCAAGTACATCAAGATCAAATACGTAACCCAGCTTCCGACTCCCACGCCCCAGTTCGCGTTCTTCGTCAACCTGCCGCAATACATCCGCGAGCCCTACCGCCGCTTTCTTGAAAACAAGCTGCGCGAGAACTGGAATTTCTCGGGGGTTCCGATCCAGATCTACTTCCGGCAGAAATAAGCGGGAAGAAGTCCGGTCAGCCAGCGGGCGGAGACGAGAACGCCCCCCGAGGCCGCAAGGACCGGATGTGCTGGGAGCGCCGACGGCAGGAGCATGCCGCAGAGCGGCATCCGCCGCCGAAAGCGCGGGCAACGGCACAGACCCGAAACCGCGGACGCGAGACTGCGGAATCCCGGAGTCGACCGATTTGTGATCCGGCGCGGCGGCCGCAGGATCGGGCTGCCGCGCCAAAGAGTTGCATCCGCGACCGGCATCGGAAAAGAACAAGGGCAAAAAACCGATATTTCGTCCGGACGAAATACGAACCCGGAATCGCCCCTCCGCATTTCCGGTCGAAACAACCACGAAACGACCTCTCCATGTTCGGCATACGGAGCCGGTCGCATGTTCAAATCACAATTCGACGGCCCGCGGCCGGCTCGGGGATGCCACGCACAGGTCTCCCGCCGACCGCCTCTCCCCTCGTCGGCGATTCGACGACCGGATCTGCGCAACGAACCGACCCGGCGTTTCGGCTGGCCGAAAGCCCGAACAAGATTCGAGTTGTGCCGATGCAAGAAAACGG
>CBJMC01400__coassemble_1648_pt1 | contig 12064 bp, 8 predicted proteins | sample CBJMC01400__metabat2_low_PE_040 | metagenome-assembled genome bin CBJMC01400
TATAATTTATTATACAGCCCATTCATTCACACCGTTTATTCGTGTTATCTCCGAATATGCAATTCTCAGAGGGATCAAAAAAACTTGTCGGACGCCCCTTCCGTCCGAAGACCGCGCGTGCGCTCCCGACCCGGATCGCTTCGAAACGAACCGGAGCAGACGAATAAACGGCTGAACCGCCAGACAAACGAGCGGACGGATAAGCGGACGGCTGGCCCGGCAAATAAACGGCCCCGAAAGCAAACGGGCCGGCGGACAGGAGGGCGAACAGAGGAGCGGACGGATAAGCGGGCGGATGGCCCGGCAGGCGGACGGACCCGAAAGCAAACGGGCCGCCGCCCGTCCGCCTGCCCGAATGCCGGACATCCCCTCCGGCGCCCCGACACCCCGCATGCCGGCCGCACGGCGGAATCGTTTTCCAGCCGATTGCACAGCCGCAAAGTCCGCCGCGCAGAATTTAGAGGCAATAATGATGGATATTCGGCGTTAAATGATTACTTTTGCGGGAAATCACACGAGAAACCACATAATCATGCACCTCTACAAACGCTGGAACAACATCATCGGCTGGGTCGTATTCGCCGTCGCGGCGCTGACCTATCTGATGACGATGGAACCCTCGTCGAGCCTATGGGACTGCTCGGAGTTCATCGCCACCTCCTATAAACTCGAAGTCGGGCACCCGCCCGGGGCGCCGCTCTTCATGATACTGGCGCGGCTGGCGACTCTGCTGGCCCCCTCGACGCACTACGTGCCCCACATGGTCAACGCCATGAACTGCCTCGCTTCGGCATTCTGCATCCTCTTTCTGTTCTGGACGATCACCCACCTCGCCCGCCGTCTGGCGGAGCGCAACGGCATGGAGCTCTCCCCCGCAAACGCTTGGGGCATCCTCGGCGCCGGAGCCGTCGGAGCGCTGGCCTACACCTTCACCGACACGTTCTGGTTCTCGGCCGTCGAAGGCGAGGTCTACTCTCTGTCGTCGATGTTCACGGCGCTCGTGGTGTGGCTCATGCTCAAATGGGAGGAACAGGCCGACGAACCCCATTCCTCGCGCTGGATCGTGCTGATCGCCTATCTGATGGGACTGTCGATCGGCGTCCACATCCTCAACCTGCTGACGATCCCCGCACTGGTCTTCATCTACTACTTCCGCAAGACGGACCGGATTACGCTCAAAGGCGTAGTCTGCGCCACACTCGTCGCGGGCGCCATCCTGCTGGCCATCAACGGCATCATCATGCCCTACTCGGTCTACATCGGAGCGATGGTCGATGTCTTCTTCGTCAACGCGCTGGGGCTTCCGGTCAATTCGGGCATGACGGTCTTCGCACTGGCGCTCATCGGCGGTCTCGGATGGGCCTCGTGGGCGACCTACCGGCGCGGCAAAACGGTGTGGAACATCATCCTGCTCAGCACGACGATGATTCTGGTGGGCTACTCCTCCTACGCCTCCGTAACGATCCGCGCCGCGGCCAATCCCCCGATGAACAGCAACAACCCCGACAACCCCCACGCCCTGCTCTCGCTGCTCAACCGCGACCAGTACGGCGACCGCCCACTGCTCTACGGCGCCTACTACTCGGCCCCGCCCTCGGACTTCAAGTCCAAGACGCTCTACTATCTGGACGAAGACGGCAAGTATAAAAAAGCCTCCGTCCTCACGGGCATGGAGCACGACGCCGAATTCATGCACCTCTTCCCGCGCATGTGGAACTACAAGTTCTCCGACGAAGACTACAAGCCGTGGGCGGCCTACCGCACCCGCACCGAGGTGCTGCGCGACGAGAACGGCGAGATTCTCCGCGACCCGCAGGGGCGTCCCCAGCGCGGCGAAGTGCTCGACTTCGGCCGCAAGCGCATCTACACCACGGCCGACGGCGAGTCCTATGCGATCCTCGAACCGACCTTCGCCGAAAACCTCAACTATTTCTTCAACTACCAGCTCAGCTACATGTACTGGCGCTACTTCCTGTGGAATTTCGTCGGACGGCAGAGCGACATACAGCCGTCGAGGTCGCCCATCACCGACGGCAACTGGCTGTCGGGCATCCGGTGGATCGACGAGAAGTTCGTCGGTCCGCAGGAGAACCTTCCTCCCGAGGTGGCCGGCAACCGGGGACGCAACACCTACTACTTCCTGCCGTTCCTGCTGGGGCTCGTCGGCCTCGTCTACCAGCTCAACCGCGACCAGCGCAACTTCACGATCGTCATGTGGCTCTTCATCATGACGGGCATCGCGCTGGTGGTCTACTTCAACACCTCGCCGGCCGAACCCCGCGAACGCGACTACGTCTACGCCGGTTCGTTCTACGCCTTCGCCATCTGGATCGGCTTCGGCGTACTGGCCGTCAAGGCGCTGCTCGAAAAACTGTTCCGCCGCAGCACCCCGCTTCTGTCCGGAGCGGCTGCGCTCCTCTGTCTGGGCATTCCGACCCTTCTGGCGGCCCAGAACTGGGACGACCACGACCGTTCGCACCGCACCTTCGCGCGCGACATCGGTTGGAACTACCTCCAGTCGACGCTGCCCAACTCGATCATCCTCAACTACGGCGACAACGACACTTTCCCCTTGTGGTTCAATCAGGAGGTCGACGGCGTGCGCACCGACGTGCGGGTGATGAACACCTCCTACCTCGGCGGCGAGTGGTACATCGACGAGATGAAAACGCGGGCCAACGAAGCGGCTCCCGTGCCCTTCTCGCTGCCCAAAAGCAAATACACCTTCGTGAACGACTGGCTGCCCGTAACCGACGACATCAAACGCCCCGTGGACATTCGGGAGGTGATCGACTTCGTGGCGACGGACCACCCCGACAGCAAACGCATGCTCTCGAACGGGGAGCTGACCGACTTCATCCCCACGCGGCGGATCGCCCTGCCGGTCGACAAGGAGAACGCCGTCGCCTCGGGCATCGTCAAGGAGGCGGACCGCGATCTTATGGTCGACACGGTTTATCTGAACATCAACAAGTCCTCGCTCGACAAGAACGAACTGATGATTCTCGACATGCTGGCCAACTTCGAATGGAAGCGTCCCATCTACCTCACGCAGCCTTATATCTTTCAAGCGCTGGGTCTGCTCGACTACCTCCAGTTCGACGGCTACGCCTACCGCTTCGTGCCGATCCTCACGCCCGTCGACCGCCGGACGCTCGAAATCGGACGCATCGATCCCGACTACACGGCCCCGCTGCTGTTGGGCGAAGGGGAGCGGGGTTTCCGCTACGGGAATCTGGCCGATCCGCGCGTCTATGTCGACTACTTCATCCAGTACAATCTCGGGGCCTCCCGCTCCCGCGACGCCTTCGCCCGCACGGCCAAAGAACTGCTGCGCCGCGGCGAGACCGATCGGGCGGTCGAACTGCTCGATGCGGGCCTCGCCAAACTGCCCACGTCGCAGATCCGCTTCACGGAGTCCAACACCTATCCCTACATCGAGGCCTACTATGCCGCGGGAGCCATGAAGGCGGAGGGAGCCATCGAGAAAGGCGACGCGCTGATGCGGGAATATATCGACAATCTGATCGGTTATATCGAATATTACCTGCAATTCGAAGGGGTGCAGGCCGATATGGTGAACGATGTGATGCTCGACAAGTACGACATGCTGTGGAACCTCTACCACCTCGCGGCCTACGCCGGCCGCACGGAGATCGTCGCCGAGCTGAACGCCTATTTCCGGACGCTGGGCGCCTCCGACGCCGAACTCTACGACGTAGGCGACCGGACATCGGCCGACTCGCTCCGACCGGCTCCCCAACCCTGAGCGAGGGAAGACCGGCAGACGGCGTCGCAGGCCGCTCGAAAAGGGGCTGTCTGTCTAACAAGTCTGATTTCAACGATTTCACCCCTGCCAGAATTCATTCTGGCAGGGGTGATTTCCGATTTTCGGGACTTGTTAGACAAGCCCCTTTTTTCATTCGTACTGCTCATCGGGAACTTTCCCGGATGCGCAATTCTCAGAGGGTTGAAAAAACTTGTTAGACAGCCCCTTCCATACGTATGTTTCAAGGTTTTTTCCGAACCGGCACTTCTCAGGGGGGGGGCGAAAACTTGGCAGACAGTCGTCCTCCACATTTGCAGAAACGAAATCGCCCGCCGCGGTCGACGTCCCGCAGTCTCGCAACGTCGCACCGCAATCCCGGAATCGGACGCGCTCAGGAAGCCCGATCGGGATCGCCCGCTTCGGAACGCACGGCCCCGCCGCCGCTCGTCCGGCCGCCGTCGGCGTCTTTCGTATTTTTACCGCTGTACAGAAACCTCCGGATCTTCTGGGTCGGGGTTTTGATGAATTCGTCTTTCTCCTCCACGACCTCCGAGATACGCGAAAAGCGGTTGACTTTGGCATTCACGTAGTCCAAGATCTCCTTCTTGAGCTGCTCCATCCGGGCCTCCCACTCCTCTTTCTTCTCTTCCCACTCCTCGCGCCAGCCTTCAAACTTGGCTTCGAGCGCCTCGGTGTTGAAGTGTACGAGCGCCACGAGCCGCCCCTCCTGTTCGGTAACGATCGAATCGGAGATGTAGACGTGCGTATTGAGCACGCTCTCGATCTCCTCGGGATAGATATTCTCGCCGCTCGGCCCCACGATCATATTTTTCAGACGGCCCTTGATATAAAGCCACCCGTCCTTGTCGAATTCGCCCAAGTCGCCCGTGCGGAACCAACCGTCGGCCGTGAAGACCTCGGCCGTGGCTTCGGGATTCTTGTAATACCCGAGCATGACGCTGGGCGTGCGGGCCACGATCTCGCCCTGCCGCGTCGCGGGATTGACGTTTTCGAGCCGCAGTTCGACTCCCGGCGCCTGCGGTCCGGTCGATCCGAGACGCACCTGCGACGGCGCGGCGCCGGCCAGCAGCGGAGCGGTCTCCGTGAGACCGTAACCGATGGCATAAGGGATGCGGGCTTCGAGCAGGAACGCCTCCGTCCCGCGGTCGAGTTTCGCTCCGCCGATGCCGAGGAACCGCAGACGGCCTCCGAACACCTCCATGAGCTTACGGCCCGCTACGCGGTGGAGATAGCGGCGCATGAACCCTACCTTATAAAGCGTGCGCCAGAAACCGTTGGACCGGAACTTGGCGAGCACCTGATGTCGGTAGATTTTCTCGATAATGAGCGGCACGATCAACATCACCGTGGGTCTGACTCGCTTCAACACGGGCATCAGCACCGAAGCCGTAGGCGGACGGTCGAGGTAGACGACGCGGGCCCCCATCGAGAAGGGGTAGATCATGCCGATCGAACACTCGTAGGTGTGCGACAGCGGAAGCACCGACAGGAACACGTCGTCGGGCACGACGGGGAAGATCGACGAACTGAGCCCGACCTGCGCACACAGGGCCTTGTGGGTCAGCATCACCCCCTTGGGTTTCGAAGTGGTGCCCGACGTGTAGATGATGACCGCCAGATCGTCGGGCGCGGGCACATGCGTTCCGCCGGTTCGGGAGACCTTCTGCGAGATGATGCCGAGATTCTTGGTGCGGATCACGACATTGAGCGACTCGACCGTCCGTTTCGAAAGTTTGGTGAAGAGGCGGTCCGACACCAACAGCGCCTTGCATTCGGAATGGGCGATGATCCGGTCCAGCTCGTCGTCCGAAAAATCGGGCAGAATCGGTACGGCGACCATGCCGGCCGTCGTAACGGCGAAGTACGAAACACCCCAGTTGGGCATATTGCTGCTGAGCAGCGCCACTTTGTCGCCGGGCTCCAGACCGGCCGAAACGAGCATTTCCTGCACCTTGGCGATTCGCGCGCCGACCTCGGCATAGGTAACCTTTTCGCCGTCGCACATCTCGTATGCGACCTTGTTCGGGAACATCCGGACGCTGTGCCGGACGAGCTCGTAAAGCGTATCTATAGCCATATTGTTTTCCAATATTATCCGCTATCCGGAAATAACGGAGTCGCGGCAAAGGTACGAATTATACACCATAAAAACGTTACCTTTGTACCAAATTATTGTCATGATCCGGACCGAAGCTATCAAAAAATTCGCCGCGGAAGCGGGCTTCGACCTCTGCGGCGTGGCCTCATGCCGCCACTTCGCCGACAACGAAGCCCGCTTCCGCGACTGGCTCGCACGCGGCTATCAGTCGTCGCTGGGCTACCTCGAACGCAACCTCGACAAGCGGTTCGATCCGCGCCGTCTGGTCGAAGGAGCCGAGACGGCCGTGGTCTGCGCCGTAAGCTACAAAAACCGGTTCGGCGAGGGCTATCCCGACGGGTGCCGGACGAAGATCGCCTCCTATGCCTGCACGAAGGATTACCACACGACGATCAGACGCATGCTCGGCACGCTGTTCGACGCCCTGCGTACGGAATACCCCCGTCTCGGCGGACGCCTGTTCTGCGACACGGCGCCTGTGCTGGAAAAACAACTCGCCGTCGAAGCCGGTCTGGGATGGATCGGCCGCCAGTCGTTGCTCGTAACGCCCCGCTACGGCTCCTACGTGCTGCTGGGCGAACTGCTCCTCACGGACCGAGCGGACGCCTACGACCCTCCTTTCGAAGGATCGCGGTGCGGCCGCTGCCGCAACTGCATCGACAGTTGTCCGACAGGTGCGATCGTCGCACCCCGCACGATCGACACGGCACGCTGCATCTCCTGCCACACCATCGAGCGGGAACCCGCCGCTCCGATCGCCCTCCACGGCTGGATTTTCGGCTGCGACGAGTGCCTGAGCTGCTGTCCCTACAACCGAAAAGCGCCCATGCACTCCAATCCGGTATTCGACCCCCTTTTCGATCCGACGGCGCTGGACGCCGACGCTTGGACCGCGATGAGCTGCGGGGAGTTCGCGTCATGCTTCGGGGAAACCCCGCTCATGCGCAGCGGACTGGAGCGCATAAAGCGCAATGTAGCGGACGAAGGATAAACCGCGGCTGTCATCTCGGGTCCGACCTCCCATCCGGACCCATCCCCGAGCAAAAAACGGGCCGCAAGAGGCTGCGCGCCCGAATACGGCGTGCAGCCGACCGTTCCGCCTCTTCCGGAGCCGGGAAGCGGCCGGAAGGGTCCAGACGTTTTACGGACCCGTCCCACAAAAGTCCGGGGTGCCGGAGACCTTTTCGGCCGGCGCATCCGCACGGAACAGCATGGGGCGGGACGGGCCGCCGCGGCACAAAAAAAGAGGGCCGAAGCCCTCCTCTCACTGTCTGCGGCCGATCCGGTTATTTTTTCAGTTCGGCGAGCGCGGCCTTCGCAGGCTCCACGGCAGGTCCCGCGACCACCTTCTCGAATGCGGCGATGGCCTGCGGCTTCATCTCCTTGGCGTTGTATGCAGCGCCCAACGCAAGATATACATATCCCTTATCCTCGTCATTGGTCTGAGCAGCGGCCGCCTCTTCGCCCAGTTCGATCACCTTCGCATAGTCTTTCTTGTCGGCATAGGCCTGCAGACGGACCTTCTGCGCCGTGGGATTCACCGGATTCTTCGCAAGCAGCGCATCGGCCATAGCGATGATGCCGTCCGTATCGCCCGCCTGCTGCATCTTGGCCACCATGTTGTTGGTGTAGAGAGCCATCATCTCCACGGCCTTCGCGGCATCCTCGTCGTACTTGGGACCCTTCATGGCGGCAACGTTCTCGTAAACCTCCATTCCCTTTTCATACTGCGCCATGTCGTTGTTCGCCACGGCGAGTTCGCAGTAGCTCATCGCCAGATTGAGCGCCATATCCGTATTGCGGGGATTGGCCGCGTATCCTTTGGCGAAAATCTCGGCCGCCGCAGCATAATCCTTGCTGTTGAAGGCTTCGCCGCCCTGCACCTGATAGATGTTGGCCACCCAAGTGTTCGACTTCTGCATCTGGGTGTAGTCACCGTACAGATCGGCCAGTTCGGCCGACTTTTCGAAATTGGCCAGCGCCTCGTCGAAATTCTGGCTCTTGAAAGCCATGCCGCCCAACTGGAAGTAGCATTTGGGGAGTGTCGCCTTGGCCGTTGCGACCAGATCGGCGGCCTCGGGCGAGCCGGTGCCCTCGTCGATCAACTTCTGGAAGCTGGCGGCCGCAGCCGCGAAATTCTTGCTCGTGTAAGCGGTCGCCGCCTCGTTGTACAGCGCCGTGAAATCCTGCGCCGAGAGCGAAAGCGTCGCAAACAGCGCGATTGCGGATACAAAAAGTCTTTTCATTTTTCCTATTACGCTTTAATTTTTCAGGTTCGGATGCACCGCAAAGGCACATTGGACACAAAAGTAACGTTTTTTCGGATTTCCCCAAAATCTAAACGCGCAATTGCGCGAAAAAATTGTGCATGAGCTCCTCGCATTCGGCCCGCAAAACACCGCCCGCAGCGGACGCCTTCGGATGGAACACCGCCTCCGAATAGCGGCGGTAACCCTTCTTCGGATCGTCGGCGCCCCACACGATCCGCCCGATCTGGCTCCAGCCGATCGCTCCGGCGCACATGATGCAGGGCTCGACCGTTACGTAGAGCGTGCAATCCGCCAGATACTTGCCGCCGAGCGTCGCTGCGGCGGCGGTCAGGGCCTGCATCTCGGCATGCGCCGTGGGATCGGAGAGCGTCTCCACCAGATTGTGGCCGCGTCCCACGACGGCGCCGCCTGACACGACCACGGCCCCGATGGGCACCTCGCCCGCATCGAACGCCTTGCGGGCCTCGGCCAGCGCCAGCCGCATGAACCGTTCGTCGATCTCTTCGTTCCGTTCCATCATCGTCTTCCGTTCAAACAAAAACAGTGCAATCACGCCCCGCCTCCGGCATCGGGAGGCATCCGGAGCGGCCGTACACCGTGCGATTCCGCATCCGGTCCGCACGAAATCCGCACAAAAATAATACATTCCGGGGCAATACGCACTCTCCGACGGAATTTCCGGGCGAAGCGCGCCCTGCGGCACAACGCTTCCGGCGGACGGTCCGAAAGCCCGTCCGCCGGACCGCAGTCCGCTCCTCCGGCTCCGCACGAGCGCTCCGTCTTCCGCGCCCGCACGTCTGCGCCGGGAAATTCCGGTCGCTTCTCTCCCGCAGGTCGATCCGGGGCAGCGCAGCCGCCTTGATCCGCTCCAGATCGGCCAGCGATCTTATTTTCTCCATAGAAAAGTTTGCAATGTCGTCAGGTTCCGTTCATGTGCGTGGAAATCTTCTGCAAGTTAAGAAAATAATCCGGCCCGCAAAACAAAAACGAACCATTCCGACGCTTCGTTTCGAAAATAAGCCGCCTCCGGCCGCTTCATTATTGAAATTTTCGATATCGTCCCGCCGCCGCACTTGCCTCTCTTCCGATCCGTTTGCCACCGCGGACGGCCGTTCGTCCTCCGCCCCGGCTGCTCGGAACGGCACCGCCCGATAAAAAACCCGCGCCGGAGACGACGGATTCCCGAATTATTTCGTAATTTTGCGGGTTACGAAACAAAACGAAAATCAAACCGCTATAACAATTATGTACAGAACCCATACATGCGGCTGCCTCAGAGCCGGAAACGTGAACGAAACCGTCATCCTCGCCGGCTGGGTGCAGAAGGTGCGCAATCTCGGAGCCATGACCTTCATCGACCTGCGCGACCGCTACGGCCTCACGCAGGTGGTCGTCGAGGAGCACTCGCCCGCCGAGGTGCGCGAGACGGCTGCGACGCTGGGCCGCGAATACGTCGTGCAGGTTACGGGCCGCGTCGTCGAACGTTCGTCGAAAAATCCCAAGATGCCCACGGGCGACATCGAAGTGGCGGCCGAGCGGATCGTCGTCCTCAACGAAGCCCAGACCCCGCCCTTCACCATCGAGGAGGTCTCCGACGGCGGCGACGACCTGCGCATGAAATACCGCTACCTCGACCTGCGGCGTCCGCCTTTGCAGCGCAACATGATCCTGCGGCACAAGATGGCGCAGGAGATCCGCCGCTTCCTCGACGCGGAAGGGTTCCTCGAAATCGAAACCCCCTATCTGGTCGGGTCCACGCCCGAGGGTGCGCGCGACTTCGTCGTCCCGAGCCGCATGAACCCCAACCAGTTCTACGCCCTGCCCCAATCGCCGCAGACGCTCAAGCAACTGCTCATGGTAGCCGGTTACGACAGATATTTCCAGATCGTGCGCTGCTTCCGCGACGAGGATCTGCGCGCCGACCGCCAGCCCGAGTTCACGCAGATCGACTGCGAGATGTCGTTCGTCGAGCAGGAGGACGTGCTCGAAATCTTCGAACGCTGGGCCAAGCACATGTTCCGCGAAGTGATGGGCATCGAATTCGCCGAACCGCTGCGCCGCATGCCGTGGATCGAGGCGATGGAGAAGTACGGCTCGGACAAGCCCGACCTGCGTTTCGGCATGGAGTTCGCCGACCTCACGGACCTCGCCCGCGGCCACGGATTCTCCGTCTTCGACGACGCGCAGTACGTCGTCGGCTTCGCCGCCCCGGGCTGCGCCTGCTACACGCGCAAGCAGATCGACGCCCTCACCGACTACGTGAAGCGCCCGCAGGTGGGGGCCAAAGGGCTCGTCTGGATCCGCATGGAGGCCGACGGCAGCATCAAATCCTCCGTCGACAAGTTCTACACGCCCGACGAGGTGCGCGCCATGGCCGTCCGCTGCGGCGCCGGGGCCGGTGATCTGGTCCTCGTCCTCTGCGGCCCCAAGTTCAAGGCGCTCGCGCAGCTCTGCGCCCTGCGCCTCGAAGTGGCCCAGCAGCTCGGCCTGCGCGACCCGAAGCGGTTCGCGCCGCTCTGGATCGTGGATTTCCCGATGTTCGAGTGGGACGACGAGACGCAGCGCTTCTACGCCATGCACCACCCCTTCACCTCGCCCAAACCCGAGGACGTGCAATACCTCGAAAGCGACCCGGGCCGCGTGCGGGCCAACGCCTACGACTTCGTCTGCAACGGCACCGAGATCGGAGGAGGCTCGATCCGCATCCACGACGCCGCGCTCCAAGCCCGCATCTTCAAGGCGCTGGGCTTCACGCCCGAACGGGCGCAGGAGCAGTTCGGCTTCCTGATGAACGCCTTCAAGTTCGGCGCCCCGCCCCACGGCGGTCTGGCCTTCGGGTTCGACCGTCTGTGCTCGCTCTTCGGCGGCGCGGAGTCGATCCGCGACTACATCGCCTTTCCGAAGAACAACGCCGGCCGCGACGTGATGCTCGACGCTCCGTCGGCCATCGACCGATCGCAGCTCGACGAGTTGCGTCTCTCGCTGGTGAAACCCGAATAACACGACGAAGGCGAACCGTGAGACGACGCCTTTCCGCATCGAAAGGCATCGTCTCACGCCCTCCCCCGAGAGCAATCGCCGCCCTAAGGCACTCCATCAATAAGGAATAAAGACATGATCCGACTCAACGTTTTCGTCCGCACGACGGACGAACATCGCAACGAATTCGTCCGGCTGGCCCGCGAACTGGTCGCCGCTTCGCTCCGAGACGCAGGATGCGTGGCCTACGATCTATTCGAAAGCGCCACACGTGCCGACGTGCTGATGATTTGCGAAACATGCCGCGACGCCGAGGCGCTCGACGCTCACCGGCAGGCTCCCCATTTTCTCCGCATCGTTCCGCGCCTGCGCGAATTGGGCGAAATGAAGACCGAACGGTTCGCTTTTTAGCCGCCGCGCCCCCGCTTCGGCCGAATCCGGTCGCATGCAGTCTCGCGGAAACGGGTCCTGCTTAGGGATGAAGCCCGCTCCGGCCGGAGCGAAAAAAGGTTTCGGCGCACGGAGCTGCATGATTTTTGCGGTTCGCGGGAAACCCGCGGGAAAATCTCGACCTTCGGTTGCGTCTCAGATGCTTCCGCCCGGCAAAACCGAATTCATTTGCTTTTGCACCCGACTTATTCGTACCTTTGACTGCGTCTTAGATACTCCCGCCCGGCAAAATCAAATAAATTTGCTTTTGCTCTCGACTTATTCGTATCTTTGACTCCCGATAACTCCGATGCCTATGTCCGCTCCGCTCGCAGAACGCCTCCGCCCAAAAACGCTCGACCAATACATCGGCCAGTCGCATCTGGTCGGTCCGAACGGCGTATTCCGCAAATTCTTCGAAACGGGCAACGTGCCCTCGTTCATCCTCTGGGGTCCTCCGGGCGTGGGCAAGACCACCCTCGCGAAGATCGTCGCCAC
>CBJMC01400__coassemble_1660_pt1 | contig 11956 bp, 10 predicted proteins | sample CBJMC01400__metabat2_low_PE_040 | metagenome-assembled genome bin CBJMC01400
TACCACATACACGTCCTTCAGGTTGCGGCCCAGCTGATCGTAGTCGAGACCGTAGCCGACGATGAATTCGTTGCCGATCTCCATCGCACGGTACTCCACCGGCACCGTCTTCGAATAGGAGGCCGGTTTGAAGAAGAGCGTACAGACGGAGATGCTCGCAGGCTTGCGCGATTCGAGGTCGCGGACCATATGCTCGATGCTCTCGCCCGTGTCGACGATATCCTCGACGATGATTACATGACGGCCTTCGATGCTGTTATTCAGACCGATCAGGCTGCGCACGTCGCCTGTCGTGCACGTACCGCAGTACGAGGCCAGCTTCACGAACGAAAGTTCGCAGTCGAACTCGATCTTTTTCATCAGGTCGCTCATGAACATGAACGAACCGTTGAGCACTCCGATGAAAAGCGGCAGCTGTTTGTCCCTGTAATCGGCATTGATCCGCTCCGCGACGGCCGCCACGGCACTGTCGATCTGCGCAGCGGGAATCATCACCCGAAACGTCTTGTCGTGGAGTCGAATGACATTCTTCATCATATTCGGTTCGGTTTTGGTTATTGGTGCAAAAATAACGAATTGCGCGCAAGAAACGCATGTTCCGCACAAATTTATTCGCTCCGATCCGCTGTTTCGTCCGTCGTCGCAGCCTCGTGCGCACCGTGGCATCGCCGGAAAGGGCACGCCGGCACTCCCCGGTCCGACGACGCACCGCACGCATCGGGACGCCCCTTTGCCGCCCGGCCGCCGTATCGGCATAACGGCAGGATGAAAGGACGACAGAACAAATTGAAGGATGGAGGGATGGTCCTCTCCCGGCACGCCGGTCTCCCGCACTTCCGCCTCCGAATATCCGGCGCAGCGCCCCCGATCCGTCGTCCGTGTCCCAAAAAAGAGACGCCCCTTCTCCACAACTCTCCGATGACGCGAACGCCCTGTCGAAACGATTTTCCGGCAGGGCGAAATCGCAAAAACGAAACCGGCCGCGCAACCGGTTCCTCCGCTTCCCCCGCTAAACGAGCCCGGAGAAGCCCATGAAAGCCATGGCGAGGATACCCGCCGTGATGAGCGCGACCGGCACACCGCGGAACGCCTCCGGCACATCCTCGAATTCGAGCCGTTCGCGGATACCGGCGAACAACACCAGCGCCAACCCGAACCCGAGGGCCGTAGCCACCGAATAGGTTACGCTCTGCAACAGATCGAACTCCTTCTGGATCATGAGAATCGCTACGCCCAGCACGGCACAGTTGGTCGTGATAAGCGGCAGAAAGATGCCGAGCGCTTGGTAGAGCGAAGGAGAAACTTTCTTGAGGATGATCTCCACCATCTGCACGAGCGCCGCGATGACGAGGATGAAAACGATCGTCTGCATGTATTCGATGTGCAGCGGCACGAGCACATACGTCTGGATCAGCCACGCCACCACCGAGGCGATGGCCATGACGAACGTTACGGCGGCTCCCATGCCGAGCGACGTTTCGACCTTCGACGAGACACCGAGGAAGGGACAGATGCCGAGGAACTGCGCCAGCACGACATTGTTGACGAAGATGGCGCCTATGATGATCGCGAAATACGAAAGCTCCATATCTATTTCTTGGCTAATTTGTTGAAAAGCACCATCAGATATCCCAGCACGATGAAGGCGCCCGGGGCCAGTACGAACGTCAGCGGCATGTAGCTCAGTTCGTTGCCCGCGGCATCCAGATAGGTCAGGTGCAGCGGATAACCGAAGATGGCGCCGCTGCCGAGCACCTCGCGCACAGCACCGATCACCGTCAGCGAGAGCGTGAATCCGAGGCCGATGCCCAATCCGTCGAGCGCCGCGTCGAAGGCTCCGTGCTTCGACGCGAACGCCTCGGCACGGCCGAGGATGATGCAGTTGACCACGATCAGCGGAATGAAGACGCCCAGCGCGGCATAGAGTACCGGCACGAAAGCCTGCATGAGCATCTGGATGATCGTAACGAACGAAGCGATCACGACGATGAAGGCCGGAATGCGCACCTTGTCGGGAATCAGGTTCTTGATGAGCGAAATCACGATGTTCGACAGGATCAGCACGGCCATCGTCGCCAGCCCCATGCCCATGCCGTTCACGGCCGAAGTGGTCGTACCGAGCGTCGGGCACATGCCCAGCACCAGCACGAATGTCGGATTGTTGCGGACGATGCCGCTCAGAATCAATTGAAATTTACTCATTACCGTCTCCTTTCCGAGCCCCGGGCTCCTTGTCCGCCGCGAAGCCGTCCGCCTCACGAGCGTTTCTGTTCACGATACGGCTCCCCGCCTCCCGGTCCCGGACATTTGTACGGTCGCCGACACGGCCTCTGCGGTCCGCCACGCTGTCCGGCGTCCGGTTCGCAGCGCCCGATGCTTCGTCCGCATGATCCGCATTTTCGCCGGACGCAGCCGTGGCGCCCGTAGCAGCGTCCGTCTCTGCCGTTCGGACCGTCGCACCGGAAACGGTGTCGGTCGGCTCCGTCGAGTTCCCCGCCGCCCGGGCAGCCGCGGATGCGGCATCCGTGCGATCGCCCGTCTGCACCGTTGCGCCCGAAGCGGCGTCCGTTGCACCCGAAGCCACGTCCGTGGGTACCGTTCCGGTCGCTACGCTCCGGTAGGCCATCCACGCACGGTTGACCGCATCGCAATAGGCCCGCGACGAGATCGTCGCCGCCGTCAGCGCATCCACGTCGCCGCCGTCCTTGACCACGGCGAGCCGACCGTCGACGAGCCGCATCGTTTCGAGCCGCTTGCCCCGTATGCTTCCGAGCAGCGGATTGTCCTCGTCGGCCATCTTGGTGCCGAGGCCCGGCGTTTCGTTCTGCTCCAACACGTCGATATTCACGACCTCGCCGTCGGGCGCAAAACCGACCATCATGCGGATCATGCCGCTGAAGCCGTTCTTGGTCGCCGTCTGCACGGCATAACCCGCGACGTCGCCCGCCGCATCCGTCGCCGTATAGACCGTGATAGGCAGGCCGTCGATCGTCAGCGAATCGGTTACGGTCGTCTCGAAGGGCGGCAGCACCTTGTTGAGCGCCTCGACCACTGCGGCGGCTTTCGCACGGGCGATCGGCTCCTCGGTGATCCGGTTCACGACACCGACGCCGGCCGAGGTGATGAGCGTGATCGTAAAGAGCACCGCCACCATATTAAAAAGCGTACTTTTCATCCTTGCGCCCTCCTTTGTCTTACGCCGAAGCGGCGGGGTTTGACATATTTGTTAATCAGAGGGACCGCGGCGTTCATGATGAGGATCGCAAAGGACATGCCCTCGGGATAGGCCCCCCAAAGGCGGATGCACATCGTGAGCGCACCGATGCCCGCGGCATAGATCACCCCTCCGCGGACCGTCATCGGCGAAGTCGAATAGTCCGTCGCCATGAAGATCGCGCCGAGCATCGCTCCGCCCGCCAGCAGGTGAAAGAGCGGGAATTCCCACAGTGCCGCCCCCGTCCAACCGCGTCCGAGCGCTGCGAAGAAGGCGAAAAGGGCCATCGAAACGAAGATCACGACCGGAATATGCCACGTGATGACCCGGCGCCAGAGGAGGTAGAGGAAACCCAGCAGAAGCGCCGCGGCCGCCACCTCGCCCATCGAACCCGCGACGTTGCCGATGAAGAGGTCCGGAAGATTCGCGCCTGCGAACAGGGGACTGTATTTCATCGCCGCCAGCGGCGTGGCGCCCGTGAAGGCATCCGTAGCGAACGAGGTCATCTGCACGGGATAGGCCACCAGAAGAAAGACGCGGCCCACGAGCGCGGGATTGAAGGGATTCTTGCCCAGACCGCCGAAGGTCATCTTCGCTACGGCGATCGCAACGAACGCCCCGACCGCGACGATCCACCACGGAATCGAGACGGGCAGGTTGAAAGCCAGCAGAACGCCCGTTACGGCCGCCGAAAGATTGCCCACGGTACAGGGACCTTTGACCAGAAACCGCTGGATCAGGAACTCGAAGAGCACGCAGCACGCCACCGACAGCAGGGTGAGCAGCAGCACGCTCCAGCCGAACACCCATGTCGAGACCGCCAGTGCAGGCAGCAGCGCCGCCAGCACGTCGCGCATGATCGACTGCGTGGACTGCGACGACTGCACATGGGGCGCGGGAGCGACAATCAGTTTGTTTGCCATATCATAAGTCGGTTTACGTTTACTTTTTGGGAGTGTTGGCCGCCGCACGGGCACGGAGAATGCCCATCACGGTCTGCTTGCCCAGACGGATCCAGTCGAGCAGCGGCAGATAGGCCGGACACGACGCCGAGCAGCAGCCGCACTCGATGCACGAGGCGATGTCGCCCGCTTCGAGTGTCTCCCAACCCCGCTTCTGCGCCATCTTCGACAACAGGTAGGGTTCGAGCCCCATCGGGCAGGCTGCCACGCACCGAGCGCACTTGATGCAATTCGACGAAGTGCGGCGTTCGGCATCCGCACCGCCGAGGATCGTGATGCCCGAACACCCCTTCGTTACGGGAGCCTCGGGATTGGACATCGCACGCCCCATCATCGGACCGCCGTTCACGATCTTGCAGTCGCCATCGGGCAGGCCGCCGGCGGCCTCGATCAACGCCGATACGGGCGTCCCCAAGCGTACAAGCAGATTCTTAGGTTCTTTCAGACCTTTGCCGGTGATCGTTACGACACGTTCGACGAGCGGTTTGTTCTTCTGCACGGCCTCGTACACCGCCACCGCGGTCGAAGCGTTGCACACGACAACCCCCACGTCGATCGGAAGCGCCGGCGGAAGAGGCACCTCACGGCCCGTCAGGGCTGCGATGAGCTGTTTCTCGCCCCCCTGCGGGTACTTCACCTTCAGCGGCACGACCTCCACCCCGTCGTATTCCGCGGCCAAACGCGCGAGACGGGCGATGGCGTCGGGTTTGTTGTTTTCGATGCCGATCGAAGCCTTCCGCACTCCGAGGGCCCGCATCAGGATCGTAACGCCCACGAGCAGCTCCTCGCTCCGTTCGAGCATCACGCGGTGATCCGACGTGAGATAGGGTTCGCATTCGACGCCGTTGACGACGAGCCGCTCGGCCTTTCGGCTCGGAGGCACCGCGAGTTTCACATGCGTGGGGAACGTGGCGCCCCCCATGCCGACGACGCCCGCCGCCTTGATCTTAGCGACGATCTCCTGCGGCGCGAGCGTACACTCTTTCACGATCGTATCCGCGAGGTCGATGCCCGCGGCCCACTCGTCGCCCTCGCGGCGGATCGTGATCGCCGCCTGACGCAATCCCTGCCCGTTGACGGCCATGTCCACGGCCGTAACGGTACCTGAAACGGAGGCGTGTATGTCGGCCGACACGAAACCCGCAGCTTCGGCGATGAGCTGGCCTGCCAGCACCTTGTCGCCTTTGGCGACCTTGGCCTTGGCCGGTGCGCCGATGTGCTGCGCAAGCGGGATCGTAACCACCTCGGGAAGCGGCAGCGCCTCGATGGCACGGCCGCGGCTCAGCTTGCAATCCGACGGATGGATGCCGCCTTTCGGGAATGTCTTCATAGCTTTTTTCCTGATTTAAGGTTTACGATTTCGCATCCGGAACGGAAGCGGAAGAGATGGTCGTCTCATCGGCAACGGCGGCCGGACGATCGACATTCGCCCCATGTGCTCCCGACGCAGATACCGCGCCGGAAGCCGGGGCTGCCGCAGATTCGGCCGGTTCCGGGGGAAGCGGGGAGGCGGCCGGTGCGGAGGGACGTGCCGCAGGTCCAAAGACGCCCGGCGCGGAGGCAGGCGCCGAAGTTTCGGTCGCACGTACGGCAAAAGCAGCCGGCGATCCGGATTCTGCAGATGCCGCTGGAGGTGCGGGAACCGCAGAGGAAGCCGCCGATCGGCCCGCAGAGGCGGGTTTCGGTTCCCGCGGCAGCGGCTCCATGTTTTCGAGCACGATCGCTCCCGTGGGACATTCGTTCACGCATTTGCGGCAAAGCTTGCACTTCTGAGGGTCGATATAAGCGAGGTTGTTTTCGAGGGTGATGGCCCCGAACGGGCAGACTTTCACACATTTGCCGCAGCCGATGCAACCCGCTTTGCAAGCCTTCATCACCACGGCGCCCTTGTCGTGCGAAACGCACGCGACATACACCGCCCTGTTCTTGGGCCATTTTTTTCGCAATTCGATGATTTTCTTCGGACAAGCCTTCACGCAGGCCCCGCAGGCCGTACAGCGATCCGGATCGACCGCGGGAAGTCCGGTCGCTGGGTCGATGCGGATGGCGCCGAACGCGCAGACCTCCACGCAGTCTCCGTAGCCCAGACACCCGAACGAACAACCCGTCTGGCCGACATAGAGCGTTGCCGCCACGGCGCACGAGCGCGCTCCGTCGTATACGTTCGTACGGGGCCGCTTGGTGCAACTGCCGCCGCACCGCACCGTCGCCACCTGCGCTTCCTTCTCGGGAGCGGCCTTGCCCAGATAGTCGGCGACCGCACGCATGCAGGCCGCACCTCCCACAGGACAGTAGAGGGCCGAAATGTCGTCCCGCTTCACCAGTGCGTCGGCCATGCCGCGGCAGCCGGCGAAACCGCAGCCGCCGCAGTTGGCGCCGGGCAGCATCTTCTCCACCTCGTCGATGCGCGGGTCTTCGTCGACCTTGAATTTCCGGGCCACGAAGTAGAGCACGACTGCCGAAAGGATACCCAACGCGCAGAGCGTCAGAACCGTAAATAGCAATACTTCCATTATCGTCTCGTTATTGTAAAATGTATCGTGTGTTCGATCCGATGTCTGAAGAGCCACAGCGCGAAGTAGTAAAGCCCCACTCCGAACAGCGAAACAAGGGCGCCGAGCCCCTCGCTCCAACCCAGCACGCGCAGCGTAAGGACCAACAGAAGCGCCAGCACGGCCAGAGCCCCCACGTAAGCCAGCATCACCGCTCGGGCTCCGATGCCGCGCCGCACGCCGACCGCCACCTCGTCTCCGGCAGCATAACGGGCCGCATCCGGCGTCTGCACTTCGACGATCTTTTCCCGGGCTTCGCCCATCCCGCATGCCTCGCGTGCACGACACGTACCGCAGGCATCCGCAGCGGCGATCCTCACGTATACGCGGTCGGCCGCCGTCCGCACCACGACCCCGCTATGTTCGACGAGTTTCGCCACACTTCTCTAATCGCCGTATTTATTCGTGAGGGGCATCAGCCGCTCGTGTCCGAAGGCGCAGGTCGAGAGGCGCAGCACGGGCGGAAACTGATAGCGTTTCTTCTCGTTGCGCATAATCATCGCATGGATCTTCTCCACGACCTCCGAATCGAAACCGGCGTTGACGATCTCCTCGCGGTGCTGTCCCTCCTCGATCATCCGGAACAGGATGGCGTCCACCACCTCGTAGGGCGGCAGGATGTCGCTGTCCTTCTGGTCCGGATGCAGTTCCGACGAAGGCTCCTTGTCGAGAATGCTGTCCGGGATCACATTGCCGCGGGTGCGGTTGATGTAGCGCGCCAGATCGTACATTTCGGTTTTGTAGAGATCGCCCGTCGGGCTGAACGCCCCGGCCGTGTCGCCGTAAAGCGTGCAGAGGCCGAGCGCATTCTCGCTTTTGTTCGACGAGTTGAGCAGCACGTAGCCCGTCTTGTTCTGCAGAGCCATGAGCAGGATGGTCCGGATACGTGTCTGGATGTTCTCCTCCGTGGCATCGAAATCCGTGCCGCCGATCACGGGTTTGAGCGTATCGGTTACGCTCGTATAGATTTCGTTGATGGGGATGACGTTGAATTCGATTCCGAGATTTTCGGCCAGCGTCTTGGCGTCCTCGACCGAACGGTCCGGCGAAAAGTGCGACGGCATGAGCAGGGCACGGACGTTTTCGCGCCCCAGCGCAGCCACCGCGAGACAGGCGACTACCGCCGAGTCGATGCCGCCCGAAAGACCGATGGAGGCCTTGCGGTAGTCGTTCTTGAGGTAGAAATCGCGCAGACCGCACACGGCCGCCTCGTAGACGAGGCGCGTCCGGTCGCCGGCGGTCGGAATGGGAACCGCCTGCACGGCGGCTTCGGTATCGAAAATCTGAAAATCCTCTTCGAAATTCTTCATCATCAGACACAAATCGCCTCTGCGGTCGAAGGCGCCCGACGTGCCGTCGTAAACGATCTCGGTCGAACCGCCCACATGGTTCACCAGCACGAGGTTCTTGCCCTCGACGAACGCGATGCGGCGCATCATTTCGTAGCGGTAGGTCATCATCCCCCGGCCGTAGCGGCGGGCATTGATCGAAACGATGGTCTCCACCGACCGGTCGCAGTCGTGCACGCGGCTCAGGTCGTCGCCCACGACGATCGCGCACTTATGGCCCTTGATCGTGGCGTATTCATAGCCTTTCGACGGTACGAGAAAACCCATCTCGCGGCGGGCGGTGATGTATTTCTTTCCGACGTAACGGAGCACCTTCCGGTCCTCGATCAGCGCCGCGGCGCTGACCGTACCGTCGGATGTGAGGAGCGGGAGGCCGACGATGGCAGCGATGCCGTCGCAGCAGGAGGCGATTTCCACAAGGGCGTCTTCGCACAGTTCGAGGAAGGTCGTTTTGCGCAGCAGGTCGAATGCGGGGGTACCGCTGACGGCCTGTTCTGCGAAAATCACGAGGTCGGCATGTCGCGCCTTGGCTTTCTGGACGGCACCGATGATCTTCGAGGTATTGCCGTCGATGTCGCCGACCGTGTAGTTTAACTGAGCAATTGCTATCTTCATCTATCGTGAATTAAGACTCCGAATATATGATTTCGCAAATATAACAATAAAATCGCAATTATCAGCGTGAAGAAAGGGGTAATTTTGCCTTTTCCGACTGCGGGAACCCGTGCGGAACGAGGGGCCGGAGCCCCCTCCGGATGACTCTTCCGAAAAGGGTGTGCGACCGGACCTCGCATCCGGTCATCGACAAACCGAAATCCGTCCCCGGCACGGGACGGCGGCCGGCATCACGATCCCGTCAAGCCGCAAGCCACACACGGCACAGGCGGCAGCGGACATGGGCCGTCCACGGAGATGAATCCGCACGCTTTCATGGCACAAAACGGCGGCAGGCAGTCCGCCGCTCCGCCGCAGGCGACGGACTGCACATGTCGCGGCGCTGCCGCAGGCAACTGAGAGCCGGAAGCGCAAAACGAAAGAGCTGCAGGCGAATCGTGCGGAAAACAGGTCGGCAGGACCGCTACGGACGACAGACCATGCAGGCGGACACGATCCGCCGCGCCCGGCGGTACTTCCGTTCCGGCCCTGTCGCAAGCCGCTCTCCGAAACGATCCGTCCGGCGGACCGACGGCCGGCTCATACGACAAAAACGCCCCGAAGACCGTTTTGAAGCGGTCTTCGGGGCATCGTGGCTATGGGAATGCTACTCCTCGGCCGAATCGGGATCGGCCACGAGGATGCGTCCGCAGTATTCGCAGATAATCACCTTCTTGCCCTGACGAATATCCACCTGACGCTGGGGCGGGATGCGGTTGAAACACCCACCGCAAGCATCGCGTTTCACCGTAACGACGGCCAGTCCGTTGCGCACGTTGCGGCGGATGCGATCGTAGGCCGCCAGCAGACGGTCGTCGATTTTCGACTTGGCGCGTTCGGCCTGAGCGGTATACTCCTCGACCTGAGGCGCGGTCTCCGCTTCGATGCCTTCGAGTTCGGCTTTCTTGGCGGACAAGTCGATCGCACGCTCCTTCATCGCGCTGTCGGCCTCCTCGTATTGGGCTTTCTTGCCCTTGACCGCCGCGGCATACTCCTTGAGACGTTTCTCGGCCAGTTCGATCTCCAACTCCTGATACTCGATCTCCTTGTTGATGGCATCGAACTCGCGGTTGTTGCGGACGTTGTTCTGCTGCTCCTTATAGTTCGCAATCATGATCTTCGCCTGATCGACTTCACGCTTGCGCTGTTTGGTGAGGGTGTTGAGCTCCTCGATCTCGGCATTGATGTTGTCGATACGGGTCTTCAAACCGGTCAGTTCGTCTTCGAGGTCCTGCACCTCAAGCGGCAGTTCACCTTTTACCTTGTTGATCTCGTCGATTTTGCTGTCGATCTTCTGCAGATCGTAGAGCGCCAGAATCTTCTCCTGCATCGAATAGTCAACTTCGGCTGTCTTTTTCTGTGTCGCCATATATTGTCTTGAATGTTTAGACTTAAACCATATAGTGTACCGGATTGCGGGAGGCTTCGCTCCTGCGAACCGCAAAGGTACGTAAATTTTTCGACAAAACGTCAAATAAAAGTTCGATTGCGCAATATTCGCTTTCGAAATGTCCGATGTCGGCCACGACGAATGCTCCGTCGGGGGTCATGAAGTCGTTGTACTTGAGGTCGGACGTAACGTAAAGGTCCGCGCCCGCGCAGCGTGCCGCGCCGATGAGCGACGCACCGGCCCCCGTGCAGACGGCCACCCGCCTCACGGGCCGATCCCCCAGAGCGCTGTGGCGCACGACCCGGGCCCCCGTCCGCTCCATGACACGGCGCAGAAACGCCTCGGCCGGCATCGCTTCGCACAGTTCGCCGACTACGCCGAACCCCGCGTCGGGCACTCCCGAAGGCGACGGCTCCAGCACGCGGAGCTCCCCGACGCCCACGAGCGACGCCAGACGCCAGCTCATGCCGTGCGGAGTGCTGTCGAGGTTGGTATGGCAGGCATAAAGCGCGATGCCGGAGCGGATGGCTCGTTCCACGCATCGCTGCACGCAGTCCGCCGAGTTGAACCGTTTGAGGGGATGGAACACGATCGGATGGTGTGTGATGACAAGTCCGCAGCCTTCCCGCTCGGCCTCGTCGAGCACGGCTTCGGTTACGTCGACCGCCAGCAGAGCGCGGTTCACCTCCGAATCCGGCCGCCCCACGACAAGCCCCGCATTGTCGTACGACTCTTGGAGGGCGAGCGGTGCGAACCGCTCGATTACATCGGTTATCTGTTTTATTTTCATAGCAATATCGTTTCTAACAATGGTTTTCATTTCCGCGACCGCACTCCTGCGGCCCCTCGCCGTTCACCGCCCCGTGTCGCAGAGCACTCCCTGCCGTCTTCGACGCCTTGTCCGCGCCGCGACAAAGCCTCCGCCCCCGGCCCTTCGCCGGGCAGCAAACCCGGTTTACCGGATATACGCTCTCTTACAGCAGCTTTCGGCGGGACTGTGCAGGCCGGAACGGTCCGCCGCATCCTCCGCTTCGGCCGCAGTCCGCAAGCCGGAGCAAAATCCGTCCGGCGCCGGCCCGCCCAGCTCCCGTCCCGACGCCCCTCGCAATCGACCGCCGCTCCCGCTGCGTTTCCTCCGGACTGCCGAAATACGGTCGAGGGTCGCCGTCCGTTCGGATCGCGCACCTCTCGTCCGGCCCTTTTCCCGGCCGCACGCAACGATTGCTCACGACCCGTACGATCCTACAGGTGCCGCCCCCCGATTCCGGTTCCAAGCCCGACGCTCCCCTGCGACCGACCGCCGCTCCCGCCGTTTCTCCTCTGCCCCCCGAAGCAGCTCCGAGCCCGCAGCCGGCCGGTCCGACCCGATTTCCATCCGCCGACGCCGCGGCCCGGTCCGGCCTTCACGAAAAAAAGTCAGAACAACGATTGTTCGTAAAACGCGAAAAGCTCCTTGCTTTCCGCCGCCTCCTTCTTGCGACGGGCACGGCGGAGTTTCCTCGCGCCGGTATCCACGCCCTCGTCCGCACCGTCCTCCGGCGTCTCATCGTCCGGCCGAGCAGCGCTACCCGCGAGTCGCACCACCGCTTTGGTACGCCTCGCCGGCTTCGGAGCGGCCGCTGCGGCAACGTCCCGCGCACCGTCCGCCGCCTCGCCGACGACGATCTCCCCGTCGTCCGCCTTCAGCTCTTCGCGCACCTCTTCGAGCAGGGCGCGGACCCGCTGCAAGCGTTCGAGCAGTTCCAAATCCCGGTCGGCACCCGCCTCGGGTCTCTTGCGCCGAAGGGCTTTCCTCGCCCCTTCGAGCGTCATCCCCTGCTCTTTGACCAGATGGT
>CBJMC01400__coassemble_1669_pt1 | contig 11926 bp, 7 predicted proteins | sample CBJMC01400__metabat2_low_PE_040 | metagenome-assembled genome bin CBJMC01400
CGAACTTGTCCTGCTTGAAAGTTAAGAAACGGATGATGCGCTCGTCGCGGCGGTACTGCGTTTCGAGCGCGTCGACGAGCGAACCCTCGCCCGTAAACTCCATGAGGAAATAGAATCCGGTGGTCTTCTTCTGAATGGGATAGGCGAGCTTCTTCAGGCCCCACGCCTCCCTGTTCACGATCTGACCGCCGTTCTCGGTGATGACACCTTGGAATTTGTCAGCGACCTCCTGCACCTGTGCATCCGACAGGACGGGCGTAACAATGAAAACGGTTTCGTAATTGTTCATGACTTTAATCGGTTAATTATTCCCCGAGGGGAGCGCAAATATACGGATTTTTTCGCAATCCGCAATCCGTGCGACGTTTTTTTCTAATTCGCGGCCTCTTTTTCCGGAAAGCCCTGCGCCCGGAGGCGGATCTCCGAGCCGTCGGGCGTTACGAGAAACGCTCCGGATGCCTCGTCGGTGATGTGGCCGATCACATCGACCAGCCCCAGACGCATCACCCGCTCCCGCACCGCGAGCGGCACGGTGAAGAGCAGTTCGTAGTCCTCGCCGCCGTTGAGCGCCGCGATCACCGGATCGGTGTGCATCTCCTCGGCCAGCACCGAGGTCTGGCGGGCGATCGGGATGCGGTCCAGATAGATGCGCGCACCGCACTTCGAAGCCTTGCAGATCTGGAGCAGGTCGCCGGACAGACCGTCCGACAGGTCGATCATCGACGTGGGCACGATTCCCTCCTCCGCGAGCGCCTCGACGACATCCGTCCGCGGACGCGGCTTGAGGTACTTCTCCAGCAGGTATTCGTATCCGGCGAACTGCGGCTCGGGGTTCTCCGCATCGCCCAGCACGCGCTTCTCGCGTTCGAGCAGCCGCAGTCCCATGTAGGCGGCGCCGAGGTTGCCCGTGATGCAGATCAGGTCGTGCTTGCGCGCGCCCGAACGATAGACCACCCGGTCGCGCGCGGCCGCCCCGACGGCCGTGATGCCGAGCACGAGGCCCGTCATCGAAGCCTTCGTATCGCCGCCCACGAGGTCGAGCCGCTGCTCGCGGCATGCAAAGGCGATCCCCTCGTAGAGGTCGTCGAGCGCCTCGACCGGGAGCTTCGACGAAAGACCGAGCGAGACAACGATCTGCTCGGGGGTGCCGTTCATGGCGAGGATGTCGCTCACGCCGGCCGTTACGGCCTTGTATCCCAAGTGCTTGAGCGGAAAATAGGTCAGATCGAAATCGACCCCTTCGTAGAGCGTGTCCGTCGAGCAGAGCACCACCTCGCCCTCGGCCGGTGCGATCACGGCCGCATCGTCGCCCACGCCGGCCACGGTCGACGGGTTGCCCTTGCCGAAAGCGCGTGTCAGCCGGTCGATCAGACCGAACTCGCCCAGCTCGGCGATCTCCGTGCGTTTCTTATTCTCCATGAGTTTCGGATTTTTCACAAAATTAGGCGAAATCCCTTGTTTCCGCAAAAAATAACGTAAATTTGTATCACGAATCATAAAAACGATCTGAAACATGGTTAACATCGTCTTATTCGGCGCACCGGGCTGCGGCAAAGGCACGCAGGCCCAACGGCTGAAAGAGCACTACGGCATCCATCATGTCTCCACCGGCGAAGTGATCCGAGGCGAAATCGCCCGCGGCACGGAGCTGGGCAAACGCATGGAGTCCTACATCAGGGAGGGTAAGCTGGCCCCCGACGAAATCGTCATCGACATGATCGCCAACTACGTGGCCGAACACAAGGAGGCGAAAGGCTGCATCTTCGACGGTTTTCCGCGCACGACGAGGCAGGCCGAGGAGTTCGACCGGATTCTGGCCGGGCACGGGCTGAAGGTGGATCTGATGGTCGACATCCACGTGCCGGAGGAGGAGCTGGTGAAACGCATCCTGCTCCGCGGCAAGGATTCGGGCCGCGCGGACGATGCTTCGGAGGAGGTGATCCGCGGCCGTATCGAAGTCTACCGCCGGCAGACGCAGGTCGTCGCCGACTTCTACGCCAAACAGGACAAGTATGCCGACGTCGACGGAGTGGGTTCGATGGACGAGGTCTTCGACCGCATCCGCGCGGTGATCGACCGGAAATTATAGAGCCTGCACCGCCCTCATCCTGCTGCTCGCGGCTGGATGCGGACGCGGGATGCAGGCGGGCACGGGATGCGGACGGGCACTCGCATTGCGCATGAAATGCCGTATGAAATGCCGCACGAAACGCCGGCGCCGGCTTCGCTGCCGGCAGGAGAGGTTGTCTGACGAGTTCAGACAGCCTCTTTTCGTTCGCACCGCCGTTTCGTTCGGCATACGCGATTCCCGAAGGAGGAAATCCTGTCGGGCAGCCCTTTCTCATCAGAACGGGGGGGGAAAGGCAGAACGGTCGGAACTGGGGAGCGGCGGAAAAAGGGGGAGCCGTAGGGGCGAAGGCCGGACAGAAACGGCCCGCGGCCGGAACGGCACCGAGCGGGAACGGGACGAACAGAAACGGCCCGCGCGCCACAGAGGGCGGCGGACCGTCGTTCGGCCGGCATGCGCAGGGGATTTACCGCTCCGCGACCCGCTGCCGCGGGGTGTTGTCGGGCACCACGGGCGAATCGTCCTCCAGCTCTTCGAGCAGCATGTCCGTAACGAGCAGACCCGTCTCGACGCCGTCCGTGTAGTGGAGATCGTCGTACTTATTATAAATGTAGTTGCTGACCGCCACCGAATAGGTCCGGCCCTCCGTGAGTTCCGGGAAACGGACATCCACGGCGTCGCGGCCGTCCGTAACGATCGTATAGGGCGTCGTCGAATAGAGGTCGATGCGATGCGCCTCCTTCGTATTCACCGGGTCGTTGTACTTCGAAAGGATCATCCGGCGCATCTGCTCGGGCGTCATCCGCAGCGTGCAGATCTCCGTCCCGAAGGGTTCGAGGTCGAAGAGGGTCGACAGCGCCACCTCGCCCGCGGGGATGCTGTCCAGACGCACGCCCCCGATGTGGTAGAAAGCCACGTCCGTATCGGTCTCGTCGGCCATGAGGTCCGTCAGCCAGTTCGCTATTCCGGTCTGCACGGCGGTCTGCGCGAAGGTGCCCACGGGTTTGCGGAGGTCGGGATTCGCGTAGTAGCGCTCCACCATGCCGGCGTACTCGGGATCGGGCCGGTATGCGTCCAGCGGAACCAGCCGGAAATCGACGCCCGCGACCTCGTGTCCGCGCAGGCGGACGGTCGTTACGCCGATGTTGCGCAGGTTCTTGCCCGTCTGCGTGAGCAGCGTGCCGTTCACCTCCTCGTCGATCTCCTCGTGGCTGTGGCCGCCGATCACCACGTCGTAGGCGGTCTCGGCGGCAAGCAGTTCGCGGTCGTGCGTCGACCCCATGTGCGAGAGGAGCACCAGCACGTCGCAACGGTCGGCGATCGAGGCGAAGCGGCGGGCCATCCGCTGCGGATCGGGGAAGGAGAGCCCGCGGAAGACGGCCTCCTGTCCGGCCGGATGGCCGTCGCCCTCGTAGTTGGTAACCACGCCGACGAAGCCGACCTTCACCCCGTGTTTCTTCACGACGACGCAGGGCTCAGGCTGCGGCACGGCCGTCGTATCGCTGAGGAGGTTGGCGCAGACGACCGGGAACTCCGCGAAGCGGAGCATGTCGCCCAGCACCCCCTGTCCGGGGTCGAACTCGTGGTTACCCACCGTCGCCGCGTCGTACCCGAGACGGTTCATCAGTTCGAGGATCGGACGACGGCCCTCGGCCATGTCGACGTAGGCGTTGCCCGTCCAGCGGTCGCCCGCGTCGACCAGAAAGACGATCCGGGCCGTGTCGCGGCAGGCCTCCACGGCCGCGGCCAGTTGCGGAAAGCGTTCGATCCGGGCATGGATGTCGTTCGTCGAGAGCAGGACGACGGTACGCTCGCGGGGAGCGCAGGCCGCGAGAAGCGCGAGGGCGCAGAACAGTCCGAAACGTATTGTCTTTTTCATAGATCCGCTTAAAATCTTTTACCGAATGTCAAAGTTACGAAGAAAATCGTTATCTTTACACACCATTATCCGGAAAATCTTATGTCCGACACCATTGAAGTCGTATGCGACAACATCGGCGGCACGATCGAGGTCGCCATGGGCACCACGCTGCGCGAAGTCGAACAGCGGCTCGGCATCGCGGGGCCCCGGCCTTTTCTGGCAGCCTATGTGAACAACCGCATCAAGGAACTCGACTACAAAATATATACCCCCGTTACGCTGCGCTTCGTGGACATCACCTCGTTCGAGGGCATCCGCGTCTATCAGCGCACGTCGTGGTTCATCCTCCAGAAGGCGGCGCGCGAGCTCTTTCCCGGGCATACGCTCCACATCCGGCACTCGATGGGTACGAGCGGTTTCTACTGCGAACTGGAGGGGATCGACGAATTCACGCGCGCCGACGCCGACGCGCTCCGGGAGCGCATGCAGCGGATCGTCGAACGCGACCTGCCCATCGAACGCACGAAGGCGCTCACCTCGGAGGTGCGCGCCATCTACGAGGCGCAGGGCCTCGACGACAAGGTGGCGCTCATCGACACCCGTCCGCGCCTGTACAGCAAGCTCTACACCCTCGACGGGCTGGCCGGCTACTTCTACGGTTCGCTGGCCCCCTCGACGGGCTATGTCCGTCTGTTCGGCATCGAGCCCTACTACAACGGATTCTACCTCGCCCTGCCCCAGCGAACGGACCCCGACCGGCTGAACATGCGCATCCATCAGGAGAAGATGTTCGGCATCTTCCAAGAGTACCAGTCGTGGGTGCGGATCATGGGCGTGCCGACCGTGGGCGCCATCAACGCCAAGGTGCTCGCCGGCGACGGCGGAGGACTCGTAAAAATAGCCGAGGCGTTCCACGAACGCAAGTTCGCATGGGTGGCCGATTCGATCCTCGAAGCCAACCTCTCGCGCGGAGTGCGCACGGTGCTGATCTCGGGCCCCTCGTCGAGCGGCAAGACCACCTCGGCCATGCGGCTCGGGATTCAGTTGGGCGTGCTGGGGCTCAAACCCGTGCTCATCTCGCTCGACGACTACTTCGTCGACCGCGAAAAGACCCCGAAGGACGAAAACGGCGAATACGACTACGAAGCGCTCGAAGCCATCGACCTCGGGCTGTTCAACGACCATCTGCACCGCCTCATGCAGGGCCGGAGCGTCGACATCCCGCGCTACGACTTCATAACGGGCAAACGCCAGTGGCACCGCAACCCGCTGACGCTCGACGAACGCTCGATCCTCATCGTCGAAGGCATCCACGGACTGAACCCCGCGCTGACGCCGAGCATCCCCGACCGGCTCAAGTTCAAGATCTACATCTCGTGCTTCACCTCCGTGGCGATGGACAACGTCTCGCGCATCGCCACCACGGACAACCGGCTGCTGCGCCGCCTCACGCGCGACTACACGCAGCGGGGCGCCGACGCGCTCCAGACCCTCTCGCGCTGGGCGAGCGTGCGGCGCGGCGAGGAGAAGCACATATTCCCCTTTCAGGAGAACGCCGACGTGATGCTCAACTCGTCGCTCTTCTACGAAATCTCGGTCCTGCGCAACTTCGCCGAACCCATCCTGCGCGAAGTGCCCGACACGGTCCCCGAATACGACGAGGCGCGCCGCATGCTCGCCTTCCTCGACAACTTCATCCCGATCGGACCCGAGGAAATTCCGCCCACGTCGGTGCTCCGCGAGTTCATCGGCGGCAGCAGCTTCCGCTACTGAAACAATGACTAACCAAATAACAAACCACAGAAACGCAATGTTCGACAAATTCACTACGCGCCACATCGGCGTGAGCCGCGAAAGCGACCTGAAAGCCATGCTGGAGACCATCGGCGTCGGATCGGTCGAGGAACTGATCGCACAGGTGATCCCGCAGTCCATCCGTCTGAAGAAACCCATCGCGCTGCCCGCGGAGGGCATGAGCGAATACGAGTACGCGGCGCACATCCGTTCGCTGGCCGAGCGCAACCGCTGCCTGCGGTCGTTCATCGGCATGGGATACTACCCCAATGCCGTGCCGGCCGCCGTCGTGCGCAACGTCTTCGAGAACCCCGCATGGTACACCTCCTATACGCCCTATCAGGCCGAAATCTCGCAGGGCCGCCTCGAAGCGCTCCTGAACTTCCAGACGGCCGTGATCTCGCTCACGGGCATGCAGATCGGCAACTGCTCGCTACTGGACGAAGGGACCGCCGCGGCCGAGGCGATGCTCATGATGTTCGCCCTGCGCTCGCGCGAGGCGGTCAGGGAGGGGCGCTGCCAGCTCTTCGTCGACCGCAACCTCTTCCCGCAGACGCTCGACGTGCTGCTCACGCGCAGCGAACCCTTCGGGATCGAACTGATCGTCGACGACTACGACCAGTACGAATTCACGGGCAAGGAGTTCGGCGCCGTCGTGCAGTATCCCGCCGCCGACGGCCATGTGCGCGACTACGCCGCCTTCGCCGCGGCCGCTCACGCCAAGGGGGCGCTCGTTACGGCCGTGGCGGACCTGCTGTCGCTCGCGCTGCTGAAGGCGCCGGGCGAATGGGGCGCCGACATCGCCGTGGGTTCGAGCCAGCGCCTCGGCACGCCGATGGGCTTCGGAGGACCCAGCGCCGGCTACATGACCACGCGCGAAGCCTACAAACGCAACATGCCGGGCCGCATCATCGGCGTCTCGGTGGACCGTCTGGGCCGCAAAGCGCTGCGCATGTCGCTCCAGATGCGCGAACAGCACATCAAACGCGAGAAGGCCACGTCGAACATCTGCACCGCCTCGGCGCTGATGGCCTCGATGACGGGCTTCTACTGCGTCTACAACGGTCCCGAGGGACTCAGGCGGGCGGCCGAAACCGCCCACGGAGCGGCCGCGGCCGTGGCCCGCGGGCTCGAAGCGCTCGACTACAAACTGGCGCACCGCAGCTTCTTCGACACGCTCGAAGTCGAGGCCGAGGCGGCCGTGATCCAGTCGCTCGCGCTCGAAAGCGGCATCAACTTCCACTACCCCTCGGAGGGCCGCGTGCGCATGTCGTTCGACGAAGTTACCACGCCGGCCGAGGTCGACGAGGTGATCCGCATCTTCGCCGAGGCCAAGGGCCGCAAGCCCAAGGCCGCGAAAGGCCCGGCCGAAGAGGCGATCCCCGCCGAGCTGCGCCGCACGAGCGCCTATCTGACGGAGCCGGTGTTCAACACCTACCGCTGCGAGAGCGACCTGATGCGCTACATCAAGCGCCTCGAACTGCGCGACATCTCGCTCGCCAACTCGATGATCTCGCTCGGCTCGTGCACGATGAAACTCAACGCCGCCTCGGAGATGCTGCCCCTCTCGCTGGCCGGATTCCAGAACATGCACCCCTTCGCTCCGGCCGATCAGGCCGAGGGCTACCTGCAGCTGATCGCCGAACTGGAGAAGGATCTGGCGGCCATCACGGGCTTCGCCGCCTGCTCGCTCCAGCCCAACTCGGGCGCCGCGGGCGAGTACACGGGGCTGATGGTGATCCGCGCCTACCACCAGAGCCGCGGGCAGGGCTACCGCAACATCGTGCTGATCCCCGCCTCGGCGCACGGCACGAACCCCGCCTCGGCGGCGATGGCCGGCATGAAGATCGTAACGGTAGCGTGCGACGACAAGGGCAACATCGACGTCGGAGACCTCAAGGCCAAGGCGCAGGAGCACAGCTCGGAGCTGGCCGGCATGATGATTACGTACCCCTCGACGCACGGCGTCTTCGAGAGCCGCATCCGCGAGATCGTCGACGCGGTGCACGACGCGGGCGGACAGGTCTACATGGACGGCGCCAACATGAACGCACAGGTGGGGCTCACGAACCCGGGATACATCGGCGCCGACGTCTGCCACCTCAACCTGCACAAGACCTTCGCCATGCCGCACGGCGGCGGCGGGCCGGGCGTGGGTCCGATCTGCGTGGCGGAGCACCTCCGCGCGTTCCTGCCGTCGCACCCGATCGTCCCGACGGGCGGCGAAGAGGGCATCACGGCCGTGGCATCGGCTCCGTGGGGCTCGGCGATGCTGCTGCCGATCACCTACGGCTACATCAAGATGCTGGGCGCCGACGGGCTGCGCCGCTGCACCGAAATGGCCATCGTCAACGCCAACTACATGTCGGCGGCGCTCCGCGGCGAGTACCGCACCTACTACTCGGGCGAGACGGGCCGCGTGGGCCACGAAATGATCCTCGACCTGACGAACTTCAAGCACGACTACAACATCGACTGCGGCGACATCGCCCGCCGGCTGATGGACTACGGATTCCACGCCCCGACGCTCTCGTTCCCCGTGCACGAGACGCTGATGGTCGAACCCACCGAGTCGGAGCCGAAGGCCGAAATGGACCGCTTCATCGCAGCTCTGGTGCAGATCAAACGCGAGTGCGAGGCCGCCGCCGGGCAGACGGACAACGTGGTGGCGAACGCCCCGCACACGGCCCCGGAGCTCTGCGGAGAGTGGACCCATCCCTACTCGCGCGAGGAGGCCGCCTTCCCGCTCGAATGGATCCGCGAGGCGAAGTTCTTCCCCTACGTGTCGAAGATCGACAACGGCTACGGCGACCGCAACCTCTGCTGCCGCAACACGGACTGAAAAGTTCGCGGACACAGGCCGAAACCACAATCGGGGGGGGGACTGTCCGACAAGTTTTTTTAACCCCTGAGAATTGCGTATTCGGAAAAAGTTCACGAATAGCAGTACGGATAAAACGGGGCTGTCTAAAATTCGTTAGACAGCCCCGTTTCTATTTTTACCGCTCTTCGGGATTTTACCCGGACAGGCAATTCCCAAGCGGGGGGGGGAGAGTTGCAGGACGGCTTCTTCCCTACCGGTCCGGCGCATGTCTTCGGCGCGCCCTTTTCTGCGTTGCGAACTCCCGGACGGGCGGCCGGGCGGCTGTCGATTTGCGCCTCCGTGCGACCGTGTCCCGCATGGCGGGATGCGTCTTTTGCTTCGTACGAAGGTGCTTCAGGGACGGCCGAAGTCGGAAAAGGGCGCCCCGCCGTCCGAACGCTCGAAACGGGCGACTTTCGGGCGGGGCGTGTGCCCCGCCCGCGTTTTTCGTCGCTGTCAGTCCGGCGGATTCGGGGATGCCTTTCCCGGCGTTCGTCCGCTCTTCGGGGAACTTCGAGCAGGGAAATAAGGTGCGAAATCGAAGAAACATGCGGTTCGCCGCCGCCGAAGGGTACGAAGGGATCGTTCCGTCGTGCGACCGGCATCGCTCGGGCGATGGCGGCAGGATGCCGGCACGGGGCAAGCAGTAGCAGAGCGGGGGGGGGGAGAAAAGCGAGCGAGGGAGAAGGGAAAACGCGGACAAGCCCGCTGTTTTCGGCAGCCGCCCCGAAATACGGGTCAGATTATTCCCTCCGATTTGCGAAAACCCGCGGGAAAAATCCTACCTTTGCAAAACTTAATTTCTTAACACAGCAAATTCGCATGAAAGTAGAACAGAACAAAATGGTCGGCGTGGACTACAAGCTCACCGTAGACGGCCAAATCGCAGACCGGTCGCGCCCGGGAGAGCCCCTCGAATTCATCTTCGGGACAGGCATGCTGCTGCCCAAATTCGAAGAGGCTATCCTCGGCAAGGAGGTAGGCGAGAAGGTCTCGTTCACGCTCGATCCCAAGGACGGCTACGGAGAACGGATCGCCGAGGCCGAGGTGGATCTGCCGAAAGAGATATTCATGGTGGACGGCAAACTGACCGAAGAGATCCTCTTCGTCGGTTCGCAGGTGCCCATGAGCGACAATCAGGGCAACCGCATGATGGGCATCGTCAAGGAGGTCGGCGACCAAACCGTCAAGATGGACTTCAACCACCCGATGGCCGGCAAGACGCTCAACTTCGACGTCGAGGTGGTGTCGGTGCGCGACGTAACGCCCGAAGATTTGCAGGGCGGATGCGGATGCGGCGACTGCGGCGGCGGATGCGAGGGCGGATGCGGCGGCCACGACGAGGGCCACTGCAACTGCCACTGATCGTCCGGAGACGGCGAGGGGCTGTCCAACGGGTTTCGGGCAGCCTCTCTGCTTCATTCGCACCGCCATCCGGGACTTTCCAGAACAACCATTCCCACAAGGACGGGTAGGGAGACGGTTTGTCGGAGAACCTCCTTTTCCAATCCGGCAGTGCGTTCCGGCCGTTTTCGCGGCCGCACGACGGGACGGTATGCCGAGACCGCACGAAGGGTTTGCACACCGGACAGTACGCCAAGAATGCATGCCGGAACTACATGCCGGGGCAATACGCCGGGACCGCACGACGCGGTCGGCGAGGAAAGTGCGAGAGAGGGCTTCGCTCCCGGCACCGAAACCGCAAAAACACCTCTGAGCCTTGATTTCAGTCCGTCAATATCTCTTCTCGGTCGGCAACTCCCGCGGCCTGACGCGCACGCTGGGCCGGATCGACGTATGCCGCGACGCCGACGGCCGGATGTGCTACCGCGCGGGAAACAGCGCCGTGGTGTTCAAAATCCGCCGCGGCGGTGCATGTTACGCCCTGCGCTGCTACACGCGCAAAACGCGCAACCTCGAAGCCGTCTACGGACCCAAGCTGCTGCGCGGCGAACTCTTCGTCTACCGCGACGACCGGCAGGGCGAATGGACCGACGTGGTGGTCGACCGCTGGGTCGAGGGCCAAACGCTCCACGAGCGGATCGCAGCGGCCGACCGCGCGGAGTTCGCACGTCTGGCCGAAGCGTTCGACCGGCTCGCCGCCGCCATGACGGCCGACGACTGCGCCCACGGCGACCTGAAACCCGAGAACATCGTCGTCCGGCCCGACGGCACGCTCCGCCTCATCGACTTCGACGCCTCGTTCCTGCCCGCGTTCGCCGGCACGGAGAGTCCCGAGCTGGGCACGGCAGCGTTCCAGCATCCGGCCCGCACGACGGCGGATTTCGACGCCCGGCTCGACGACTTCCCCGCCGCGCTGATCTCCACGGCCCTCCACGCACTCGCCTGCGATCCCACGCTGCGCGAACGCTACGACACGCAGGACACGCTCCTGATCGACCCGCACCGTCTGCCGGCCGACGAGGCGCTGCGCGAAATACTCGCACTCTTCGAACGACAGGGCATGGCCCTCTCCTACCGCATCGCCCGCCTTCTGCTCTCGCCCGGCTACCGGCTGCCCGGACTGCCCGAGCTGTTCGCCCGTGCCGTCCGAACCGGTGCGGCATACGGCACGGCACACGCGGCTGCGGCACGGCCGCAGAATCGGTCGCAGAAGGCTCCGTGCACGGCACACGGTGAGCGGAACAGCCGGTCCGGCGGGGACGGGGCCGTCGGTGTCGGCGAAGTGCTGAACACCTCAGACATCCCCTTCCGGACGGAGACCGACGAAGACACCCTATGCGCCGCACACGGTGAACGGAACAGCCGGTCCGGCGGGGACGGAGCCGTCGGTGTCGGCGAGGCGCCGGACGCCCTATGCGACACGGAAGCCCCGTCCGAGCGGTCGACCGCGCCCCTCGTCCCGCCGGACACAGCCGGAACGGAGGGCTTGCGGTGTGCTCCGTCCGAAGCCGCGCCACCCGCCGAAGCGCCCGAGCTCTTCGTCGAACACGGTCTCTGGGGATACCGCGATCTCCGAACGGGCGAAACGATGATTCCGCCCCTATACGACTGCGGATTCGACTTCACCGAGGGGCTGGCCGCCGTACGACTGGGGCGCACATGGCATTTCATCGACACCGACGGACACACCGTGATTCGCTGTCCGGGGTGCGAAGCCGTCAAACCGTTCCGAGACGGAAAGGCCCGTATCCTCCGCGGCGGACGCATCTCGGAAATCGACCGCGACGGGCACGAAACACCGCCTGCGGATTACGTCGCAGAGGACGTCTGCTGATGCGGGCCGCAACGGGTCCGGCCGCAAACCGCCCGCCGGACCGTTCGACACGCGGGCGGAACGGACGGGCTGTGCGGATGCGGACCGGACGAACCCGGGGCC
>CBJMC01400__coassemble_1701_pt1 | contig 11681 bp, 9 predicted proteins | sample CBJMC01400__metabat2_low_PE_040 | metagenome-assembled genome bin CBJMC01400
CCCTACGCGCGTCTTGTCCGGATAGTAGACGCCCCCGATGTAGTTGCCCTGCAGCATGGGACCCGAATAGCCCTCCTCGAAGTTGGCACGGCCTCCCATGACGCCGTTGCCCAGTGCGAAAAGCGATTCGGAGGATTTGACCCGCGCCGGATCGAAACGATCCTCGATGATCTTCCAGTCATCGGTTTGAATAAATCGCTCGGTATACATAGTTTCTTCCATAAAAAATGATTCATATTTCAAGGTTCGTGCAGCCTCCTAATCCGAATTCCGCCGTTCCCCCCTCCCCGTCGGACCGGCAACCGCCGCACGCCGCACGGAACGGCGGCGGATCGCGGATCCCTGCGCATTGCCGGAGCCGGGGGGGGGCAGTGCGGAAGTCCGCCGTCCGATGCGGTCCGAAAGCGATCGTCCCGGACCGTCCCGCGACACCGAATCGGCTCGCCACGCGCGCCTTACCGCGACGAAGCCCCCGATACGGGCTCCCCGAGAACAGTCCCCCCCCGAAAAAGACGGGGCCGCACACACGGGACCTCTCCGAGACGAGCTCCCCGAAACGGGACATTGCTCAAAACGAGGTCCCCGAAAAACGAATTCTTCCCGCGGAGAGCTCCACAGGACGGCCGCCCCCGAAAAACGAGGTTTTCCCAAGACGAACGCTCAGGACGAGGCTTTCCCAAAACGAGCTTCCATCCCGAACCGCCTCCGAGACGAAGCCCTTCGAGACGGGGCAATCCGCCCGCATGCAGCGATTCGCGGTTCCGTCCCTCCCCGCTCTCCCGTCCCGACACGCTGCCGGGAAACCGCAGCCCGCGCTGCGGCCGTGCGAGAATGCGCTCCGCACTGCATGCAGACCGAAGGCCGCACGCGAACTGCGGCCGAACGGAGTCGGCGCACGAAAAGTCCGCCCTCCGCTCAGTCGACCGCGGCGGCCAGACGGTCGAAGGTGAAGCCCTCGAATCCCGCGATCCGCAGCGTGGCCGCCGCCAGCGCCGGGCTCGGGCCTACGCCCACCGAACGCATACCGGCCCGCGCAGCCGCTTCGATGCCGGCCGCGGCATCCTCGAAGACGACGCATGCGGCAGGCACCTCCCCGGCCAGTTCCGCCCCGCGGACGAACACCTCGGGATCGGGCTTGGCACGCGCGACGAGCGTGCCGTCCACCACCGCATCGAAGAGCGGCCGCAGTCCGCAGCGGTCGAGAATCGTGCCCGCATTCTTCGATGCGGAGCCGAGCACGATTTTCACGCCCCGCGCGTGCAATTCGCCGAGAAACGGCCGCACGCCCGGAAGCACGTCGTCCGGCGTCATGCGGCCGACGAACTCCAGATAACGGTCATTCTTTCGGGCGGCCATGCGCTCCCGCTCCTCCGGCGCGAAACGCCCGGCGAATCCGCCCGCCTCCAATACGATGTCGAGCGACGCCATGCGGCTCACCCCCTTGGTCGCCTCGCCCGCGGCGGGCGTCAGCTCGAATCCCAAACTACGGGCCAGCTCGGCCCACGCGAGAAAATGGTACCGCGCCGTGTCGACCACCACGCCGTCCAGATCGAATATACAACAACGAATCATAACTTCGAAACATTGAATTCTTTGCTTTCCCCTCCCCGTTCTTCCGCCCCGGCAACTTCGGGCGAATCCGGATCGCTCCCGGTTCGTCGGAACGAATCTTTTTATCATCGGGCAAAACCGGCCTTCCGCTCTTCGAATCGAAGCCGGGTTCTTGGGAGCCGTGCGAGCCGGAGCTTCCGCAGGCGGCGGCCCGCCCTTCCGGGGGCGTGCGCCGCGAGCTGCGATCCCGTTCTTCCGTCGCCCAAAGAGGGATTCGGAGAACGTCTTTTTCTTCGTACCTTCCGATGCCGAAAAACAATCCGAAAGCGACTTAGGGTTTTCCCTCGCTCCCCAGCTCCTTTCCTCGCCCCCCGAAGCCGCCCGAATGCCGGCAGCGGCCCTACCGCCGGCCCGCCTTCCGATCCGGGCGCCCCTTCGCAGAGGCCATCCCCTTGCCTGCCGTTTTCGGTCCGGCGGGTCCCAAGACGCCTTTCCCGACGCATCCGGACGATGCAGCGCCGTCGGCGAACCGCTCTCATCCCCCCCCTTGCAAAACGGACATAAAAAAACTCACGATGCGAACAGCAGGGCATAAGACCGGAGCGAAAACGGATGCGAAAAACGGAGGCCGCTCATTCAAGCCCAACCCGCGCAATCGACCGCTTCAGCCGGCCGGGCAAACTTCCGCGCAGTTTTCCGCCTTGCGAAGGGCTTTACCTGCGCGACGCTCGGCTCCCCGCCTCGCCCTTGCGCGGCGAAGAGCGCCGAAAACCCGCTTCGCCCGCACGGCAGGCGCCGGTCTTACCTTTCGGCCCTCAGAAAGCACGGGAAAAGATCGAAAAAAAGGCCGAATCCCCTTCTCCGTTTCCCGCCTCGGAAGAGCCCGGAACGGCTTCCGGCTCCGCACCCGGCCGAACGGAACGGCCCTTTCCTTTTCATGCCCCCCATTTCGGGCACAGACGAAACACCATGCCGGCGGTTCGCCGCACCCGCAGCGGACCGCTACTCCCAGAGCCTCTCCGGATAGCGCCCCTCGCCGATCATCCGTCGAAGAGCCGCCACGAGCGCGGGTTTGTCCTCCTTGTAGGTTACGCCGTACCACTGTGCGTCCGACCGCAGCACGCGCACCTCGACCGTTCCCCGGTCGATGAGCCGATTGACCATCGAGGGGATGTAGCACTCGGCCCCGAGGTCGGCGGCATGTTCGCTGAGAAACGCACGGAAATACTCGGCCGAGTACGAAAAATAGTCGGGCGTGAAGCCGAACAGATTCATCGACACCGGCGTCGCGGGCGCCAGCTCCTCGTCGGCTCCGCCGTCGCGGTAGACGATCCGCCCGTCCGCCGCGCGTTCGATCCGCGTGCGTTCGACCATGCCCGCCAGATTGCCCGCGGCATCGACCGTGCAGATCCCGCGCGAAACGGTCCCGTTCTCCGAGAGCGTCTTCTCCAGATCGTAGGCCACCATACAATATTTATTTCGGCTGCCGTCGAGTGTGCGCAAACAGTCGGCCATCGTCCGGAAGGCTTCGGCCCCGTAGAAATCGTCAGCGTTCACCACGGCGAACGGCACGTCGATCCGCTCCGCGGCCATCATCACGGCGTGGTTCGTCCCCCACGGCTTCACACGCCCCTCGGGCACGGCGAACCCTTCGGGCAGAGAATCGAGCTCCTGATAGACGTACTCGACCTCGATCCGCCCGCCGAACCGTGCGGCGTTGAACACCTCCTCGAACTCGGCGGCGAACGAGCGGCGGATGACGAAGACCACCCGACCGAAGCCGGCGCGCACGGCGTCGTAGACCGAATAGTCGATGATAGCCTCGTTGGCGGGGCCCACGCCGTCCATCTGCTTCAGCGAGCCGTAGCGCGACCCCATGCCGGCGGCGAGGACCAATAATGCAGGTTTCATCATAATATCTCGAATTTTCTTCGACCACTTTTCCGTCCCGGCGACCGGCGAGGGAGCCCCCTCGCACCCGGCTCACCGGAACGGCTGCGTTGTTTCATTCGTTTGAGAACCGACGGCAAAGGTAAAATTTTCGGAGCGAAGCGACAAGGTTTTCCGCAAAATAGTTACCTTTGTACGCTTTGATCCGCAACCGATGAAATTCCTGAAATCCATATCCCGCTGGCGGCGCGAGCTGTTCCGCAAACGCCGCCTCAGCCTGCGCGATGCGAGCGACGGCGCCGAGGAGTGGCACATCCACCTCTCGCCCGCGGGCGCATTCGCGGCGTTCGTGTCGTTCGCGCTGCTGCTCTTCATCCTCATTCTCGTCCTCGCGGCCTACACCCCCGTGCTGGAGTTTCTGCCGGGCTACCGCACCGAAGCCACCCGCACGCGCGAAGCGCTGATGCGCGACGCGATGCGTCTCGACTCGATGGAACGGATGATGAACGACATGATGACCTACAACGAGCATATCGCCCTCATCATGGAGGGCAAGACCCCGGTGGTGCGGTCGCTCCGAGCCTCCGACAGCGCACGGCTCGACAAGACGCTCGTCCCGCCTTCGCGCGCGGATTCGCTGCTGCGTGCGCAAATGGAGGGCGACGGCCCCTACGGCCTCGGAGCCGAAGGCTCGCGGCGCGAGATGCGCGAAGCCATCGGCATGATAACACCCGTGGAAGGGATCCTGACCGAAGGTTTCGACATCAAGCAGGGCCGGCTGGGCATCCGGATCGCCGCCGCGGCCGGCGCCGGCGTCTCGGCGATCGGGAACGGCACGGTGGTGCTGAGCCTCTGGACGCCGGAGGAGGGACATGTCGTGCAGATCCAGCATCCGGACAATCTGCTTTCGGTCTACAAACACCTCTCGCAGTCGCTCGTCTCCCCGGGCCAGACCGTGCGCAGCAGCGAGGTGATCGGCTATGCGGCCGCGCCCGATGCGGACAGAAGCGAAGAGACCCGGCTTTTCGAATTCGAACTCTGGAACGACGGCAAACCCGTCGACCCGGAGGGTTATATCGTCTTTTGACCCATGAAACAACGACTCGCCATTCTCGGCTCCACGGGGTCGATCGGCATGCAGACGCTCGACGTCGTGCGCGAAAACCCCGACCGTTTCGAAGTCCGCGTCCTCACGGCGGCCCGCAACTGGCAGCGCCTCGCGCAGCAGGCCCGCGCATGCGACGCCGACGCCGCGGTGATCGCCGACGAACGCTGCTACGGCCCGCTGCGCGAAGCGCTGGCCGACACCGACATCAAGGTCTACGCCGGGACGGACGCCGTGGCACAGGTGGCCGCCGCGGGCGACACGGACACGGTTGTGAACGCACTGGTGGGCTATGCGGGGCTCGCCCCCACGGTCGCGGCGCTCGACAAGGGCAAGAAGCTGGCCCTCGCCAACAAGGAGTCGCTCGTCGTGGGCGGACAGTATGTCATGCGGCTCGCGGCCGAGCGCCGGGCGCCGATTCTGCCCGTCGACTCGGAGCACTCGGCCATCTTCCAGTGCCTCATGGGCGAACGGGCTCCGGTGCGGCGGCTGATCGTTACCTGCTCGGGCGGTTCGCTGCGCGACCTGCCGCGCGAGGCGCTGGCGGACGTTACGCCCGAACAGGCGCTCCGCCACCCGCAGTGGGAAATGGGCGCCAAGATCACGATCGACTCCTCGACGCTCGTCAACAAAGGCTTCGAGGTGATCGAGGCCCACTGGCTCTTCGGCACGCCCGCGGAGCGCATCAGCGTCATCCAGCACCCGCAGGCGGTCGTACACTCGATGGTCGAGTTCGAGGACGGAGCCGTCAAAGCCCAGCTCGGGACGCCCGACATGCGGATGCCGATCAGCTTCGCGCTGATGTACCCCGACCGTGCGCACCGCCCCTCCGAGCAGTTCGACTTTCTGGCCCATCCGCAGCTGACGTTCGAGGAGGTCGACCGCACGAAATACCCCGCGCTCGACATCGCCTACGACTGTCTGCGGCGCGGCGGCACGGCGGCCTGCACGATGAACGGCGCGAACGAAGTGGCCGTGGCCGCCTTTCTGGACCGCAAGTGCCGCTATACGGACATCGTCCGCACAATCGAACACGCTCTCGCCCGGGCGACGCACGTCGCCCGCCCCGCTTTGGCCGATTATGCCGCGGCGGATGCCGAGGCGCGCGATCTGGCGCGCGGCTTGCTGAGGCTCTGATCCGTCGCCGGGAGAAGCGGATCGCCGCTCGGACGGCCGCTTTCGTCCGGGGCGTTTCGTCAGGCCGCATACAGCGGCGAACGCCGGTGCGGGCTCTGCCGAGGCCGGAAACGGAACAGAAATCCAAGGATCGCGCACGAAGAAAGAGGCCCCGACGACTGCCGACGCCGAATCGGGCGCAACCCGAACCTTTACCGGGTAACGGCCGCGATCCCACAACGGCGAGCGAAAAAAGACTTTTCGGACCGTTCGGCTCATCCCGGGGACCGCAGACCGAGGAGGGGGGGGGCGGAAATCGCGGACCGGAGGCCGGAGCTGCGGAACACGAACCGAGCAATGCGGACCGCAGACCGGAAACGGGCGATCGGAAACCGGAAACCGGGAATCACAACTGCGAACCGGAAATCGAAGACCGGGGACCGAAACAGCGGAACACGAACCGAGCAATGCGGACCGCAGGCCGGAAACGGGCGATCGGAAATCGGGGATGGCGGAGAAGCGGAAACGGTCAGCGGGCAAGGTCTCGTTCCCGGCAGGCCGCACGCAATCCGCGACCTGACCGAAGGATTGCCGGGCCGCCGGTACGAATACGGAAAGCAACGGCTCCCGACCGGCCGGCACGGCCCGAAGGACTGCCGGGACGGGAAAACGACAACATAAGGAAATAAAACATTTAAGATGGATATTCTGATCAAGGTACTGCAACTCTTCCTCGCCTTCACGCTGCTGGTGGGCATTCACGAATTCGGGCACTTCATCATGGCCCGCATTTTCCGCATCCGCGTCGAGAAGTTCTACATCTTCTTCGACCCGTGGTTCTCGCTCTTCAAGTTCAGGCGGGGCCACACGGAATACGGTCTGGGCTGGCTGCCGTTGGGCGGCTACGTCAAGATCGCCGGCATGATCGACGAGTCGATGGACAAGGAGCAGATGAAGCGCCCCGTGCAGCCGTGGGAATTCCGCGCCAAACCCGCTTGGCAGCGTTTTCTGGTGATGATCGCAGGCGTGGTGATGAACGTGCTTCTGGCCGTGGCGATCTACTGCGGCGTAAGCTACGCATGGGGCGAAAGCTACTTTTCGAACGACGACGCCCGCTGGGGCTACAACTTCAGCGACGAGGGCAAGGCCCTCGGCTTCCGCGACGGCGACCGGATCGTCGCCATAGACGGCGTGCCGGCCGAGAACGTCTCCAAGATCATCAGCGATCTGGTCATCACCGAGGGCGACCGGACCGTTACGGTGCAGCGCGGCGGCGAGGAAGTGGCGCTCCGCCTGCCGCTCGACGAACTGATCGCGCTGCGCAAGTCGAAGGGTTACGAACACCTCATGACGCTCCGCATCCCCTTCCTCATCGACAGCGTGGACCTCGCGGGTACGGGTGCCGCAGCCGGACTGCGCCGCGGCGACGAGATCGTGGCCGTCGACGGAGAGCGAGGGCTCGACTTTCCGCAGTATGCGGAACGGATCCGCCGGAGCGCCGGCGACACGGTGCGGCTCGGCGTCCTGCGCGGCGGCACGGAGCTGCCCCTTACGGCGACCGTATCGGACGAAGGACTGCTGGGCGTATACGTCGGCAGTCCCTACACGCTCCGCACGCGGGAGTTCACCTTCTGGGAGTCGATTCCGGCGGGCATCCGCAAAACGGGCAATGTGATCTCCTCCTACTGGGATCAGCTCAGGATGATCGTGCAACCCAAAACGAAAATGTACGAGGAGGTGGGCGGATTCATCGCCATCGGCAGCATCTTCCCCTCCGTGTGGGACTGGCAGGACTTCTGGCTGAAGACGGCCTTCCTGTCGATCATTCTGGCCATCATGAACATCCTGCCCATCCCGGGGCTCGACGGCGGCCATGCGATCTTCACCTTCTGGGAGATGCTGACGGGCCGCAAGGTGAGCGACCGCGTGCTCGAAGGAGCGCAGTACGTCGGGCTGGCCATCATCCTTTTCCTGCTCCTTTATGCCAACGGCAACGACATCTACCGCTTCTTCATCAAGTAGTTCTTCCGACACGGCGCGGCGCCGAGCGGCACAGCCTCGGCGGATGAGGGGAGGGCCCCCGCACCGCCCGAAGATCGGCACCCGCCGCAACCCCGTCCCGCGGAGAGCCGCCGCCGAACGGAAACATCCGGGCGGCGCCGCCCCCTCGGCCCCGCTTCGCCGGTAGCCGCCGGGAGAGGTCTCCGCACAAACGAGCGGCCGACCGGCCGGCCCGGCGGCAAGCGCCTTCCAAGCAAAGCCGGACACCGCAGACGCAGCCTTCGTCCGCCCGGACCGGACGATCGAACGATACGACGAAACCTATGAATACAATCGCATAAGCATGGAACTTTTGGAAACTTGCGCCGCAGCACTCCGCAAACACCGCTTCGAAACGGCCGTCGTCAAGAACACGGCCGAAGCCTTCGAACGGCTCAAAGCCGAGGCGGAGGCGCTCGCTCCGGCGGCCGTCTCGTTCGGCGACTCGGAGACGATGCGCGCCACGGGCATCCTCGACTTTCTGCGCGACGATCCCCGCTTCGAACTCCTCGACGGGTTCGACCCCGCGATGCCGCGCCCCGAACGGATCGAGATCCGACGCCGCGGGCTGCTGGCCGACCTCTTCATCACGGGCGTGAACGCCCTCACGACGCAGGGTACGCTCCACTGGCTCGACATGGTCGGCAACCGGATCGCACCGGTGACTTTCGGGCCGCGGAGGGTCGTTCTGGTCGCGGGCCGCAACAAGATCGTCGCCGACCGACGGGCAGCCGAAGCGCGCATCCGCGAACTCTCCGCGCCGCAGAACATCGCCCGCCACCCGGGCTTCCGCACGCCGTGCGCCCGCACGGGCGTCTGCATGGACTGCAACGCACCCGACCGCATCTGCAACACCCGCATGGAGATGCTGCGCTGCTATCCCGAGGGGCGCATCCTCGTGATCCTGATCGACGAGGAACTGGGGCTCTGAATCGGCCGCCGACGGACACGCCCTCCCCGAAATGCCGTGCGGTCTGCCGCGACGGAACCACAACGACAAGGCGCCCGCCGGCCGACCCGCGAACGAACCCGACAACGAATCGACGGCAGGCACGACGCACGGCCTACGACGCGCAACTTCTCCTCCGCCCGCATTCGCCGCCCACGGCGTCGTTAGCGGCTCCGCCCCGCCGCCGATATACGCGCCCGCGAGGGGCGGCAAGCGCGAATCGCCGAACGGTCCGGCGGAAACGGCTCCGCCTCAGGCGGGAACCCGTCTCCGGTCCGCACCCGTCCGCCTGTACGAAGTCGTACCACAGAACCGAAAACCGAACTCCGAAACCGAACGAAACGAAATGGCAAAGATCAAAAAAGCATTTTTCTGCAAGAACTGCGGCTACAACGCCCCCAAGTGGCTCGGGCGCTGTCCCGCATGCGGCGAGTGGAACACCTTCACCGAGGAGGTCGTAACCCGCGAGAGCGGCCCGGCGCCGGCGGCGGTGGGCGCGAACCTGCCCGCGGCCAAGCCGCAGCGCGTGGCCGACATCCGCGAAAGCGAACACCGCCGCATTGATCTGGGCAACGCCGAGGTGAACCGCGTACTGGGCGGCGGACTGGTCCCCGGCTCGCTCGTGCTGCTGGGCGGCGAGCCGGGCATCGGCAAATCGACCCTCTCGCTGCAAATCGCGCTCGCGGCCAACGGCCTGCGCACCCTCTATGTCTCGGGCGAGGAGTCGGCCGAACAGATCCGCATGCGGGCAGCCCGCATCGGCATCGGCAACGAGGAGTGCATGGTCTATCCCGAGACCCTTTTGGAGCACATCGTGGCGCAGATCGAGGAGCTGCGACCCGATCTGGTGGTCATCGACTCGATCCAGACCGTCTACACCGATCTGCTCGAATCGTCGGCCGGCAGCGTCTCGCAGATCCGCGAGTGCGCCGCCACGCTGCTCAAATACGCCAAAGGCACCGGCACCCCGATCTTCATCATCGGCCACATCACCAAGGACGGCACCATAGCCGGTCCGAAGGTGCTGGAGCACATCGTCGATGTGGTGCTGCAATTCGAGGGCGACAACAACTACACCTACCGCATCCTGCGAGGCATCAAGAACCGTTTCGGCGCCACGTTCGAAATCGGCGTCTTCGAGATGCTCGACGCCGGCCTGCGCGAAGTGGACAACCCCTCGGAGATCCTGCTCACCCACTACGACGAACCGCTGAGCGGCATCTCGGTAGGCGCTGCGGCCGACGGCGTGCGGCCCTATCTGATCGAAGTGCAGGCCCTCGTCTCGGGTGCGGCCTACGGCACGCCGCAGCGCTCGGCCACGGGGTACGACGCGCGGCGCATGAACATGCTCCTCGCCGTGCTCGAAAAGCGTCTGGGCATGAAGATGTTCCAGAAGGACGTCTTCCTCAACTTCGCCGGCGGATTCCGCGTCGCCGATCCGGGGCTCGACCTCGCCGTGGTCGCGGCAGTCATCTCCTCCTACTTCGACCGTCCGATCGCCGAGGGAGTGTGCTGCGCGGCCGAAGTCGGACTGTCGGGCGAGATACGCCCCGCACCCCGGACCGAACAGCGCATCAGCGAAGCGGCCCGTCTGGGATTCAAACGAATCGTCGTCTCGGGCTATCTGGCCCAAAGCGCACGCCGTCCGAAGGGCATCGAAATCGTCTCCGTGAATCGCGTCGGCGAACTTCCGAAAGCGCTCTTTATGGAATAATTCTTGCACCCGTCCCGAACAAAAAACACAGGGATGGGAAAAAGAATCACGGTACTCGGCGGTGCGGGACTGATCGGCACGCACCTCTGTCTGCGTCTGCTCGACGAAGGGCACGAGGTGTTCTGCGTGGACACCCGCGACCTTTCCATCTCTCCGCTGCTGGCCGAAGCCTCCGGAAACGAACGTTTCCGATACGTCAACCACGACATCGTCAACGGATTCTCGATCCGCTGCGACGAAATCTACAACCTCACGGCCCCGACCCGCATGCGCTACGACCGCACGCTGCCCGTCGAGAACCTCAAGATCAATGTGCTCGGTTCGATCAACGCCCTCGAAACGGCCCGCACGGAACATGCACGTGTGGTCTTCGCCTCGTCGGGCGAGGTCTACGGAGGCTGCCGCACCGACACGTTCGCCGGCGTCCGCACGTCGCCCGAGTACATCCGCTCGGAAGGCAAACGGGCCGCGGAGGCGATGCACCGCGCCTATTGTGCGGAACACGGCGTCGACGCGCGGATCGCCCGCATATTCAACACCTACGGCACGGGCACCTCGCCCGACGAGCAGCGCGTGGTGATGAAGATGGTCGTCTCGGCGCTCCAGAACCGCGATCTGCTGATCTGCGGCAGCGGCGAGCAGACGCGGACCTTCTGTTGGGCGGGCGACATGGCCGAAGGGCTCGAACGGCTGATGCGGGTCGCCCCGTCGGACGGCACGAAGACGATCGACCTCGGCGGCGGGCACGAGGTGTCGATCCGCGCATTGGCCGAAAAGATCGTCGCCCTGACAGGCAGCCGCTCGCGGATCATCCACACCGAAGCCCGTCTGGACGATCCGCGGCGCCGGATGCCCGATCTGTCGGCGGCCAAACGCGAACTGCACTGGACTCCTGCGACCACGCTCACCGAAGGACTTCGCCGCACGGCGGAATATGCCGAGAAGCAGCTCTCGGCCATGGCGCGCAAGAACATGAGCTGGGTGGAAATGCACTGAAGCCCACGAACCGCTTCGTCGATCCGAAGCGCGAAGCCGAAAGCCGGTTCGAGCTCTGCCGAAGGGAGGGGGCGAAAGAATCCTACCGCTTTCGCCCGACCGGACCGCACAGTGCCCCGCTTCGGAACCGGAATAGCAGCAAGACAGGACCGAGACGACGGTGCGTTTCGCCCGACCGGACCGCGCAGCGCCCCGCTTCGGAACCGGAATAGCAGCAAGACAGGACCGAGACGACGGTGCGTTTCGCCCGACCGGACCGCGCAGCGCCCCGCTTCGGAACCGGAATAGCAGCAAGACAGGACCGAGACGACGGTGCGTTT